>SDBT01020706.1_pt1 | contig 10282 bp, 9 predicted proteins | sample 2277101 | NCBI WGS metagenome assembly SDBT01 (sample SAMN10404973, study PRJNA504765) | marine sediment metagenome | isolation source: marine sediment core GS10_PC15, 103 cmbsf | place: Arctic Ocean: Southern Knipovich Ridge | collected 2010
CAGTTTCGACAGGCGATTCGAACAGATTGATTTGCCGCCGAATGATTACCGCTATTTGCGGATTACCGTCTTGCCAATGGCGACAGAAGAAAAAGGTCCTGTCATTGATGAAGTAAGGGCATTTAAGATTGGGGAAAGCTTTACTGAGCGTCAGACGGTGGAAATGGCGCCAATAGAGCACAGCGAAGATGAAAAAAACAATTCGAGTATTTATATCTATGACCTTGCATACTGTCGTCTGCCTGTAAGTGAAATCGAACTTGATATCGCTGACGATTCGTTTTATCGGTACGTTAGTGTCGCAGGCAGAGATGCAGAAAAGCGGAAGGTCAAAATCGCCAGCGAAGATAACAGGCAGCGGTTCAAAAAGGTTGAGGTCAGGTGGCAAGGAATAATCAATGACACGATTTACAGATATACCTCGACTGACGGGAAAAAGCATGAAAGGCTGATTTTGCGTATCCCTTCGGGCAGGCGCGTTTACAGGTATATAAGGATTACTATCAGAAACTATGATGACAGGCCTGCCATCGTAAATTCGGCATCGGCGAATATGATAGCACATAAGATAGTGTTTGAGAATAAGGATAACGCCGCACCGGTACTTTATGTCGGCTCGGAATCGGCCAGGGCACCGCGATATGACCTCGAACGCAGGCTGAATAATCCGCTGCAGGTCAAAGCTGCAATGGCTAAGCTCAGTGGGATTACCAGCAATCTGTTATTTGGACAAGCCGAAGAGAAACCTGCTGCCTGGACAGAAAAGCATAAGGTATTGCTGCTGATAGTCATGGTCATAGTGGTATTAGTATTAGGTGGATTCATATTCAAATCGTTCAAATCCATTCATAGCGAGCAGGCTCAAAATTGACTGCCGACAGCAGGACACTATGAATGTTCATAAGTGAGCTTTTACAAAATGGTTGGTAATGGAAATAAAGTTTTTGTTGCGCTAAGCGGCGGAGTGTACAGTTCGACCGCAACGACACTGTTGTGCCGGGATGGTTTTGACTGCGCGGTTGAGTTTAATGAGCCGGTATCGGCAATAACACCGGGGCAATTGGCCGCTTTTTATATTCAGGAGGAAAAAAACAACAGGCTTATCGGCGGCGGATGGATTGACAAGGTGGACGACTAACGGTTAGTATTACTTTGACGACAATTCAGGCTTTTATGTATGCAGACACACGATGACATTTTGGAGTTAGTGAGGCAAAAGAGTGCTGAGGCGGTAAAAAAAATGCAGCGAGGATTAATTTTACAGCCTGGGGCGATTGGCGACTGTATATTGACACTGCCGTTAGCTGCGTATATGAAAGATGCGCTGGGTTTAGGCGGAATTGATATTCTTGGGCATACCGAATATGTTGGCTTTTTACCGGGCAGGTCCTGTGTCGATGGCGTTCGTTCTATAGATTCAATGGATTTACATCGATTGTTTGCTAAAATGAACACATTTGAGCTTAAAGACAGGGACCCTTTGATAAGTGCTTTTGGCGACTATGCCTGGATAGCGACATTTTTGGGCGAGCCGAACAGCAACTTCGAACAAAACCTGATTTTCACTGCCAATTGCAGCCATAGCGCAGAGGTTATAACACTCTCTATGAAACCACCAAAAGGTTTCTCTGAACATTTAGCCGACTTTTACATCCGGCAATTTATAGACCAAAGCGGCCATTCCTTACATTCACGGAGGTTTCAGACCGACGAATGTTTAATAAAAGCGACAGAAGCGGATATAAACACAGGCAGAGAGCTGCTCAGAGAAATAAGTCTTGGTTCCGGCGAGAAGCTGATGGTTATTCAGCCGGGCAGCGGCGGAATAAGAAAATGCTGGCACCTGGAGAACTTTTTGGCTGTGGCCAGAGAGCTTGATTCGAGAGGTGTTGAAATCGTATTTTTATTAGGGCCTGCCGAATTAGACAGATTCAGCGATGCGAAAATTAAGAAAATCAGCAGCGTTGGAAGGTGCCTGACGGATTTGTCTTTGACGCAGGTGCTGGGGCTTTTAAGTTGTGTGGATGGATTTATCGGCAACGATAGCGGGATTACGCATCTGGCTGCCGCCCTGGGCATCAGGACGTATGGTGTTTTCGGTCCGACTAATCCGGCAGTGTATAAATCCATCGGACCGGCTGTTACAGTATTTACAAGCAGTACAGCATCTTTTGCCAAGAAGCCCTCAGTGAAGTTACAGCGGAAGCTCCTGGATGTTTTAACAAAGTAATGTTTGAACCGAATTGGGTTAATGTAATTTCAAACGTATTCAAAATGGGAAAGCAGTTTTTAGTTAGACTGTGGTAATAGTAAAGACGCTTGCTTTGCATGTTCACCGGCTGAATAGTTGACCATATAAGTGTTTTTGTTATAATGACCAGAGCAAGGCTGGTGCTTCGGAAAAAGGGCAGTGCTGTACTTAATAGACTTTTTGCTGAGGTGTTCATATGCAAGAAAGAACTTTGGGTGAATTAGCCGAATATGTAGACGGACGGGTCTGTGGCGACCCTAACGTTATTATCAAGTCTGCATCTACGCTCGGGCGGGCGGATGAAGGCGATATTAGCTTTTTGACAAATCGTAAATATGAAAAACAGTTGCGGACGACCAAGGCAAGTGCAGTAATAGTAGGAAAAGAAACGCCCCCCACCTCAGTCCATCTGTTAATAACCGATGATCCATACTATGCTTTTATGCAGGTAATGGTGCTCCTGCATGGGCATCATAAGCATAAAAAAGTAGGGATCAGCCCGAAGGCTTCAATTGCCGATAGCGCTAAAATTGGTGTGGACTGCCATATCCATGATTTCGTGACAATAGCAGATGAGGCAAGAATCAAGGACGGGTGCATAATTTATCCCGGTGTGTACATTGGGAAAGGTGTCCAAATCGGTAATGACAGTATAATATATCCTAATGTTGCCATTTACGATGGTTGTAAAATCGGCAATCGTGTAATTATAAACGCGAATTCGGCGATCGGCGAAGACGGATTCAGCTATGCCACCTATAAGGGCGTACATCACAAAATTCCACAGACCGGTATTGTCATTTTAGAAGATGATGTTGAAATCGGCGCCTGCTGCGGAGTTGAACGAGGCACGCTTAGTGATACTATTATAGGTCAGGGCAGCAAGTTGGGTGACATGGTTACGATAGGTCATGGTACCAGAGTTGGTTCACATTGTTTGCTTGTGGCTCAGGTGGGAATTGCCGGCTCGACTAACATCGGGCATTACTGCACAATCGGCGGACAGGCTGGTATTGTGGGTCATATTACTATTGGAAACAACGTTACTATTGCGGCGCAGGCCGGCGTTATTAATAATATTTCAGACAATAAAATTGTCCTGGGCGCACCTGCTATCGAGGCAAACCTGGGCAGGCGAGCGTACAGCATGATACAATACCTGCCTGAAATGCGGCAAAGTATTCGGGACCTTCAGAGTCAATTTAAGCAGATCGTTTCGTCTATCAAAACTGATTTCGAAGAGCCGGCTGAACCGGCTGAGCAGGGTGGTGACTCATAACCCGCGACTGGCAATATATGCCGTGAGATGTGAATATCGAATAACAAACATTGAAAAATACACCTTCGATGGATCTATCGATTTTCGAACAGGGCACTTGTTTGAACAAAATACAAGATACGAAATACGAGCCACAAGATGTACTTGGTTTAATTGCCGGAGGGGGCAGGCTGCCCTTTCTTGTAGCCGCCGGCGCCAGACAGGCGGGATTAAGAGTGATTTGTGTCGGCTTGGCGGAAACGACTGACCGCAGACTGCCCGAAGAAGTCGATGTATTTTACAAAGGGGCGATCGCCAGGCCGGGGGGCTGGATACGGAAGTTGAGAAAGCACCGCGTAACCAGAACGATTATGGTTGGGCGGGTTAACAAAGGACGGCTTTTCACGCCATGGCGAATTGTGCAGTATCTGCCCGATTGGCGGGCATTCAGAATATATTACTGGCGGTTGCGCGGGAAAAACACACAGCCGGATTCATTTCTGGGTGCTGTGGCGGATGAACTGGCCAGCGGAGGGATAGTACTGGAGAATTCAATCATGTATTGTAAAGAGCATCTGGCAACGGCGGGTGTCATGACGGGCACACAGGTGCGTGCGTCAGTAGAAGGTGATATCGAGTTTGGCTGGCAAATAGTCAAAAAGCTCGGTGAACTGGATATAGGACAGGCTGTTGCCGTGAAAGAAAAGGAGGTCATTGCTGTCGAGGCAATAGAAGGAACGGCCGCGATGATCGAGAGAGCGGGCCGGCTTTGCAGATCGGGTGGTTGGACCCTGATCAAGGTTTCCAAACCTCAGCAAGATATGCGATTTGATGTTCCTTGTGTAGGACCTGATACTATTAGAAGTTTGGCTAAGAACAGAGGTAAGTGTCTGGTTGTTGAGGCGGAAAAGACTATCGTTATCGACAAACCCGAGACAATAAAGCTTGCCGACAAATTAGGAATAACTATTCTTGGGCGGTGAGGTATTGTAATTTCGCTGAGCAACTCGCACTAAAGTGAAGTCCGTATGGCTGAATTTCCATTTCAACTCTTTATCAAACGCACTTCTTTGAAGAACAAAGAAGAATCTTTGCTATGCACTGGCTTGTTTCGAGCAGTCCCCGGCAGGCGCGCGATCTATGATGCTATGTGGAACGATAGAAGTGTAGTAGCGAAAGTGTTCTCGCACAAGATCAAAGCAAGACTTCATCTCAGCAGAGAATTGAAGGGATTAAACCAGTTGCAGAGGCGCGGGCTCAACTCGCCCAGATCCTTGTTCTCAGGAAAAACAGACGATGGGCGATGGGCCATCGTGCTCGAAAAGATTGTCGATTCAGCAACAGTTCTGGAGGTGCTCGCCGAGGCCACGGATAGGCGATCGGAGCTGGATTTGTTGATTCGTGTTTGCAGAGAGTTGGCGAACCAACACAGCAAAGGAGTTTTGCAGAAAGACTTGCATTTGGGGAATTTTCTACTGGCAGGTGATAGGATATATGCTCTTGACCCCAGTCAGATGCAATTCTTCCGGCGCCAAGTGCCAAGGAAAAAGAGCATTTCTCAGTTAGCATTGCTTCTGTGCAGTTTACCCACCAGCGACATTAAGTCAGCCAGAGTAATCTGTGAGGAATATTTCGAGGTGCGCAGCTGGCATTTTGGAAAATCAGATGAAGCGTTACTGCAAAAACAAATGGTTGTATACAGGAAAAGAGGGATCAGGCGTGGTCTGAAAAAATCTTTGCGAACGAGCAAGAGGTATCTAAAAATCACGGACAAACAATACTCTGCCGTATTCGAAAAGAGTTTTTGTCTCGAAGCCGAGCCACTTGATTTTATGAGACGATTAGATGCATTGATGGATGGCGGGCAAGTTCTTAAAGACGGCAATACCTGTTATGTGTCCCGTTTAAGCTGGAACGGCAAAGACGTAGTGGTTAAGCGATATAACAACAAGGGATTTATCCATTCACTGCGCCATACGATAAAGAGGTCCCGTGCCCGGCGAGTGTGGCTGCATGGACATCGGCTTGGGATGCTGAATATAGCCACGCCTAAGCCGCTTGCCTATATCGAGCAACGCAGAGGGCTGCTGGTCGAGAAATCTTATCTGGTGACCCAATACGTTGAGGGGCAGAGGCTGTATGACTTTCTGCGGGATGAGAATGTTACTCAACAACAGCGCTCAACGGCCACGCTGCAGGTCAAGAATCTGCTCGACAAGATGGGAAAATACCGTATCACACACGGTGACTTGAAACACTCGAATATTCTAATTACAGAAACCGGCCTGGTGCTCACGGATCTCGATGGAATGACAGTGCATTGCTGGGAGCTGTTGTATAGAAATAGACGAGCAAAAGACATCGAGCGTTTCATAAGAGGAACGGATATTTCGATTGAGAAAAACCCGACGGTCGCAAAGAATCGGCGGTTTGGGCCATAAAATATTAACGAAAACGCCTTTGCACTTACGAAGTAAATAGAGAAGACAGTGATGGAGCAGGCTTGTAACTGGGCTCAAGCCCGGGATTCAAGGAGAGATGAATGACAAATATATTCGACGCTTTGTTCCGGCCGAAAGTAGTAAAGCGAAATAAGCCTTTTGAAGTGCAGAAGCGTCTTTTGGGTGGAGCTGCTGATTTGGTAATCTTTGATGTCGGTGCTTACGTCGGTGAAGTTGCGGCAACGTATAAAAAGCTTTTTCCGCAGTCAACTATCTATTGTTTCGAGCCGTTTCCAGATTCTTTTCACAAACTTAATCGGTTGTGCCGGGACGCATCCATAAAAACCCATCAAATCGCGTTTTCTGACAAAGAAGGAAAGACAACGTTTCATATAAACGTAGATTTGAGTTGCAACTCTCTTCTCCCACCCACCGAGAGTGATTTCAAGTGTTATTCGGCGAAATCGATAAAAAATGGCGAAATTCAAGTCGAGACAAATACCTTAGACAATTTTTGTGCCGGCGCCAATGTATCTTTTATCGACATCCTAAAGTTAGATGTCGAAGGCGCAGAAGTGAAGGTTCTTGAAGGGGCATCGAGGATGCTGTCAAAGCAAGCGATTAAATTAATTTATACAGAGGTAATGTTCATACCTCATTATGACAGCGGATGCTTGTTTCACGAATTGACCGCATTTCTGAACCGGTATGGATACACATTGCTTAATTTCTACCATTTAAGGTCGGCCAGGAACGGACAACTGAGATGGGGAAACGCAATTTTTCTAAGCCCCGAAATTAGAGCCGGGATTAAGAATCCGAGCACTGTTTGATCATTGCCGGAAGCATCATAATTAAACTTTTCGGAATAGAGCGGTGTCAAAAAGAGTTTCTAAGATACTCGCTGGTGACCGGCAATTCGATCACTACCCAGATTTGGGGACATTTACCTCGGAGACAAATCTCATCTGAAATGGTGAGGCATGGAGTAAACATCCCACTAAATGTGCGAAAGATATCCACCGTTATTGACTATTTCAGATAACTCACTTTTTGCTGATAGAGTGCTTTGGACGATTCTCCTGCAATCTTAACCTATCCCAAGAGCAACCTTCAACCTTCTTAGTGGCACATGTCTGAAATTACGCTTTTGCCCCTTGGATAATTCATCCCAGTGCCATCTTTTAAGATGTGCGCAAATCTCTTCAAGAGATAGCGATCGCGTCTCAAAGTGGGGAACGGTATGGTATCGCTTATTAATCAGTGGCAGGTACCGTTTAGGCTGAATATAGGGCTGGTTCCAAGAAAAGTTTTCTGGCAGACATCCCTCTTTTCGCCCAATCTCTTCAAGTTCCGTTCCTGGATAAATGAGTGGCAGTTGACCAATAATCTTTTTTACCTGCCAGGACTTTCCGAATAACGCCCGAATGGTTTTGAGAAAGTCTACAGTTTGGTCGATGGTTTCGGTTGTTTCACCCGGTAGGCCAATGATAAGGAAAATGCCGACTTTGTCAAAATGTACCTTACTGACAATCTCCATTGCTTCTGCGATCTGTTCAACAGTAAGATTCTTTTTTGAGGCCTTGAGCACTTTGTTTGTGCCAGTTTCAACTCCAAAGGAAATGCACTTGCATCCGGCATTTCGTATAAGTTTAAGTACCTCAAAATCCAACTGTTTTGCACGCGCGGTACACAACCAACTGAATTTTGTATTCCTTTTAAGAAGTTCTTCACATAAACCCACCGCATGTTTTTTGCTGGTCAGAAAGTCATCGTCATAAATATATAGATCATTGATGCCAAAAGAGCTATGGAGCCATTCAAGCTGGTCAACGGCTAAGGCCGGATCAAGAAAACGCATTTTCTTGTTAAGACTATTGGCACAGAACACGCATTGCTGTGGACAACCTCGCGTGGTCAATACACCAGCTGTTTGTTCGGAGTCATCGGAAATCTTTGGGAAGCTGTATTGCCTTAAAGAGAACAGGTCCCATGCGGGACGAGGTAAGGAATTTATTTCACTCATTAGCTGTCGCGGTTCATTTCGTACTATCTGGTTTTCATCATCACGAAAAACGAGGCCGGGAATCTCTCCGAGAGCGTCACGATCAGGTAGATGTTCGAGAAGTTCCAAAAATGTTTGCTCACCTTCGCCTACAACCACGGCGTCGATCTCAGGCAAGCAGCGTAAGGCATCTTCTGCTGTATGGGAAAAATGAGATCCTCCCACAACAATGAATGCATTTGGTGTTGCTTGACGGATTGCACGAATAGACGCTATCCCAGCCAATCGGTTACTTGAAGAAGTGCTTGTACCCACAACGTCAGGGTTTTCCGTTGCAACCTTACGAGCGATGTCTGTTGGATTGCCAAGGAATACTCCTTCGATAGCTGTAACATTGTGTCCAGCGTCACGTGCTACAGCTGCAAGATATGCTAAACCCATAGGTGCAAGTGCTTTATATGTTGGCTTACTGTTATAACGAGGACTGGTTACTAGACAAACATTCATATTGAATATCTCCATATATTGTCGGAACGAAAACAGTCATCCTACGTTATCATTCCATTCTGAATAATTTCATTCCAGCAGGCTATTCCACCTATATAGTCATCTTTCGTAGCAACAGCCTGGAAAGACGGCTCTTTCTCCAAAAACAATCGGACATCCATGTATTTTTGTCTCGGATTGGCATCATGCCAACAAATTACTCCATGCTCGCCAATAATTTTTCTAACCAGTTCCGTATCTTGCAAAACTCCTTCATAGGAGTGGTCCCCGTCGATGAACACCAAATCAAAATGACCATAGTTTTCCAACAAATCGTTTGCTCTTAATTCATGTGAGTCACCAATAAGCTGGGTGAATCGGGATCGCCTGCTTTGGTGGACACGCGACCCAATCTGTTTCTTCGATAACCGGGAATTGGCGAGCTTTTTTCTCAATATATTCCATTTGGGATTCACATAAGCAATTGAAACTATTCTGCACTCCGGAAGCAATTGAAGGAAGAAATCCGATGTGACTCCCAAATACGTTCCAATCTCGAAAATAAGCTGAGGTTTCCTGTGGAGACACACGGCAGCTAAGGCCTCATAGTCTTTCTGATGGGTCATCCCATTGGCTCTGGCGGCCGCTTCTGATGCAAGTCGCTGCCCCAAAAGACGGTCTGAGTCATAGAGAGCAAAAAAATCAAAGAATGAATCAACTCGATTGAGCATTGTTCATTTGCCTCCTATTATTAGCATCATGATTAAACTTTTAGGATTAGGACGGCGTCGAAAAGATTTTCTAAGATACTCCCGGGCGATCTGCGATTTGTTTTCCCTGAGTGCGGCGACTCCAACTCGGTATTCTTCCTTACTCAATCGGTGCATGGCGATCTTTTTGGGCACTACGTTGTCGCCGCCTCTTTCATAGTAAAAACGCTCAAGAACCTTCAATTCGGTGATATGGTTCTCGGTAGAGAGGGCGGAAAGGTTTCCCGTATGGCGGCGTCTTTTAAATGTAGGTTCCGCCAATGCGATAAACCGGTATTTCAGTGACAGCCGAAGCCATAAGTCATAATCGGAACAGACCGGCAGGGAAGTGTCGAAACCATCAACCATTTCCAGCACTTTTTTTGGAAATATCGAGCCGCATGAGTAGACGAAAATATTTTGAAAGAGATATTTTGCGACATAACCGCTGTACAGTCTCCTTTTAAACCTGCCATAGACATGTCCGTTTTGGTCTATTCGTTGATATGGGCCGTAAACTATGACTTCTCCGCCCTCAGCTTCCATTACGTTCATCATCCTTTCAACAGCATCATGCATGAGAAGGTCGTCGGAATCGACAAAAGTGATATATTCGCCCTGTGCAAGTTCTATCATCTTGTTTCTTGCCGCAGCGTCACCGCTGTTTTTCTGCCAGTAATACCTGACAGGATAATTGCTTTGTTTTAGCATTTCCGCCGTACCGTCTGTCGATCCGTCATCTACTACTACCACTTCATAATCTTTGTAGGTCTGCGCAAAGATGCTGTCGAGGGTTTCCCTCAGGTAATCCTTTCGGTTAAATGTGGGAACACAGATGCTGACTTTAGGATTCATACGAAACTTTATTATTTCCGCTGCCTGCTATTTCGAGGGAGCATTATCGATTCAGGTACATGGATTCATAGTACTTTTGATAATCACCGGAGACGACGTTTGCGAGCCAATCTGCACTCTTTAAGTACCAGTCGATGGTTCTGTTGATACCTTCCTCGAAGTTTACAGATGGCTTCCAATCCAGCTCGTTGATTATCTTGCTTGCATCGATGGCGTATCGCCTGTCATGTCCAAGCC
>SDBT01020707.1_pt1 | contig 10282 bp, 7 predicted proteins | sample 2277101 | NCBI WGS metagenome assembly SDBT01 (sample SAMN10404973, study PRJNA504765) | marine sediment metagenome | isolation source: marine sediment core GS10_PC15, 103 cmbsf | place: Arctic Ocean: Southern Knipovich Ridge | collected 2010
GTACTCATTGTGCCTGGAAAGCATCCCTGATCCTAATCCCAGAAGCATGGAGATGGGTGAATACAGAACCCCAAATGCAATCAATCCCAGGTGAAATGAGGCTTCACTTCCACCCAGGGCTACAGCAATGCTGTCAACACCCACAAAAAGAGAGAAGAGATACAGCGTGATGCCTGTTTGTACTATGGACAAAATCAGGCCTGTGGTCACGTGTTTTTTCTTATTGTGACCCACCTCATGGGCCAGAACCGCCACAATCTCCTCTTCATTCAGGTCTTTGATCAGGGTATCAAACAGCACAATCCGCTTCTTTGGTCCAAGTCCGGTAAAGTATGCATTCGCTTTGCTGGATCGTTTTGAGCCGTCCATCACATAAATATTATCAAGCTTAAATTCAACACTTTCTGCAAACGCCACTATCTTCTTTCGAAGAGAACCCTCTTCAAGGGGTGTTTGCTTATTAAACAATGGAACAATCAGGTTTGAATAGAACATGGTCATAAAGACAGAAAAGAGGGTCACCACTCCCAGAGCAAGCAACCAGAACCATGATCCTGTAAGCAGGTATATCCAGGTGATCAGGGCCAGCAGTCCGCCACCGATGATCACCCCCAGCAACAAGCCTTTTATTTTATCAAGGATAAAGGTTTTCACATTGGTCCGGTTAAATCCGTACCGCTCTTCAATCACAAATGTATTATAAACTGCAAACGGGGTGGTAAGGATATCACTTACCAGAGCCATCAGTCCGAAAAACAACAGTACAAAGAGGATGTAACTGGATGTAACGTTTGAAAGCTTTCCTTCCAGCCATCCAAATCCTCCAACAAAAAAAACCAGCATAAGTATAGCTATACTCAACGAGCTGGTAATAAATGCAAAACGCGTATTATCCCTTTTATACAGTTGACTTTTCTTATACTCACCGGGATCAAATATTCCTGATAATTCCTCCGGTAAATCAGGAAGTGAATACTTCAGATTCAATGTATCAAGGATCCGGTCCAGAACATATCCGAAAACCAGGACAGCTATTATAATAATGAAAATTGTGTTGTACATAACCTAACTCCTTTTTCTAACGTTCTTCTATGTTGAAAACCAACTTTTCTAACTGGTTTCTTCAAAATCTCACCTGATTAATCACCTCTTTCCGGTTCTCTATTCTTGTATCCAGCTCTTCCCTGTATAACCTGACAGCCTCCAGGGTATCAAACTCAAGTGCCTGGTTTACGAGTAAACTGGCCGAATCCAGGTTGTCTTCCAGTTCCCAATATATGGCCATGTTGTAGAGTGCCTTCGAAGCCAGTGTAGTGTCCTCAGAAACTGCCAGATTCTCCCAGATCTTATATGCCTGTGTCCATTCACCTTTGTCGGTATATTTTGAAGCATGCCTGAGGGAATCCTCCTTCCCTTTATACAAACTCCTGGAGGTCTGGATCCAGACCGGCACAAGGTACATTCCATACTTCACACCGCTTTCATAAAAACTTTCACGGATCATCTGCAGAGTCGTCGGAGTTTGTGTGACCTGGCCATTTAAAACTTCTGGAAAAAAAAGCGTGTCCTCCATGGCATATTTATCAAATGGTCTTGGATTTCCAGGCAGATAAATGAACCACTTAACACTGTTGGAGATCTGAAAATAATGGTTCTGTACCAGACCCGGTGCATCGGTGTAATAGTCATAAGCTTCATCCAGATCCATGGAATAGAACTCAAGGCTGATCACAGCATCACCATCCATTTTGTCACACATGGCGGCCACTTCCCTTTTGGTAAGGACCATATCTTCCATCAAAGTGGTATCCCCCCTTCGTTCACTTAACCATACGGGCACATGGAACCTTTCAATAGGTGACTGTCTCAGCACATGCAAAAGTCCCCTGTTGATGCTATTGCAAATCAATGTATCGATGATCAACAATTGGTTCTTATCCATCCCCTTTCTGTCTTCTTCAGTGAAGACATTGAATGACAGTGGAGCCCTGTTCAGGATCAGCAGTTGACTCACCTGATCCGGGAAACTCACAGTGGCAGGCTCAAGTACCTCAAATTCAACCACACTGTAGATTCCCGCACATCCATGAAGCCCAAGAGATATCACTAAAACCAGTAAGGGTTTCCACTTTCTCACTTTCCCGCTTTTACTCTTTCTAACTTAGACACTCAATCCTCCACAAACCTGCAGCGTCTGTCCGGTCATGTATGAGGAAAGGTCCGAAGCAAGGAAAAGTGTCACATTCGCCACATCTTCCGGCAAACCGCCTCTCCTTAACGGAATGGTCTTGATCCACTCTTCCTTTACATTCTCAGGGAGCTTATCAGTCATATCTGTCAGGATGAAACCCGGGGCAATTGCATTACAACGCACACTTCGCGAACCCAGTTCTTTTGCAATTGACTTCGTAAATCCAAGGATACCGGCTTTTGAAGCAGAATAATTGGACTGCCCGGCATTTCCATTCACCCCAACCACCGAGCTCATATTGATGATCGAACCGGTACGGGCCTTCAGCATGTACTTCTGAACTGCTTTTGTGAAATTGAAAACTGACTTCAGGTTGACCTTAATGACCAGGTCCCACATCTCCTCATCCATGCGCATCAACAATGTATCGCGGGTGATTCCTGCATTGTTAACAAGTATATCCACTTTTTCAAAGTCGGCAATTACCTGGTCAACCACATGGTGTGTCTGCTCAAAATCACTGGCATCGCTCACATATCCCTTGTTTTTCACTCCCAAATCAGACAATTCCTTTTCCAGTGTTTCCATATTCTCATCCCTGGAAAGATCGGTAAATGCAACATTTGCACCTTCCTGGGCCATACGCAATGCGATCATTCTTCCGATACCCCTGGCGGCTCCGGTAACAATTGCTACTTTTCCTTTTAATAAATCCATGATATATTATTTAGAATTAATTTTAGACGTTATTCATCAGTTCAGCCATCTTCTGGCCGATCTCTGCGGGTGAGACCACAACGCTGATGCCACACTCTGACATGATCTTCATCTTTGCTTCAGCAGTATCTGATTTCCCGCCAATAATGGCTCCGGCGTGGCCCATCCTTCGACCCTTTGGAGCCGTTTGTCCGGCAATAAAACCTACTACAGGTTTGGTACCGTGTTCTTTGATCCAGTAAGCGGCCTCAGCCTCCATGTTGCCGCCAATCTCCCCTATCATGATGATCCCCTTTGTCTGATCGTCATCCATGAGTAACTTGATGGCATCCAGGGTGGTGGTCCCGATAATGGGATCCCCGCCAATCCCGATGCATGTGGATTGCCCCAATCCTGTTTTGGTGATCTGGTCAACGGCTTCATAAGTGAGGGTGCCGGAACGGGAGACAATCCCGATCACTCCCTGCTGGTGAATAAAACCTGGCATGATACCTACTTTGGATTCTCCGGGAGTAATGACACCGGGACAATTAGGCCCGACTAAACGTGTTTCCCGTTGCTTTAAAAAATTCTTAACCCTGATCATATCGGATGTTGGAATTCCCTCTGTAATACAAACCACCAGTTTGATGCCTGCATCAGCAGCCTCCATGATAGCATCGGCTGCAAAGGCCGGTGGAACAAAAATAACCGATGTATCGGCTCTGACTTGTTCAACAGCCTCAAGTACAGTATCAAATACTGGTTTTCCCAGATGTTCCTGGCCTCCTTTTCCTGGTGTAACTCCGCCAACCAGATTGGTGCCATATTCCAGCATCTGCTGTGCATGAAATGTTCCTTCACTTCCGGTAAATCCCTGTACGATTACCCTGGAATTCTTGTTCAATAATACGCTCATCTATATTATGTTCTTTTAGATTGTGAATTGAATCCCAAAAGTAGACACAATGTGGTGGAAAACAAAATAAAATAGTTATGTTTCACATACTGAAACAGGCAAATATTCGTACATTTAAATATGGAAGCTATCCTCTATATTGGCATTGCACAGACTCTGTTTGCAGGGATTTTGATCTCAGTGAAAAGGCCCCGGATGATGGCCAACCAGATACTGGCAGCATGGCTCTTCCTGATCTGCATCGAAATGATTGTTACCCTGGTCAATGAGACGCTCATCGAATTCTACCCCATCAAAATACTGCCCTATACGTATGGTCCATTGCTCCTGCTTTATGCAAAATGGGTGACCACAGAACGTCCTGTCTTCAATCCACACTACCTCTGGCATTTCATACCCTTCTTTGTGTTTTTGATCGCATCACTGGTATTTATAGATGAAAAGGTGATGACCGGGACGGAAGGTTTTCTTGTGATAGACCGGTTTATATCTTTCCGGATAGTTTATGCAGTCACTTTCTTTATGTCCATTACATCATATTCCATTGCCACTTTCGTTGAGATCAACCGGCACCAGAAGAGGCTGAAACAGCTGGTCAGTTACTCTTCCGGTAAAATTACGCTTCAGTGGCTGCTGGGTCTGTCCATTACATTTTACCTGGGGTATGTGCTGATGTTTATTTTCGGAGGTATAGACATTCTTGTTGGATTCATGCCCTTCGATCCATATGAGCTTTCGTTCATTGGTCTGACCATCCTGACCTTCCTGTTCGGTGTTTTTGGATTTCACCAACCAAGTATCTTTGAAGAGATGGTAAAGCCCGGTGACGAGAGAGTCTCTACTGGATTGGAGACTGAACATAAGAAATATAAGCGTTCAGGCCTTAAGAAAAAAGATGTGGCCCGGTTCATCAGGCTCATTGAAGACCACATGGACAAAACAAAACCATTCGTGAATCGTGAGTTTACCATCTATGATCTTTCAAACCAGCTGGAGATCCCCAGGCACTTTCTCTCTGAGGTGATCAACGAACACATGGGAAAGAATTTCTATAACCTGGTCAATGATTATCGTGTTGAGGAAGTAAAAGGACGCCTGGAAGATCCTGAATTCAAATACCTTACCATCCTGGCCATTGCCTATGACTCAGGATTCAATGCCAAATCGAGTTTCAATACCATTTTTAAGGAGAAAACCGGGATGACTCCAAGTGAATATCAGAAAACCGTCAGTGACAGAAATTCCTGAGTGATCTTCCCGCTTCAAAGCGCATACTGCGAAGGTTAAACTTCTTGTACAATAATTCACCCATATGGTCCAGTCCCCCAAGTCTGGACCTCTTTATTCAGGTATACAGGTCCAGACCGCGCCAGGCGGACGATGCGCAGGTGTATCTGATATAACTTTGAATAAAAAGCCGGGATGAGGTTATGGAGAAAGATATTATTGGTGTTGCTGGTATGGATCATCGGAATGGCTCATGCCAGTTCCCAGGGCTTGTTTGAATCCTCCCAATCCGAAAGTCATGAGATGAAAGTTAGCAACTCATTATCCCTGGGAGGATTCATCCGTTCTGTGGCCTACATGGCCAATACCCCGGATGAAAAAAACACCTACCTGCAAAGTGCGTACGGTCAGGCCGGTTTGTTGTTGAATGTGAAAGCAGGAGAGTGGGCTTCAGCCAGGGCAGATCTGAGGTTCAGGTACGGGAGTGAATTCGGCCAAACCATATCAGAGATGGATATTCGTGAGGCATATGTAGACATGGCAGCCGGTCCGGCCGGGATAAGGATCGGGAAACAAATCTCACCCTGGGGAAAAGCGACACTGTTCAATCCCACAGAAAAGATCACCCCCCTGGATCCCACAGTCAGGTCTCCCGTAGAAGACGATATATATATAGGTGCATGGACCATGCAGGGCCGGATCAATCTTGGACAATCCATGAAACTGACAGCAACCTGGAAACCGCTTTATCAATCCAGTGTCCTGCTGATAGATCCTGTCCCCATGCCGGATTACGTCAATTTTATTGAGCCCGGATTCCCGGGGTCAGAACTGAAGAATGGTAGTTATGGAATCAAATATGACCTCTATTCACCAGTACTTGATGCTTCCCTCTATTGGTTTGACGGGTACCATCACTGGCCGGGTATCCGCTTCGACTCATTTATACCGGATTCTTTGACCATGGAACCTGTTGCACTCAATATCCAGGAGCAGGCCTACAGGATCAGGATGCTTGGAATGGATGTCTCCATTCCGGTTGGTTCCTGGATCCTCAGGGCTGAAGGTGCCTGGCAGCAATCCATTGAGAGTTATGACATCTATGAATACGTGCCCTTTCCTGAGCTTGCCTATACTGCAGAGATCGAAAGGTCCGGCACCAATATCACCCTGCTGACAGGATATTACGGCAAGTATATCCTCGACTATTCTGCACCGGTGGCAGAGCCTTCACTGTCTGCTGGCCAGGAGCAGTTCTCTCAAATGATGCAAAAGGGACCGGAGTTGACCGGCAAAACTATTGATGGCATGATCACAGAACAGGTGGACGCATTTAACAGGTTGTACAACTATCAACTGGAGGAGATATACCATACAGCCTATATGATATTTAAATGGGACCTGTGGCACAACCAGGTGGAGATTACATTGCCTGTGATTTACAACTTCACTTCAGAGGAATGGATCCTGCAACCCGGTGTTTCATTCTCCCCCACAGACGGAATAAAAATATCAGGAGGTTTCAGCGGACTCTATGGCCCGGAAAGCTCCCTGTACAATATGGTAGGACCGGTACTTAATGCCGGCTATCTCTCTTTGAAATTAATCTTTTAATGTGTGTAGATTTTATGGAACAAAAAATAATAAAATACCGCTGGTGGATCATAGGATTTTCTGTGGCTGTCACCCTTGGTTTTTCAACTCTTCTTACGAGTCTTGAAATCGATCCTGATTTGAAAAACTATTTTCCAAAGACCATGACCTCTGTGGTTAATACCGACAGGATCGAGGAGGTATTTGGGAACCAGGACCTGGTTATGATCATATTTGAAACGGATGATATCCTCAATGAACAAACCTTAAAACGGGTTAAGAATGTGGAGAAGGAATTGAAACGGATTGATGGAGTTCGCAGGACAACTTCCCTGTTTGGATCCAACCGGATCTATGGCGAAAAGGGTGTCATGTATGTGGAACCTACCGTTCTTCGCATTCCCCGGAATGAGCAACAAAAGAAGGAACTGAGGGAAATAATCATCAATAATGACCTGGTTTACAATGTGGTGGTTTCTGATGATTTTAAAGCCACTGCTGTGGTGCTGACCCTGGAAAAGGAAGCGAACGAAGTTGCAGTCTTTGAGCAGATCCATTCCATACTGGCGGAACTCCCCGGAACGGAAAAGATCCATTTTGGCGGATTGCCTTACCTGAAGCAGGCCATTGACAGGGATATTCAAAGAGATGGTTTGATCCTGATCCCACTCGCATTGATCCTGATGCTTATTTTTCTCTACCTGGTGTTCAGAGAGTGGCGTGGTGTGTGGCTGCCATTCCTGGTTGTGGTGATGTCCGCCCTGCTGGCTCTCTCAATAATCCCTATCCTGGGCTGGAAGTTTTCATTGATCACCTTGCTGGTGCCCATTATACTGATTGCGATTGCCAATGATTACGGGATTCATCTGATCGCCAAGTACCAGGAACTGAACGCTGCCGGGAATGGCGCCACCATGAAAGAAATGGCGGGTAAGATCACAAAATCCCTGTGGAAACCTGTGCTGCTAACAGGATTAACAACCATTGCGGGTATCTCTTCCCTCTGGGCGCATACCATGATCCCGGCACGCCAGATGGCCCTTGTGGCAAGCATTGGAATCCTGCTGGCCATCTTTTTCAGTCTTTTATTATTACCAGCAATCCTTTCCTTACTGAAGAGGTCGAAACCAGCGCGGGCATTGATTCACAAAAGAACCGGCGACAAGCAGAATTTGCTCGGACAGTTTGCACTTTTTGTGGTCAGAAGAGGTAAAATGATTCCCCGGATTGCCCTGTTTATAACGCTGGTAATTTCTTCAGGCATCTTCTTTCTTAAGGTCGATTCCAATGAAGAAAATTTTTTCCCGGAACACCATGAAGTAAAGCAGGCTTCAAAAATTATAAACAGCAAATTTGGAGGATCCGAAAATATCTCGGTCATGTTTTCAGGAGATATGTTCGATCCTGCTTTACTTCAGAGGATGGAGCAGTACAGGGAGGAGCTTGAAAAGATGGATGCCATCGATCTGACCATATCGTTTTCTGGTGTGGTCAGGGAGATCAGCAAGGCGCTAAATGATCCCGGAGACCCTCTTTATGATAGAATCCCGTCCACGCGTGAAGCGGTGGCCCAGTACATGGAGCTCTATTCCATGAGTGGTGATCCGGAAGAGCTGGAACAACTGGTTGATTTCAATTATAAAAATGCACACATGATAATCCGGATAAATGATGCCACCAATGAAACAGTAAACGGGATCATTGAAAAACTGGAGGCCATCGCAGCAGATGATCCCTCCATTTCAGCAATCGGCGGATATGGTTATGTGCGTACGGAACTGGCCAACAAAGTATTGTCCGGCACTTATTACTCCCTGGGAATCGCATTACTGGTGATCTTCATTCTTATATCTCTTATTTTCAGGTCATTGTACGCCGGCCTGCTGGGAGTTATTCCGCTTCTAATGTCCGTTCTGATTCTGTTCGGACTGATGGGTTTTACAGGGATCCGGCTGGATATTGCCACCGCACTGCTATCATCAGTAATGATCGGTGTGGGGATCGACTATACCATTCATTTCTTATGGAGGTACAGGGAAGAGAGACGACAGAACCAGTTACCCCGGGAGGCTGTGATCACCACCATAACCACAACGGGAAGGGGAATAATTTTCAATGCACTTTCTGTCATTGTGGGGTTTGTGGTATTGATCATCTCCTCCTTTACCCCCATCAGGTTCTTCGGAATTCTTGTTGTTATATCCATACTGACCTGCCTGATTGGAGCACTGGTTATTCTTCCAGCCATTGTAATGCGGTACAGGTTTAAATTCCTCGAACCAGAAAGTCTAAAGTCACAACCGAAAGTCAAAAGCCATAAGTTGCATCCAAAGAATATGAGAAGAATTGCTATGGGGTTGATCATTGCTGCTTTCCTTTCATGTAATACCAGTGGGCAGGATCCCAGGGATATTATCAGTAAGAGCCATGATGTGGTTAAGGTCAGCTCATTTGAAGCAGTTTCCACACTTACCATTTTCGATTCGAAAGGGAACAAACGGGTAAGGAAAAATTCCATGGCCTCCATGTCCATGCCCGACGGCACTGAAAAAAGGATCATCAAATTCATCTCTCCTGCAGAAGTAAAAGGGACCGGGATCCTGATCTTCGATTACCCTGACAAGAGCGACGACATGTGGATCTACCTGCCGGCACTCAGAAAGACCAGGCGCATAGTGAGCAGGGAAAAAAGCAAGAGTTTTATGGGGAGTGAGTTTTCCAATGCCAACATGACTGCACCCGGACTGGATGATTTCTCCTATCAGCTGCTTGGTGAAGAAATAATTCATGGAAAAGAATGCTTCAAAATAGAGGCTGTCCCTGTTTCCTCCGATCTGGAGGATGAATATGGCTATTCACAATCTCTCCTCTGGGTCGATAAAATTAATTACCTTGTTCTTCAGACACGCTACTTTGATTTTGATGGTGAGCTGTACAAGACCATCTCTAACAGGGAGTTCAGGAAGCTGGATGAAGCCAATGAAAAATACATGGTCACAAATATGCATGCCACCAACCACAGCAACGGACGAAGCTCAGAAATGGTCATGGAACAGGTAGCCTTCACCCCCACCAGCAAATCCTATTTCACGGTAGCTTACCTGGAAAAAGAATGAACAAGGTATTTATTATATCAATCCTCTTGTTCTGGGTAACAAACACTTCCATACTGTCGCAGACCAGATCCACAGCAACGCTTGAAATTAGGTTTACAGGGATTCGAAACAGCAACGGCAACATCACCATTGGGATCAACAATTCTCCGGAAGGATGGCCCAGGGAGCCACAGATGAATGACCTTTGGAAGAAACAATATATTGAAGCAGGAGTAATCACCGCAATAATCATAAATCTGGACTACGGCACCTATGCCATTTCTGTGCTGGATGATGAAAATAGTAATCAGAAAATGGACATGTTCATTGGCATTCCAAAGGAAGGATGGGGCTTTTCCAGGAATCCCCCTTTTAAGCTTTCTGCCCCGAACTTTGAAGCGTGCTCATTCCTTGTAAACAAACCCTATCAGCAGATCACCATCGATCTGCGGTATGCGGGTAAAGGCAGATAACCAAAGATTCCCTATTTTTGCACTCCAGGGAACCATGAGGAGCGAATCAACCATATGCGCACCAGCCACCTCCGGCAACGGAGCAATT
>SDBT01020708.1_pt1 | contig 10281 bp, 8 predicted proteins | sample 2277101 | NCBI WGS metagenome assembly SDBT01 (sample SAMN10404973, study PRJNA504765) | marine sediment metagenome | isolation source: marine sediment core GS10_PC15, 103 cmbsf | place: Arctic Ocean: Southern Knipovich Ridge | collected 2010
CTTGATTTATTGTACTAAAACTTCTAGGTGCAACTCTATTTGTATTATCAGGCATCATATTTCCTTAGTTAAGTATTTTTGCATTATTGATAGGAGAATATACACGACCTGTATAACGCATAGCATCAGTATATTCATGGGTAAGTAAAGTAAGTAAACTATCTCTTTGTATTTCATTCATTTTAGAATCTACATATAAACTTGTATTTAATACTTGATTGGTATCTTGTAACTGTGAAGCTATAACAATACCAGAAGTACCATCATAACCAACTAGGTCATTTAGCTTCTGCAACTCCATTGCTTCTTTCTCAATTTCACTAAGAATACTTAGTTGATTATCCATCTCTTCTTTAAAAACTGCATGTTGATAAGCATTGGCTACATCTAAGGCTAAATTAACTTGGTCCATAGTAGTTAGTATGATAGATGAAGTATTCACTATCGTAGTATCCACAGGAGTTGCCCCTACAGGTTTTACAGTAGCAGGAGTAGATGCAGGAGTTATTGCTGCAGTCATTCCTCTAGCAATAAAGTATTGAACCATAACAGCTAATACTGCACCTAACTTCTCACCGAATACATCTTGCAGCACCTTAGTAACAACAGGAGATAAAAACTTCATTACAATAGCAACAGCAATATTTATTCCTAAAGCAGCAAAAGCAGAACTCATTGTCCAAACTCCTGAAGGAGGAAAAAGAATAGTAACAACTATAGAAACAATTAAAACAATAATACCAAACCAATTAGTTTTTTGTTTAATACGAATCTTATCATTTAGCTGCATTCGTATAGCTATGTTCATTAAGTCATGTCCTCTGATTCTACCCATCTTTTTTAGCACAGTTCTATGCAAAGGTATGACAAATTTTTCAGCATCTTGGGTAGCATCTTCTGGTTCAAATACTTCTTCTAAGGTGTAATACATTTCCTTCCCCACCACTAAAGAAGAAAACCCTAAACCAAACACTTCTAATTCCAAATAAGTATTATCTTTATTCTGTCTTTTACAAGATAAAATTGAACCAGAAATGTACTGATCTATATTAAAATTCACACGAGGTGCTTCAACCAAATCTATACTAAAGTTTCCTGGCCTAAGTAACTTACCATTTGAATCCTGTAAGTTACCTTCTTTTACTGTTCTTTTAATATATGACCAAGATAATGTTGTTTCAAAATTAACATCTTTTATAGTAATACTGTTTCTAGGAGGAACATTACCTGTTTCTATTTGTTCAGCAGAGTTTTCCCATTGAATATAGTCCCCCTCAGTTTTAGCTGAGGTCTTATACATTTCAAGGAAGTATTTAAATAAGTACTGTTTACCTACTTGTTTACTGGTATTCACAGGAACACCTAAAAATATATAAGCTTCTTCGATAGGGTTAGGGTTACCATCTGCTTCATTATTATCAGATAATTGTTGAATATCATTTCCTAGCCTTACTGAGTCTAAACCCAAGAAGTGACATGCTCTCCTTATATTACTGGAGTATGAGGGATTATTATCCCATCTTTCTTGGTTCACCCTAAAAGGAATTATAGGATAGTAAGGATTACTAAGGGTATTCTCTATTTGTAAGTAACCATAGTTATTAACTGATGCATCACTTTCTCTGAATCGCCATTGATGATATACCGTTGGTTCCTCCACAGTGCTATATTCTACAAGGTAATACCAATCAAAGCCCTGAGAAGCTATTGTAAGGTTATCTTCAGGCAAAGGTATAGCATTGGGTAGGTTAGGTGTAGAAGGTAGCGTCCACTCCTTCCCTACGTCCTCTGAGGGGATGATAATATTATCAAAGGTTGAATAGTTAATTCTTACTGGTTCACCTATTTCTTTCTCAATAGTCATATCAATATTTTCTACTGCTTTCTGTGAAATATGCTTTTCAACTTGATCGGGTAATCCCCACTGGTAAGCACCACTTTTACCATAACGGTACAGACCCTCTAAACGAGCTGAGTTTGAATTTAAAATGTTCTCTAATAGACTAGAACCTATTCCTCTATTTGTGACCGTAGCACTCATTATGGTCTGTTTGAGCATACCTGGGGTATTCTCATCATATAAGGGTAAAGTAGAAGTATTGTAATAAGTTTTAGAGTTACCTCCAAAGAGTCCCATAATGTCTCCTTAAAATGAAGGGGAACTAAGTTCCCCTGTGAACCAGAAAAGACTATTACGCTTCGTCAGGGAACTCACGAGGATATGTAATAGGTGCCAATGAACCTGCTGGACCTGTAAGAGGTACATCAACTCCTACACCTGTACCACCTAAAGTATTATTCTCATCACTCCTTGTAGCACCTATTCCTGCAAGTAACTGATCCATGACATCTCTAGAAGTAGATATATCAAATCCATAGTTTTCTGGTAAAGAATAAGGGTCATTAGGGTCAGTAGCGTACAGAGTAGCAAATACATCAGTATACATCTTAGCTACTTTTTGTTCAGCATCACGTAAGAATGAGTCTTTTTGGGTATTCTTCAAACGAAGTTCAGCACCAATCAAACCTTGAACACCACTAGGGTTATTATTCACATCATAAAACTCACCCTGAGTTTGAGCTTTCTCCGTCAATGCTTTTTCGGTAAGAATAGCTATTTCAGAATCAATCTTAGCTTGTTCTTTACCAATCAGACCTTCTGTAGCGTCCGTATACTGCCCTACAGCAGCTAATATCTGTTCATCGACCAAATCCTCCTGTTTAACTATTAAATCCTTCTGAGCAGTTGATTGGATAGTCTGAGCGGCAGTTAACGCAGTTTGTGCAGTTACTTGGGTATTCTGTTTAGTAACTAATGCAAGCTGTTGGGGTAACATAAAATCAAGGTTATATTGTGCAGCAGCATTTGAAGTAATCAAAGCTAACCGTTCTAACTCAGATATTTCATTTTGTTTTTTACTTTGTATTATTTGTTCATCAGCTACTAATAATTGTTTATTAATTACCTCCATCTGGAGTGTGAACTGAATAGCAGTCTGTAAAACACTCTGTAAGGCACCTAAATAGACTTGTGAGTAGTTTTGCTCAGTAATACGACCCTCACTTAATTCAAGGTGTACATGTGCCTTAACAGTACGCATGAGTTCATCAAAGATACCTGAGCCTTCCACCTCACCTGTAGTAAGTGTTCTCTTTGTTAATGTCATTTTAATTATCTCCTATGGGTATTGTGGAACAAGGTTTATACCATGTCTTTCTTTTAATATTCTTAATTCTTCTTCTGCTAATTCAGTTTGTGCTGCTACACCATCAATTTGGTTTTGTTTAACCGATGTAGCAACTTCATCTTGAGTGGTAACTAAACTTGTCTGTTTGGATGCCTGTAACGTTTGTTGGGTAGTAACTAATTTCTGGTCATCCTGAATGTTACCTTGCACCAACGACTGAACTAACTTCTCATCAGATAACAGTTTCTGGTTCGAAACAATAGCTATTTGTTCATTTTTAGTAGCAGTGACTATCTCGTCTTGGGTAGTAACTAAACTTGTTTGTTTAGTTGCCTGTAATACTTGTTGAGCAGCTGTTAACTTTTGATCATCTTGAATATCCCCTTGAACCAGTAACTGAACTACCTGCTCATCGGATAATAATTTCTGATTTGCAGTAATAGCTATCTGTTCATCTTTGGTAGCAGTGACTATTTCATCCTGAGTAGATACAAGCGAAGTGTTCTTTACTGCTTGTAAAGCTTGCTGGTCAATAATGTCACCTTGTACAAGTGTTTGGATTACCTGTTCATCAGAGAGTAGTTTTTGATTCCCTGTTATAGCTATTTGTTCGTCTTTAGTAGCATCAGCTATTTCCTCTTGAATAGATACAAGGGAAGTATTCTTTACTGCTTGTAGAGCTTGTTCAGCAGTTGCTAATTTCTGGTCATCTTGTATGTTTCCCTGAACTAACAACTGAACTATTTGTTCATCAGAGACTAGTTTCTGGTTTTCAATAATAGCTATCTGTTCATCCTTAGTTGATGTAGCTATTTCTTCTTGGATAGATACAAGCGAAGTATTTTTTACTGCCTGTAAAGCTTGTTGATCAATGATGTCACCTTGGACAACTGCTTGTACTATTTGTTCATCCAATAATGTTTTTTGGTTTTCTATCAAAGCAATACGTTCATCAACAGTTGCTACTGAAATAGTTGTTTGATCCTCTGCTTGTAAACGCTGTTCTGTAAGTATACTTGCCTGACCTCCAGCAATGTCCTTACCTAGCAAAAAAGCTTGAGCTTGGGCCATACTTGCCTGAATACCTGCAATGTACACTTGGGCATAGTCAGTTCCTTGGATACGTCCATCTCTGAACTGCTCATCAAGGTGTCCTTCAATATGAGTAAGAAGTTTATCTGCAAGATTTATTAAATCTTCATCAGTGTAAATAATAGCTGGCATACTTGTTTTCCTTATTCTAGATGTAAAAAAGGGGACTGTATGTCCCCTAGTATATACTCACTGTGGTTAAAAACTAAACAGATTGTCTTCTACTTTGAGCTACACTTAAATCATCTAATTCTTTCTGAGTTAAAGGGGATAATATTTCAATCTGAAATTCCCTTCTCATTTGACGTATAGGAACAAGCTTACCTTCACTGTTTTTCTTCTCTACTACAATACAGTATTCACGTTGTTTAAGAAGTGTAAGTAACATATTTTCAATATGTGTATCAGACTCAAAAGGAATAAAACGAGAAATAGTAGTAATAACACTATTACCAGTTCTAAAGAATTCACCTTCAGAATGTTTTTTATTAGGGTTTAAATTAGATACACGTACCCGTATAAGCTTAGTAGCTTCTTTACGTATTTTATTATGTCTATCAATTTTACTTGCTGTTGCTATGTTTGAATTGACTGGTTGCAGTCGTTCATTCACTTTATCACGTAAAGTCTTTAAACCAATGTTAGGACTGTACTTAATATTCATATCATCAGCACGTTGTTTTAAGAGTGCTAATTCAGTAGGAGTTTCTATTTCTACATCGTTTACTTCAAAATCATCAGTTGTATCTGTCATTTTTAAATTCCTTGGATACTGTTTAAAAGAAAAAAGGGAGAAGTATTTCTACTTCTCCCTTTGAGTTTACATCATTCTAAGATTAAGAACGAGCAACTGTTTTCAACACAGCCAGTCTTTCTGGTCTCATTATGATCGTGCCATACCAGAACTTAATAGACATAAATCCAATTTCACCATAGGGGTCAGTTGCACTATATGAAATATTATCACCTGGAAATGAATGCTTGATTTTAAACTTAGTAGTTTTACCATCAGTTTGGAAACCAATAGTAGCAAATGATTGGTCACCAACAACTAACATTGGATGTACATCATAATTACCACCAGTTACAGTGTAACCTGTGTTAGTTCCTTCAGCAGCACCAACACCTTCCCACTTCATCATTTCAGGAACTTGGATAATACGGAAATCACCAATTTTACCAATTTCACCATTGATAGCATTAACACCAGCAATACCTGAATATGCATAATGCTCGATACCAACAAAAGCAGCATTACCGTGATGATCAGTCATACGAGTTAACGTAGGTAACATCTCTGAACCAACGTACATAAACAAGGCAGAATTAACTACACGAGTATCAGTCAAACGAGAACCAACAATAACACGAGTTTTCTTAGGAGTACGGTTATTGAATAAATCAATAGCCAAACGCTGTAAGTCATCGTAGGAAACTTCAGATGTATCTGCTGCTTCACCTGTCATCTCTGAATCTTGAGTAGCAACACCAGCATATTTGACTACACCAGGACCATTCAATAAATCCATCTGTAACAAGTCTTCTTGCAATTCATTAGCAGCCATTATCATTTCACGAGACAAGTGACCATATAGCTCACTGTCAGTATCAAAGTCTAATGCATCTCTTGAAAATTCAGTGAAGAAACCAATCTTAACAATTTCACCTGAAATAACTTTACGAGAAGTACCAAGTCTGTTTGCACGTCCACCAGTTTCACCTAGTAAAGGGATCTTACCAGTAACAATAGTAACATCCTTACTTGAACCATAAAGATTACCATCGGCAATAACTGCACCAGATGCATCAATACCTTGATCATTGACGTTTTCGTCACTAAGGATAGGTAAGTAATGGTACATGGTAAGCTTCTTACCGTAGTGCTTAGGCATTGCTTTACTATGGGATAATTGACCAAAGTAAGTTTCTTTAGCTGCTTCAACTAAAGACATTTTATGGTAATACTCAACGTTAATCTGACGACCAGTATTAACGTCAATATCTGAATCGGTTCCATCACCGTAACGCATTTGACCTGTATCATTTAATGGCATAATTATTCACCTATAATTGGATGTTACTTATTTTTAAAAAATCCTCATCTGACATAGCTAAATAGTTCTTTTGCTCTTTTGCTGTTGTCTTAGAAGTACTTTTCGAAGTAGTAGCAGCTTTTCTCTTTTGAGAAATAGCTTTATCTAAAGGCTTAATTTGTGTCTTTGCTACAGGTTTTGGCTTAGAAACAGTAAGTTCCTTCTTTGCCATCATCTCTGCTCCAACAACTTTATAAGCTTCAAAGTCTGAAAGACCACTTAAACCTCCGAACATCTTTGCTCGTTCAACTGCATCGTTTACCTTATCGAAGATGCCTTGTTGCATTTGTTCGTTAAGACTTCTTATCAGTTGTGGTTCTTGTGTAAGTAGCTGTTTACTCTTCTCATCCCATTGGTTGCCAATAACATCAATACATTTGTCATAGGTAGGTGTATTCTCAATACCTGAGAGCACCTCTTCTAACTGTACAACGTTATCACTAACTTGGTGATTCGTAGGTGTATACTCTACGTTATCTTCTTCTTCATCTAATCCTTTCGGTTCATACTCAGCATCTTTAATAAGCTTCGCAATTGCCCCAGGATCTTTCTTGCTCAAATCAATCAAATAATTTAACTTATCTGGATCAAGTAATTCATGTTTTTCTAGTGTCTTAAGTACTTTCAAGTTAGGAGATAACTCTTGCATCTTCTTAGTGTAATTAGCACCAAGTTGCATAAGAGTAATTGCCTCCTCTACTGAATGTACCTGTACATCTTTTCCATTAGCACGAAAAGGTTGTAATACCTTCTCTAGTTCATGGGGGACTGAAGCTTCCTCAGCTCCTTCCTTAGAGGTATTTTCCTCTTCTTTAGGTAATTCGTCAAGTTCATCCTCTTCGTCCCCCTCAGGGTCTCCTAGAGCCTCTTCCTCTTCTTCCTCAATTTCATCAATTTCTTTTTCTTCTGCTTCCTCTCCTGAACCAGAGAGAATGCCTTCTCCTGTTGCTTCTGCTCCATCTCCCTCATCCTGTCCCTCATCAAGTGGATCTGCTTCTTCTGGTTCTGGTTTTCTTGCATCTGAATTATCCTCCTCAAACTCATCCATTAAGGATGGACCTTGATTAATAAAATCCTCATCACTCATACTTAATATCTTAGACATAACTTACTCCTTTACTAGTGTTAAGGAGTTTTCCAATTTACGAGCATCTTTTAAGTTTGTCTCTGCTTGTGCACCCATTGCACGAACAGAACTAAAATAATGATTAAGTTCACTGATTGAATCTAGCTTACGTGTATTAGATTCAATCATTTTTTCATTCTGGCGAAAGTCAGGATATGCACGTTGCATAATTAAGTTATGACCAAAATCTCTCATATATCCTTTTTTAAGTACTTTCTTAAAATCAGCAGTTCGCATTAAACGTTTCAATGCAGCAGCTAATTCAATAGCTTCTTTAGCTACCTTCATTTCATTATCTAAATTACGTGTTATTACTTCTGCTTCGTCTTCTTGATATTGATTAGTCATTTTAAGTTTCCTCGTTAAGAGATTCTATTTAGTGGTCTTTGGATTGAGTTCAGATTTCAGAATTTCCAATGCCATATTACCTCTGGCTTGGGCTTGATTCTGCTCTATTTCTCTTGCATGTTTAGTTCCCGATGATTGCTCAAGGAAATCTAAATTCTTCTGGTCAGTATCGGATTGTTTATTACCTACACTGGCTCCTGTTTCTGCAGCTTTAGCTAAATCTAACTTAGCTGCTGTTTGTAATTTTTGAGTTTTAGCTTGTAACTCAGCTAATTCTAACTCTAATTTTGCTAACTCTAACTGTTGCATCCTCTCTTGTACAGGATCAGGTTCAGGTTTAAAATCCTCTATACGTTTAGCTAAGTTAGGCATTTTACGTAACCTAGCTATATCCCCCAATACAATTTGAGACAATTCTATAGGAAAGGTATTACCCATAGTTTGTAACATGAATGCTAATTCCTTAGCTTTAGTATCATCTTCTTCAGCAGTAGAGATACTTACTTCAATATCAAAATTACCTCCAAGATCTTCCCTACGGATAGTGACAAAATCTTCATCAGTCACACGTATGATTTCCTCATCTGAAAGGAAAACACCATTCATAGCTATAATTTTTTTAGCTATTTTAGTCATGGTATAAGCGTATCTTCTAAGGATACCTGTTTCACGTTTAGTAGCTGCATCCAATACTCCCCGAATACCAGTAGCTACGTCACCTAATGCATCACTGCTTATACCCCCTGAATATGGCTTTACCCCTGTAATGCTCTCAGCTTCGTTGTTTTGAAGGGAAAGCATTAAACCTACACTATTAGGTATTTCAGGATAAGTATGCTCTACCATAGCTTGTTGGGGGTTTATCATGGGATTAAACTCGTAATCATCACCATTATCATATTTAGCTTTATTAACCGTATCTAATGCATCCTGTCTTATTCCTTTTTGACCATTAGCACTACGAGCCATAATATCAATAGCTCCCCTAGTGACAGCACCAACTATCCTTTGATTATCCTCTAATAAGGCTCCATCAGGCTCACCATAAAGACTTTTCCTTACAGGAAGGTATTGAGTATCCACAAAAGGAATTTCTTGGTCAGGGTAAGGGTTGGCCTCAAATCTGATTAATATTTCATTTACCCACGTAGCTACAAAAGCGATAGGAGTTCCAGTACCTTCTACATCCCAAAATCCCCAATATTCATAAGCTGTAAACTTAGCCCTAGGATCGTCTTTAAAATTAAAAGCGGTATCCCCTGAATGTTCATGGTCAGGAGCATTTAATATACTGGAGCTATCTACCCTAATTTTATCTAAGTTAAAATATCTTTCAGGTTCCTTTGATAATGCACCTTTAGAAGTATTAAAAGAATAAACAGCAAAACCTGCTTTCTCAATATCCCCTTCACAGTTTGGATCAATAACCAAGTTAGCAGAATTACATACCTCAATGGTTGGTCGATTCTTAATTAACTTCATTTCTGTAACTGATTTCTTTTCTTTAAACATAGGATAAATAGCTTTACCCAACTTCTCAGTCAAAACTAATGCTTCTTTAATATGGTCACTTACATGAGCATCAAAAGCATAAGGATCTTTTAACTGAAGTTGTGCTGCTTGTTGTAACTCTACTAACTGCGCTTGAGCAGTAACAGGGAAGAATTCATAAATAGGAACTTCTTTAGTAATTTCTTTTTCTTCTGATTCCCAACCTATACGAACAAAAGCAGTACCCTCATCTACAGGAGCACGAACAAACTCATCTACAAAAGCAACTTTATTGAGTTCATTGTTCCATTGGTAATTTAATAGGATACCGTTCTGCTGCGAGGAAAGCTTATCCTGATGCGTTCTAGGTTTTAAGCTAAACATGTCAGGGGTAGAAAGAAAAGCCTCTGAGAGGGCAGCGTAACGCCATTCAGCATGTTTACGAATTAACTTAGGCTGAACAGAACTTCTTCCTTCTTTTTTATCTATAAGTGCTGAACCAGTAACATTAAGATTGTCCAGATACGTCCTACGTTTAATCATCTGCACATCATGCGAAGGTTTAGCATCTTTATAGTTTTGTTTTAAATCTTCGAGTGTTGGAATATTTACCCAACCTTCAGGTATCTTCTTTTCAGGAATACCACTTTTTACTGGTTCATCTTTCATTTAAAATTCTCTCTTACAAATTAAGCAATTCAGGAAGGGTATATGTACTACCGTTCATACCAGAAGTTATTGTTACTTCACCCACTAATAAATACTCATCCTTGAAATCTACTTCGATTCTATGAGTACCTTCTGTTAATGTAAAATTATAGTTACCTGATCCATCTGTATCCTGTTCAGCAGTACTTCCTAACAAAGCTATATCATTCACTAAAGATTCAACCCTAATAGTTACTCCTACTTCAGGAATACCCATTGGATTAGTTAAAACACC
>SDBT01020709.1_pt1 | contig 10281 bp, 10 predicted proteins | sample 2277101 | NCBI WGS metagenome assembly SDBT01 (sample SAMN10404973, study PRJNA504765) | marine sediment metagenome | isolation source: marine sediment core GS10_PC15, 103 cmbsf | place: Arctic Ocean: Southern Knipovich Ridge | collected 2010
AATGCCCCTCCTTATTCTAATTCCCTTTTTTTAATGAAAAATAATATAAAAAAGATATCAAGGTATAACTATAACTATTTATATTTCATTATGCTATTGTTTTAAAGAAATCCCATTCATTTTTTCATAAAACAAAGCTAATCCACCATGGTCTATTTCGGTATTACCATCTGCGATAAGAACCTGCATTGTTCTATAATTATTTTTTTCGTTTCATCACTTTTTTTGCTGAAATAATTATATCTTCTAAGCCCATCCCGTATTTTTCTAATAATTCATTATATTGCCCTGATTCAGTAAAGGTATCTTTGATTCCCACTCGCTCTATTGGGACAGGTTTATTCGCTGCTATTACCTCTGCTACCGCTCCTCCCAGCCCTCCTATTATAGAGTGTTCCTCAGCAGTCACAATAGCACCTGTTTCGTCAGCAGCTCGGATAATTATATCAATATCAAGGGGTTTGAGAGTATGAATCTCAATCACTCTAGCATCGATTTTCTCCTGCTCTAAGGCTTTCGCTGCTTCAAGAACTCTTGCTACCATTATCCCAGTAGCCACAAGAGTAACATCTTTACCATCTTTCAATAAATTTCCTTTGCCTATCTCCATTTTATAATTCTCATCAAAGATTACTGGAACTTCAGCCCTGCTTAGCCTTAAATACACTGGACCTACATATTGAGCTACTGCATATACTGCTTTCTCAGTCTCTATAGCGTCTGCTGGCACAATAAGGGTCATATTAGGAATGCTTCTTATGATAGCCAGATCACATATTGAATGGTGAGTTGGGCCATCTTTGAAATCGGAAAGCCCCCCATATCCACCAGCAATTTTCACATTTAGCTTGGGATAGGCAATACTGGTTCGAATTTGCTCTAACGCTCTCAGAGAAGCTAAAGAACTAAAGGTGCTTGCAAAGGGAATCTTACCTACGAGGGCAAGCCCAGCAGCGACATCCATCATGTTACCTTCTGCCACGCCAAAGTTAAAGAAACGGTCTGGAAACTTATTCTGAAAAAAGGCAGTGCGTGTGGAAGTAGAAACGTCGGCATCTAAGACTACAACCTTCTCATTTTTCTCTCCTAATTTTACCAGAGCTCGTCCAAAAGCATCTCTTATAGAAGCAAAATTATCCATTGTTATTCTCCTTTTGCAATTCCTTTAAAGCTGTCTCAAATTCCTCTTTATTGGGGGCTCGTCCATGCCAGGCAGATTTATTCTCCATAAAAGAAACCCCCTTACCTTTTATGGTATGAGCAATAATTATAATCGGCTTGCCGTGTATATATTTAGTTTCATCTAGGGCTTCTAAGATTTGTTTTATATTATGACCATCTATTTCTATAGTATGCCAGTTAAAGGACCTCCATTTATCCACTACAGGCTCAAGAGGCATGATTTCATTTGTTGGACCATCAAGCTGAACACCGTTTAAGTCTACAATAGCGGTCAGGTTATCCAGATGATATTTATTGGCAGCCATAGCTGCTTCCCAATTAAAACCTGAATCCATTTCTCCATCTCCTAAGAGGACATAGATTCTATAATTTTTACCCTCCAACTTTGCTCCTAATGCCATACCGACTCCAACGGAAAGTCCATGACCTAAAATACCTGTAGTCATCTCAACGCCTGGAGTCTTAAGTATATCTGGATGTCCTTGAAGAATACTACCAATAGATCGTAGTGTATCAAGCTCCTCTTTAGGGAAATATCCTCTTTCTGCTAAAGCAGCATAGAGAAGAGGAGCAGCATGACCTTTAGAAAGAATAAATCTATCTCTTTCAGGCCAATGCGGTTGGGATGGGTCTATATTAAGGTGATGGAAATACAAGGCTGTGACTATATCTGCTGCAGAAAGAGAACCTCCAGGATGGCCTGATTCTGCCTTATAAATCATCTTTACCACTTGAATTCTTAGATTTCTCGCCATTTCTGCAAGTTCTGCTATTAACTTTTCTGAATGAAAACTCATTTTAACTCTCTCCTTAGGGATTTTTTATTTCTATTTAACCTTATCAATCCTGAACATAACATCTTCTCCATGAGTAACTACTCCTATGCTGGCATCTTCATCCTTTTGTCTTAAAACAATATCTAAAACATAATTAATATTGTTAAATACTTTAAAACCAATTTTAGATGCCTCATCAGGATCAATTCCTTCGCTAATAAGAATTATCTTATAGTCCAGAAACCCGAGCAATGGCGTTGATCTGCTTTCGCACTGTATTATCTAAATTTCCTATGATATTATGGACGTTCTCCCTTGCTTTATTTAACTCTTTCATAAAATTGGTAATATACTCTTTTGAGGGGTGCTTCTGGTGTTATCATCTACTAATAACACTATATTTTTGTCCTTTTTGTTTGACAAGTTCAGGAAGAGGGGAAGTTCTTATAGGACTACAAATCGCTCGACGTATCTTTTTTGCTTCATCTTGTGTAACCACTACCTCTTTTGGAGTAACCACCCATGAAAGAATTTTCTCTGGTAATCTTATATGGATTTCTTTATCTCCATAAGGGAGTGATATTTCTCTATTTATTCCTTAACACTTCATAAAAGAGAGTATAGATATTTTATAGTTTGAGGGGGATTTTTAGCAACAAGGAGTTCTTCCATCTTTTGCATATCTATACGCTCAGTTATCTTCATTAATTTAATATCATTTGAAGTAACAGCATTGAATGTTTCCACTGTATCAATTTCTTTGGGAAATACATCATGAGCAAACCAATCATTGTAGTCGAGCTTCTTTAAATAATAGAAAAATTCTATAATTACCCAGAAGTTATAAGCACCTGGTATCATATCCCAGTCCCCGTTAGAGTCATTGTCATTTAAATGAATGTAAAATAGCTTGTTAGAAGCTGCAAGCATGCAAGCAGACTGAGCGGGATTTTCTCTTGCTAAGAGGGCATGACCAAAATCCAAAGTTACCCCCAAATTTTCTTTTCCTACCTTTTGGCAAAATGCAAGTGTTTCCCCCGCTGTTCCAAAAATGCATCTAACTCGGGGTCCACTGAGCTTATATTCTATACATATCCTTACCTTGGGGTTATGCTCTGCTACCTCGCTAAAAGTATCCTCAAGATATTTAAAGACATCTATATATTCAAGTTCAAATAAATAATCAAAACCTTCATTAAGAGGACAAGTAGTTACTCGATTGCAATTCAATCTTACAGATAAGTCCATGGCCTCTTTAAGTTCTGCTACCACCTCTTTCCTTTCCCTTTCAATGTTCGAAGAAAATGAACCCCTCCACCATTTACCTGTTCTTCTCGATCTAAAGTTTACAGCTGAAACCCCTAATTTGTATCCTTTAATAAGTTTAATTAGATTTTCCACATTTTTAAAGTCTGCTGGATAACATAACTCTACTCCATCTATACCTTCAATTTTATTAGCCATTTCCAACTTTTCCTCAATAGTTCTATCCTCCTGATATTCCATAAACCTATTCTTTATTGAACCCAAGAAACTGGTTATTACTGAAAACTTTTGCATTTTTTATTCCTCCTTTCCATCTCTTTGTTTAATGATTTCTTAATATCTCTCAATTTAAAAAATTACTTTCTATTCCTACTTTACTTTTAATAAAATAATGAGGAATTAATCTTAATAAGTATCTCTAAATACAAATAATTTATTAAAATTTCTCATAACTATTTTTAAAATCATCACAAATACTATTTAGATAATATGCACTCTCTTCTACTGCCTTTCTTTCCCAATTTACTACTTCAGAAATATTTTGACCAGTTTTTCTTTTAATTGTCATTTCTAAAATTATTGAAAAAAGTTTATTAGAGTAAAATATTTTATTTAAAATCTTTCTAATTCCCAATCTCCCTTCACCTAAAATCGTTCCACTAATTAAATATCCAGCTTCAACTTTCTGAACTAAATAATCTTTTATATGAACTGATATTAAATTAGGCATAAACAATTTCAAGGTATCTTCAGGTTTTTCTATAAAAGCTAAATGATTAGTAGTATCAAAAATCAAACCAACGTGCTCATCTTTAATCCTGCTGACTAAATTAACTAATTTTTTAGTTGGTAAATCAAAGTGATTCTCGATTCCAATATATACATTGTACTTTTTACATTTCGGAATAACCTTTTTGAGTAAATCGAAAGAACTTTCCTGCAAATATTCTATGTTCTGAATATTATTAAAGGTATTTCGGCTAATAACTACCCTTAATAAATTAGATGACAAAATTTTTGCAATTTTCATATGTTTAAATAGATTATTTTCAGTAAGATCATTCATCCCAATTTCAATAAAAAGGCCTAAGTTATCTGCTATCTCTTTAATATTAAATAATTTTTTTTTATTTAAATCCAAAAGATTAAAATTTTCACATAATTGAACCCCTTGAAAACTTAATCTTTTTGCTTCGTATAAAAAATCCACTATTGTCATTGGTTTGGGAATTTCAAAATCTTTAAAACCTATTGCATATCTAAAAGCATAACTTCCTAGACCAATTTTCGGAATATTAATAAATTTTTGCTTATCTAAAGTTCGAGTTTTGATGATAAATTACCTCCTTGAATTAATCTTTTTGGAAAGATTTTTTAGATATTTCTTACAAAACAATTTATTTTATCTTCAGTTATTAACATTAAAGAATGATATTTATGAAAATTATAATACTATTTTCTGTTAATAAAATTCTTAATAAACACTTCGTTCTTTGCGATATTTATTTCCTTGTATGCACTATTTTCGAGTAGTAACATAGTTGGCTTAGAATTGGTAGTTCATTTTATCGTTTATGAATATATAGAAACTATATAATAAGGTGAATCTCTCAAGTTAAATATGTATAGTTTGATGTAAATGTACTATTAAAACCTATTCTTATCCAAAAATCTTTCAAATTACTCCAGAGAATAATAGTCTAAAAAGATAGTTTTTTTGATACTTATTAATTTCTTTAATTTTTATTTTCTATTTTTGAGTAATTTGATCCATACGCTAATTACTATTTTAAATATATGTATCTATTTATAGTGATATAACTCATGTTTTTCTATAACTTAAAAACGCACTGTTATTTATAAAGTCTATTTTCTTATCTCATTGACACTACTATTTGCTTATCTTTTTTTAAATAGCCCATGATAGAGGATTTACTTAATAGAACTAGAATAACTATGCTTTTTGAATTTATTAGAATTTTACTTTAAATCTAACTTATTAAACATCATGCTAATTTCTCAATACTTTATAAATTTATATCTTCTTAACAAATTTTTTCATAACAAAACCTGTTAACAAAATATAATAATATAATCTATATAAAAATATTTTTTATAAATTAAAGCTTCATCGATCTTTAATTCCCAAAAAAATTTGAGTAACATTATAGTGTGACCATATTAAAAATCATTTTACCTAAATTTATCTTTTTTGAAAATAGTTGCTCCAGTGCATGAGAAATTTAAGTTAGATAAATCCTGGTACTAATGCTCTAGAAATACATACTCTAACTGAGAATAAAGGGTCAAGAACTTGGTTAATTCTGACATCCCCAATTGCACTAAGAAGAAATGCAGCATCTACATAGCTAATATTCAGGCGTTTTACTAAGATTTTGGCCATTTCATCCAACGCTATACGAGAAGCCTCTTCTATATTTCTTCCATTTGCTATCGTCATAAGCTCCCGATCATTCACGAGGACAGGATAAGAAATCTGAAAATCGTTACGTACATTTGTAATTAAAGTAACATCTGCCTCACTCTCTACCCCCGAAATGAGCTCACCATCTCCCTGGGAAGCATGAATATCACCGACACATAACATGGCACCTTTTCGATAAATGGGAAGGTATAAGGTAGCACCTTCACAAACTTCTTTATTGTCCATGTTACCGCCATGTGGACCAGATACCCCGCTAGCCACAGGAGGTCCTACGGGAGTAGTGCCAATCTTCCCAAGAATAGGACGAGACTGAAATCGAATTTCTTTACTAAAATAAATGTAATTTTGGTCATGGGGAATAACTTTGTACTGCGGTTCTTGGATTTTGGAACCAAAACATCCCACTCCAGGAATAGCTGACATATATCCTTCACTGCTAGTTAGTTTAATTTCTATGATTTTGACTTCCAAAGTAAGCCCTGGCTCCGCCCCTTCAACAAACACTGCTCCGGTCATATTAGGAATTTTAAGATGTCTATTCTCTTTCCTCCATGCTTCAGAAATTAACTTGAGATCCTCGGGATTTTTGAATAAACATGGACACTCGATAATAAACGGCTCACCCTGTTTAACTTTTCCTAATACCCTATTTTTCTCCCAAAAACTTCCAATACGGTTTTTGTAGTCCTTTGTAAAGCGTTTCATAATATTTAGACCTCCTAAATTATTTTATCATAATATTTGGAATGAACATCACCAACTGAGGAAATAAGATAATTAATATTAACGTAATAACCATTACAGCCAGAAAAGGTAAGGCATGTCTGGCCACTTCAATTGCAGGGACTTTAGTTATACTACAGACCACGTAAAGTACTGTTCCAACTGGAGGCGTTACTAAGCCTATACATAGATTAATTACCATCATCACTCCGAAAAATATAGGATCAACTTCTAGAAGTTTGACAAGCGGCATAAGGAGAGGAACTAAAATGAGTATAGTAGGGGCAAGGTCCATTATTGTACCCCAAAGCAGGAGAAAAAAATTAATGATTAAAAGGGCTATGAACTTATTTTCCAAAAAATAACTAAACATAGAAACTAAAGCATTCGGAATCTGAAAAATTGTTATCAACCAGGCAGAGAAAGTTGACACTGCAATTAGAAAAACTACTATGGAAGAAGATATGACTGTCTGCCGTAGTATAGAGGATAGGTCCCGTAACTTAATCTCCTTATAAATCAACGCACCAACGACAAATGCATAGGCAGCTGCCAAGGCTCCAGCTTCGGTAGGAGTGCAAAAACCCCCAAGTATCCCACCAATGATTATTACAGGTGCCCCAATAGAAAGTATAGATTTCCAAAAAGTTATCCAAGCTTCCTTTAATGAAACACTTTGTCCCCTCGCATACCCGTATTTCACGGCGTAATAGTAGGCCACCCCCATAAGCCCAAAGCCGATCATAAGACCAGGTATTATCCCTCCAAGGAAGAGCTTGATGATTGAGACTCCCGCGGTGACGCCATATATAAGCATCGGTACACTTGGAGGAATAATTGGACCTATCGTTCCAGCTGTTGCCAACAATCCTGCAACCCAGGACTTTGGGTATTTTTGTTCCTCTAGAATCGGTAGCATTACTCCCCCTACGGCTGCACAGTCTGCAACAGCTGAGCCACTTACTCCTGCGAATAGCATACAACTACCCACCATTACAAGGCTCATTCCTCCTCTAAATCGTCCTATAAATACATTAATGAAATCCACCATTCTACGAGACATGCCTCCAGTTTTCATGAGGTTTCCTGACAATATAAACAATGGTATTGCTAAGAGAATGAATGAGTCTGCACCGGCGTATATCCGCTGAGCAATGATCGACAACGGCAACTGAGATGGCAACAGATACATCAATAACAAAGTAGCAATTCCTATACTAAAAGCAATGGGAACTTGAAACATAACCAACCCAATAAACGTGAATAGAAAAGATAGAAATTCAGTCATATTCTCTCTCCTTTTTAGTAATACTCCTTTGTCGCCTTGTAGCTAAACTACAAACTAAGCTATAGGTTTGTCCAATAATATACATAACTGTTAGGAATGAACATATCGGAATTATTATAAAAACATATCCAAGCGGAACCATCATGGGGGGATCAACATGTTGTTGTATATGGGGGAGTATAATTACACCGGATATACCTAGTAAACTAAGAAAAATAATCGACAATATATTGCCAATTATTATAACCAAGTTTTTTGCAACATGGGGGAAACGGGACACCATTATATCCACCATTAGATGTTGTCTACGCACAGTTACCATGAAGATACCCAAAAAGCACATCCATATAAACAAAAACCGAGATATTTGCTCTGACCATAGAATTGTTCGTAGAAAAAAATAACGTCCTATCACATTAACAAATATAATAACTGTAAATAGCGCAAGCATAATCTGGGTTAAATAATCAATTACTTGAATGAATATTGTAAAAAACTTTTTATTCACTGCGCCAAGCCTCCAAAGTAGCATAAGCGGGGGTGGAAAGCTCCACCCCCGCTTATGCTACCTAATCAACCTTCCTGCCAAGCATTTCGAATAAATACTTAAGCTCGGGATACCTTTCCGAGAATTTTTTATAAATTATCGGAGCTTTCTCTCTGAAAGGAAGACGATCTGGATAAGTAATCGTTACTCCTTCGGCTTTTAGATCATCAAGGTAACCCTCGTACTCTTTCTTTAATAGTTCATCTTGACGTTTTTGAAATTTTACAGCTGCCTCCTGAATTACTATCTTAACTTCTTCGGGTAGGGTATTCCACCACTTGAGGTTAACCATAATGTAGCCAAAACTAAATTGATGGCTAGTCATAGCAACATATTTGTTTACTTCATAAAGTTTATTGTTGTATATTGTATCTATAGGATTCTCCTGACCATTAACAACTCCCTGCTGAATCGCTGTGTATACTTCATTCCAATTTATAATGGACGGCGAACATCCCCAACTCTTTACCATATCAGATTGGAGATATACCTGTGATACCCGTATTTTGAATCCTTTCATATCATCTATCGATAGTATTGGTTTGTTAGAAGATACCTCGCGGAAACCTCTTTCATACCAGACTAAATGTTTTACATCCGCTTTTTCCATCGCATCAGTACATATTTTACCGTACGGACCAGCAAACTTAGCCCAAGCGTCTTCGGCAGTATCAAATACATAAGGAAGCTCAGCTACTGCTAATTCTGGCACAGCATTCTGAAGCTCATTACCTATTGCAACCATTTCAATAGATCCCATTTGACATCCTTGAGTAATTTCGAAGTTCGTACCAAGCTGGAAATTGGGATAATGTTGGATCTCGACTAATCCCTGGGTACCAGTATTTACCTCAGAGATAAACACTTCCTCAAGAGCCTTTGAAACCGGGTGTCCCAAAGGCCAAACCGTAGCAAGTTTAACCGTGATTGTATCTGCTGCAAAGCTAACTTGATTTACAACAACCATACTCAAAAAAACTACTAACATTGTTATAAAAAAATACTTTCTCATTAGAATCTCCTCCTAAAAATTTATATTGGAAATTTTATAGTTATTTATAATGTTTTTACTTTTCTATACACCTCCTCTTGTGCAAAATTTATGGTGGGTAACTAATGTATGTTATTCCATCATTAATGCACACTCTTAAACCAATTCTTTTTTATTGATTGATATAGTAATCAATTTCCTCAACAGTGCAAATTATTAAGGACTAATTTTATCTCACACTCTTTCTCTAACTTATTAAACCCCCTTTTTAAAGTTCTAGTGTTCACAAAGAATTTTAGTCTCATTTATATATATCATCGTTAAATTTTTTTAAAGTTTTGCCCAGACCTCTCTTAACACACGCTTGGCATTAGCAATAACCACTTCTGATGACTCACCAGCCAGTGGCTTTATTTCAAAGCTAACTAAGGGTGGATTTTTATGATTTAAGAAACCAATATCCGATAGTACTTTTAAAAATACCGTTAGTTCCTTTACATCATTTTCCCCTCCCTCAATGCCAAACCTGGGATGTTAATCTCCATAACCGGAATGCTCTTTGTTTTTTAAAATATAATTACCCATGTGGGCATGGACCAAATAATCCTTAACGGGCATAATGGCTTGTGCAGGCGTCTCACCTAAAAGGGGAAGATGGGATAAATCAAGCCATCAATCCAAAGTTATTAAACTCCTCTCTTACTTCCTCTGCCACTCTCTTGGCGTCTTTCGCCGGTCCAATTAAGCATTTTTTATCAATTTCCTGATCGAAAACCTCTAGGGTGATTCCCAGATCTCCTTTAGATTTAGCATAATCGCATATTCCCTTCCTTGTTTTTTGTGCAGTTTCGCTATCATTTAAATTGGCATCCACTTTAAGGTCTTCGGTTGTAATGGTAATCTTTTTAACGGCCATTTTTATCATTCCTTTTTTATTACAATTTCTTTTCACTTAACGCTTTCGTCTTTTTTGCGATATGCTCGGCAGTAAGTTCAAAGGTCTTAAGCAGTTCCCATGGTGCACCGGATAAACCAAACTGATCCTCCACACCCATCATATCC
>SDBT01020710.1_pt1 | contig 10281 bp, 7 predicted proteins | sample 2277101 | NCBI WGS metagenome assembly SDBT01 (sample SAMN10404973, study PRJNA504765) | marine sediment metagenome | isolation source: marine sediment core GS10_PC15, 103 cmbsf | place: Arctic Ocean: Southern Knipovich Ridge | collected 2010
GGCTGGAGGCCATGTACCCGTACATGAAAGGCCACTGGCAGAGGGTCGCTTTCGATTCGGCTTCTCTGGGTGAGGAGCTTGACCTGAACCAGGAGGCCCTGCATCAGCTCCGGATGTGCGCTTACCTGATGGATATTGGAATGATCGACGAGTCCATCCACGGGTTGATAGTGAACTGCAGCGAGACCGGCGTTGACTACATGCAGAACCCCGACGTTCGCCGGACCGTCGAGAGGCACCCGGTCATGGGAGCCCGAAAGCTGGAGGAACTGGGATTTCCCAAGCCGATAATCCTCGTGGTCAGGCATCATCATGAGTGGTACAACGGCTGGGGGTACCCCGACGGCCTCTCCGGGGTGGCAATACCAATGCTGGCGCGGCTACTATCGGTCGCCGACGCTTTCGCGTCCATCACCTCGGACCGTCCGTTTCGCCAGGGATGCACATCGGTGGAGGCGCTCGAGGAGATCATCGGTTACGCGGGAGTACAGTTCGACCCATGGGCGGTGCCGGCCCTCGAGAAGATAGTCACCCAGAAGACGCACGCGACCGAGTCGTTGATAGACAAGACGCTGGACCTCTCGTCAAAGGACTTGGAGAAGTAAGTGCTCTTAGCGCCGGCGAGTTGCCGGCATCCTTTGCCCCACCAAAACCAGTTTGCGTAGTTGCGCTCCTTGTCGTATCGTATCGAACAATGTGCCCGCACGTGGGCGAAAAGTACTGGTAATGTGTTTCGTTGAGAGAGGAGAGTCGATGTTTAACGGGATCTTTCATATCCGCAAGCCGGAGAATGAGCCGGTGCTTGCTTACGCTCCGGGCAGCAGTGAGCGGGCAGAGTTGAAGGCCAGGCTGAAGGAGATGCTGGAGAACCCGGTCGAGGTGCCATGCATGATCGCCGGCCGTGAGGTCACAACCGGTGACCTGGTGGAGATGAAGGCGCCGCACAACCACCGACAGATCCTTGGTCACTACCACCGCGCGGGCGTAGACGAGGCCGAGATGGCGATCGACGCCGCCAACGAGGCGAAGGTGGCCTGGAGCGAGATGCAGTGGTCCTCACGGGCAACGGTGCTCCTCAAGGCGGCGGAGTTGCTCTCCGGCAAGTACCGCCAGACGCTGAACGCGGCGACCATGCTGTGCATGAGCAAGACTTGCCACCAGGCGGAGGTCGACTCGGCGTGCGAAATGATCGATTTCTGGCGCTTCAATCCTTACTTCATGACCGAGTTGTACGACGACCAGCCGATGTCCACCATGAGCTTCCTCAACTACATGGAGCACCGCCCCCTGGAGGGGTTCGTGTTGGCCATCTCTCCGTTCAACTTCACATCGATCGCGGGCAACCTGCCCACCGCACCGGCCTTGATGGGGAACGCGGTAGTCTGGAAGCCGTCCTCCAAGGCGGTACTACCCGCCTACTACATCATGAAGATACTGAGGGAGGCAGGTATGCCGGACGGCGTTATGAACATGCTGCCGGGACCGGGGCCGGTAATTGCCCCTCCCATTCTCAACCACCTGGACCTGGGAGGCGTACACTTCACCGGCTCCACCTACGTGTTCTCCACGATCTGGCTTGCCATCGGCTCGGATATACGGAAGTACTACTCCTATCCACGTATCGTGGGCGAGACCGGCGGAAAGGACTTCATATTCGCTCATGCGTCGGCCGACCAGGACATACTGGTTGCCGCTATCGCGCGCGGCGCCTTTGAGTACCAGGGACAGAAGTGCTCGGCGCCCAGCCGGGCCTACATCCCCGACAGCATCTGGCCCCGGATCAAGGAACAACTGCTGGATGAGATCTCGACGATGAAGGTCGGTGATGTTTGTGATTTCAGCAACTTCATTAACGCGGTGATCGACAGGAAGGCGTTTGACAAGATAGTCGGCTACATCGAGTTTGCCAGGGAGGACCCTGACATGGAAATCGTGTGCGGTGGGACTTACGACGATTCCGAGGGGTACTTCATCCAGCCCACCGTCGTCCTGTCTCGGGATCCGCGCTCAAAACTGATGAGCGAGGAGATCTTCGGGCCGGTGGTAACCGTCCATGTTTATCCTGAGAAGCAGTACGAGGAGATGCTGGGGATATGCAATACCACGAGCCCCTACGCGCTCACCGGTGCCATCTTCGCCCAGGACCGGTTCGCGGTGGTGCAGGCGTCGAAAGCGCTTCGCGGTGCGGCGGGGAATTTCTACATCAACGACAAGCCGACCGGTGCGGTAGTGGGACAGCAGCCGTTCGGTGGGTCGCGGGCGTCGGGGACCAACGATAAGGCGGGAAGTCGGCTCACCCTCGAGCGATGGACCTCACCACGGGCCATAAAGGAGACGTTCCTGCCGCCGACGGATTACCGCTACCCGTTCCTCGAGGAAGAGTAGGCGAGCACCTCGGGGGCTCGACACATATTACCCATGATTCCACATTGCGGGAAATCGGTGGAAGATTGTTCACGGGGCACGTGAGTATCAGATACATCGCTCTTGGTAGACGCCTGTCTCCGGCTTGGACTTTCTCAGAAGTGATGAATGCGGGTTGGACTGGTTTCAGCCCGAGTTATCAGGGATGCTCTCCGGGGCGCAGAGGTCTTTGATGCTGAACTCGAAGCAGGCCCCGTTGTCGTTGTAGGCCTTTATCTTTCCGCCATATACTTCCGCTATCTTCTCTGCAATGGAAAGCCCTATCCCGGTGCCGCCCTCCTCTCCCTTCACGAACGGGACGAACACCCGGGTGATTATGTTTTCCGAGACACCACCCCCGTTGTCCCGAACCAGGTACCGGTGCCCCCCGTTCTCGTCGTCCCCAAGGTAGGAGACCTCGACAATGGGGCTCTCGCTCGAGTTGTGCTCGATGGCGTTTCTTATCAGGTTGGAGAAGAGCTGGAACATCTGCGTGCGGTTGGCGGTTACGGTCCCCAGGTCTTGGGACGCCTTCACCTTAACGCCTCTTTCCCTTATTGCCTGGGAGCACTCATCGAGTATCTCCTCGACCAACTCGGCCACGTCCACGGGGAACACCGTCCCCGGCACCTGCCCCGATTCCGCCAGGGAGAGCAGGTCATTGATGCGCTTGTTGGCTTTCTTGGCGTTACTGCTGAGTATCGCAACGATCTCGTCAACCGTCTCACCCTTCTCCAAACTCCCGCTCTTGGAGCCCTCAATCGATTTGCCAAGCACATCCGCAGCAAGGGTGATACTTGCAAGCGGTCCCTTCAGGTAGTGGGAGACAGTGTGGGCGTACGCCTTGAACTCGGCGTTTGCCATGTGCAGTTCCCTCTCAGCCCTCTTGCGCTCGGTGATGTCCCTGCCAATAGTGCCGAAACCGATAACATTCCCATCCTGGCCTGTCAGCAGAGAGCCACCGAATTCAAAGGGGATACGCCTCCCGTCCTTGGTTACAACTGTTGCCTCGTAAGACGGCCCGCGGCCTTGCTCCAGTGCCTCAGCAATGGTTCTCTCCAACCCCTGCCTGTCTTCTTCCGAGATGAAATCGGCGGGGCCCATGGAGGAGATCTCCTCATCGCTGTAGCCGGTGACTTCACCTATAGCTTTATTCCACTTGATGGGTCTTCCCTCAAGGTCAAACGAGTGGAATGTGTCGGGAAGGGAATTCAAGACACTCTCGGTGAAAGCGTTCGCCTCCTCCAGGTTCAGCTTGTGTTCCATTTGTTGCAAGACGGCCCTGCGAACCAGGAGATATGAGGTGCCTAGTATTGAAAGGATGACGGTTGCATATATAGCGAAATTGAAAAAGAGCCAGTTCCAGGTAACGCGTCCAGAGGCGACATAGCTGAGTTGGATGGCGATGATGATTATTGTTGTTGCCAGCAATACACCAAGGAAAAGGCGCACGTAGAACCGAGGCATCTTCGCTTGCCTTGTCTTCGTCTGGTTCATGTCGTTGGCCAAGCTAGACCGAACCCCTTCCGACCGTAAAGATGTTCATTGTCGCAAACTCCAATCCTATGCCGATCAAAGGTGCTGTCCCCCTCCCCGGGTGTTCTTTGTTTTGCCTCAAGCAGAGGGCACCTGCGCAACCACTTCGTTTATCTTGTCCACCAGCACGGCGGCCCTGAACGGCTTGACGATATATCCTTGGGCCCCGCAAGACAAGCCTTTCTCGATATCTTCATCCTTCCCTTTAGCGGAGATAAATACCACCGGGATGCTCTTTGTCTCCTCCTCCAGCCTAAGCCGCCTGTAGACCTCGTACCCGTCGATGTCGGGCATCATTATGTCCAGCAGGACAACGTCGGGTAGTTCCCTCCTGGCCATCTTGAACCCCTCGATGCCCTGGTACGCCTTCAGTACATCGAACCCCTTTGTTCTGAGCAGCAGGCCCAGCATATCGACCACTTCGGGGTCGTCATCTATGACCAGCACCCTGGTTTTCGGAGTTCTTTCAGGCAACCGTCCCAACCCTCACCCCTGCTCCCTGTCGCTACGAGGGCTGCTGGGCACGCCGAAGCTGAAGACCGAGCCCCTCTCGAGTACCACGTGCCAGTAGACGGTGAGGAAATAGCAACCGCCAAGCAGGACTGCCATGACGGCGATCTTGGTTCCGTCGTGTTCTCCGTTTTTCACCATGTGCCGACCCAGACCTATTTATTCAGAGTGTTACCAAAGGTATTATCAACTGGTCGCTGGCAACGCAATTATTCTAGCACGATTGGGCCTTTCTTGCTTTTTGGAAGTGGCTTCAGATCAATACCACGTCACCGTCGAACTTGATGTTCTTGCCTGAAGATGCTCGCTTTGTAGCGCTGGCATCTTGTCGGCATACGATGCCACGGGGTAGTCAATGCGGTTCGAGAATCCGGTCCCGGACGCGAGCTTGAGGGGCGACACTCCTGTCGCCCTCCAGGGAGGTTGAGAACCTCCCCTCAAGAGCGGGAGGGTGACAACGCCTCCCTATAACTTGAACTCCACGGTTTCGCCCTCTTTGAGCTCCATTATTGAGTCACCGACCTCGATGAGAATCGGCTGCGCGCTCCCGGACAGGGTTTCCACCTTCAGGGCGTCGTTACTGAACTCCAGCTCGAGCCAGTGCCCGCGATAGCGGACATGCATGCTCAACCCGTCCAGCTCCTCGGGGAACCTCGGGTTGAACCTGAGCTCGTTGCCCCGACATTCCATTCCGGTGTAGCCTCGTTGCAACAGGTCAACACAGCCGGCCATTGCCCCGAGGTGGATGCCCTCGGCGGTGGTTCCTCCCTGGATATCCACGAAGTCGGTCAGCAGGGCCACGTTGAAAAGCTCCCAGGAGCGGCTTCTGTCCAGGCGGGCGGCAACCCAGGAGTGAATGATCCAGCTAAGGGATGAGCCGTTAGAGGTTCGCTTCAGGTAGTAGTCGATGTTCTTCGGTATCATCTCGGGGTAAAAGTCGTAGCCGAGTTGTCCAAACATCTCGGCCAATTCCTCGAACGAGAAGAGGTAGAAGAGCATCAGGACGTCCGCCTGCTTGGACACCTTGTAGCAGTTGGGGCTGTCCCCTTCCGCCTCAAGGATGCGGTCCAGGCGCTGGATGTTGTGGTACTTCTCGTGGTAACCTTCCCAGTCGAACTCCTTCAGCCGGTCGTAGCCCTCAAACTGGCTGATGATGCCGTCACCTTGAAATACGATCCGCAGCTTGCGGCTGATCTCCTTCCACCTGTCTATCTCTACGTCCTCGATCGCAAGCCGCCCACAGAGGTCCCTCAGCTGTTCCCTTGACAGAAGATCGAACAGCTCGAGTGCCCTGTTCATGACGAAGACGACCATGATGTTGGTGTAAGCGTTGTTGTCGAGTCCCGGGCTCTGCGCGCCGGGGTATCTGTCGTGATACTCGTCCGGCCCCATGACCCCCAGGATCTCGTACCTGTCGAACTCCTGGTTATACTCGGCGATGGACGCCCAGAAACGGGCTATCTCCAGGATCATCTCGGCCCCGTACCAGGCCAGGAACTCCAGGTCGCCGGTGACCTGGTAATGCTGCCATATATTGAAGACGATGGCCGCGTTGATGTGGCGCTGTAGCTGGGAGTTGTCCGGGAACCAGTTACCCGACTCGGGGTTGAGATGGAGCTGCTGGGTCTCCTCCCTGCCGTTGCTGCCGCTTTGCCATGGATACATGGCCCCTTTGTAGCCGAGCCGATTGGCCGCTTCCCTGGCCTCCCCCAGACGCCGGTAACGGTACATCAGCAGGCCCCTGGTAATCTGTGGGGTCCGGTAGTTGAGGAACGGGAAGATTATCAGCTCGTCCCAGAAGATATGCCCGCGATAGGCCTCGCCGGACCAACCCCGGGAAGGCATTCCCACGTCGATGTCCAGCGAGTGCATGGAGGCGCTCTGCAGCAGGTGGAAGCTGTACAGGCGGAGGATTCTCTGGGCGTGATGCTGTTCCGGAGGCATGCCCAGCCGCAGTTCAAACTTGAACCTGTGCCACAGGTGGCTCCAGACCAAGGCGTGGGCCTTCAGCAACCCCTTGAACCTTGCCGCCTCCAATACCGCTTTCTCCGCCTCCTGCGTGCACTCGGTGATAGCGGCGTCCCTGGACGTAAACAACGCGACCGTTTTCTCGATGGTCACCTGGACACCTTCGGTGAGTTCGAGCGTAAGGTGCTGGGCGATGTAGCCATCTCGCTGGTCGAGCCGCCGTTCGATTGTCAGGGACTTTCCGTTCTTGATGACCTCCGTCCTGGCGGCCTGGGCTATGTGCACCTTCGACTGGTTGGTGCACACCTCTAACAGGACCGTGTTGTCAGTGACCTGCCGGGCGTCGACCGGCTCGAGGTGCTTGTTGTTGAGGTCTTGATACCGTGCCACCCCGCTGTTGGTCACCGTTCCATCGAGAGCGGACCTGATCTCCAGCGCCCCGGACCAGTTGACCGGGACGATTACCATCTCCAGTGCCGCCAGGTGCATGTCGGCCATGCTTACTATCCGGCGGTTCAGCAGCCGGGTCTCCCGCCCTTTCTCGTCACGGAAGTGGACCATCCGGTGCAGTACCCCTTTCCGGATATCCAACTCCTGGCTGTAGGAGAGTATCTCCACGCTCTCGAGGTTGAACCAGTCCTCCCCGGGGATACGGAAGCTCAGGCACAGCCAGTTGGGCAGGTTGACGAGGTCCTCGTTCGCGATGGTCCGGCCCGCGATATCGGTTTTCAGGCGGTTGTAACCACCGGCCAGGTACGTTCCGGGGTAATGGACGTCGCCCGCCGCGGACTCCGGGGCCGCCCCCCGGGTGGCGAAGTACCCGTTCCCCAGGGTGCACAGCGCCTCCCGCAGCTTCTCCTGTTCGGGATCATACCCCTCGTTCACCATCAACCATGTACTCTCTTCCGCCAGGAAAGAGGTGAGCTTTCCGAGGAAAACCTCGACCTCGTCAGTGTCTTTCAGGCTGTACTGGGCCTTTGTGCCGCGGGAACCCTTTCCCACCACGATAGTAATCCCCCGGGCTTTCAGCTCATCGAAGGCGTCCTCGTCGGTGACGTCGTCCCCGATGTAGAATGGGATGACGTTGGGGTGGGCGAGGTCCAGCGCGTTCAGGAGCCAGTCGATGGCCTTGCCCTTGTGCCAGTCGATGTCGGGCTGGAGCTCGTACACTTTTTTCCCCTCCGACTTGCGGAGATCCGGAAACTGTTGGGCGACCTGGTCCACGATCTCCCCTACACGCCCGGCCCGCCCTTCTTCCACGTTCCGGTAATGGGTGGCGATGGAGTACTTCTTGCGCTCCACCTGGGCGCCGGGGATATCGGCCAGCAGTTCTTCCAGGCGTTGTTCAGCCTCGTCAAGCACGGGCAGGAACCGCATGGCTTCGTCGTACTCCATTTTCAACCCCCCGGGGCCTTCGATCTCGAAGCCGTGGCTGCCCGCGTAGCAGAGGTCATCGATGCAGATGAAATCCTTCACTGCCTCCAGACCTCTCCCGCTAACGGCGGCCACAGTGCATTGACCGACCAGCTCCAGGAGCGTTTCCCGCATCCCGTCGTGGAGGATCGCGTCCTCGGGGCGGGGCACGATCGGAGTAAGGGTTCCGTCGTAGTCCAGGAAGACGACAACCTGCTTGTCCCTTATCTCGTCTTTGATCTCGTCAAGATCCGCGAGGGCGTTTTGGAGATCGTCTATCGCAACCTCCACGTTTATCTCCGAGAGGTCATCCACAACGATGTCGGCCCCCGCCTCCGCAAGCGCCTCTCCCTGGTTCTCTCTATTAACCCCGACGACCAGGCCGAAGTTCCCCCTGCTGCCGGCCTGGACTCCGGAGATGGCGTCCTCGAAGACGACGCACTTGCCGGGGTCGACGCCCAGTCGCCGGGCGGCCTCCAGGAACATGTCCGGGTCGGGTTTTCCGCTCATATCCAGGCTCTCAATATCAATCCCGTCCACCTCGGCATCGAAAAGGTCGGAGGCGCCGGCGGCGTCCAGGACCTCCTTGCGGTTCTTACTGGAGGTGGCGACAGCGACCTTGAATCCCCTGTGCCTCAGGTTCTCAAGCAGGTCTATGGAAGATGGATACACCTCCACCCGTTCTTTCTTCAGGTGATCGGTGAACAACCGGTTCTTTCTGTTTCCCAGACCGCAGACGGTTTCAGCGTCGGGGGGGTCGTCGGGGCTGCCGTAAGGGAGGTCGATGCCCCGGGAGTCAAGGAAGCTCTTGACCCCCTGGTAGCGGGGCTTACCGTCCACGTACGCGGGGTAGTCCACGTCGATGTCGAACGGCTCGAAGTCACCACCTCCAGCCCTCTTTTCCAGGTACTGGTCGAACATCGTCTTCCATGCCGCGGCATGCACCTTGGCGGTTTTGGTGATAACGCCGTCAAGATCGAAGATGATGGCATCGTACCGGGACCGGGTAATAGTGGTGGCGGACGTCTTATTGCTGCTCATCAACCCTCCCGAGATAATATGAACCCCTTGAAATAATGTTCCCCACCACGCTTTCGGTCTCCTTTCCCCGTTTGTAACAATGGTGTGCAACAGTGCGCAGCTGGTGCTGCGCAGCTGGTGCCTGGCACCATTGGTGCATTGTAGCGCCGGCGTCTTGCCGGCATCCGTATACGCCGGATGCCGCCTGGAAGGCGGCGCTACAGGTAACCGCGTTTCTTCGGGGGCGTATTCCTTGAGAACTTCACTTCGGTCGCGCCAGTTCTCGTCTTTTATGATGAACTGGGTGTCACCGCTACGTGGACCGGACCAGTGGCATTACCTGTATGTGCACCTTCCTGGTTCGGGGGCCATCGAACTCGCATAGGTAGATGCCCTGCCATGTCCCCAGGACCAGCTTGCTTTTGTGTACAGGTACCATTGCAGAGTGCCCTACCAGCGACGACTTCACGTGCGCAGCCGAGTTGCCTTCGGCGTGGCGGTAGGGGCCATCCCATGGGACCATGCGGTCAAACGTTGAAGCGAGGTCCTCTCGGACAGCGGGGTCGGCGTTCTCGTTTATCGTAACGCCCGCGGTCGTGTGCGGGATAAAGACCATGCATATCCCCTCCTCGACCCCGGTATTTGCGGCGGCCGACGCGACCTCCCCGGTGATCTCCCTCAGGTCGGTCCGAGACGAAGTCTTGACTGTCAGCGTTTTCACTGCGGTTCCCCTTCCATCCGGCCGCTAAGAGATGGCTATCTGCCGTCCTGCCCCAGCCAGAGGTTCGCCACCTGGATTAAAGGTTGGTCCCTTCTATTTCGCAGACTTTTTCCTCGTAGAATGATACGTCCAGGCGGGATTCACCTTGGTACTTCCCGGTTCCGGGCTTTCCCTCCCAGGTGCACTTGAGCACCTTGCCTGACTCACGGACTTCATCCGGGACCTCTTCAGCCCGGTTTGGGTCCTGCCCTACGATGTTGACCACATCCTCGTAGCTCAAATCCATCTCGATCTGATCGTACATCGATTCGGTGAGGTCGGCATGTTCATTAGTAGTCGTAACAGACACACCCTGGTCACCGCAGGATGCCAACAGCAGAGCCGAAACGGCAACCAACAGGGCCAGGAAGGCGATTTGGAAAAACAGACCCCTTGAGCTACTGATCTTGCTTCTACCCTTCTTACTCATGGTTACCTCCCGGGGTTTCCTGTTCTAATATTCGGTCGAGAACCCGAGCTATCCTGTGTGATTCTTCCAATCCAGCTTGATATCGATTCGAATAGCGGCAGAAGAACGTCAATGATCGCCCAACCCACCCCAACCTCAGGTTTGCCACCTCGAAGTGCATGTCGTAGCGCCTGGGCTGCGGGTCCAGTTAACGAACCGGTAACCGGAATAGGCGCTCACCGTCTTCGTTACGGGGCCTTCC
>SDBT01020711.1_pt1 | contig 10281 bp, 12 predicted proteins | sample 2277101 | NCBI WGS metagenome assembly SDBT01 (sample SAMN10404973, study PRJNA504765) | marine sediment metagenome | isolation source: marine sediment core GS10_PC15, 103 cmbsf | place: Arctic Ocean: Southern Knipovich Ridge | collected 2010
TTCGGCACGAGCCTCTTTCTCCGCGGCTGCAAGTGCTTTTTCCGGTGTCGTGCGGCCCGAGAGTGCAGCGTTAAGATGCTGCTGGATTACGGCTGAGACCTGCGTGTAGTATGGAAGGTTCGGACGGGGCATAGCGTTGTCGAACACGGCCCTGAGGCGCTCAAAATGCGGGTACTTCTTCGTGACATCCGGCTCTGAGTACACGTCCCGCCTTCCGGGGTTCCATCCCAGCTCCATCGCAAAGCGCTTCTGCACCGGACGGGAAGAGATGAACTTGACGAACTCGGCGGCAGCCCGCCTGTCATCTGAGTAGGCGGAGATCCCTATGTGCCAGCCGCCCAGGGTCGATGCGCTGCGGCCCGACGGGAAGTGGGGAAGCGGCGATGCAGCCGGAAGAATCACGTTCGCGAGCATAGATGGCACTTTCCAGGACAACGAAACTATAAAGATAGACGGCGGGGCATCCAACATAATGACCGTCAACGAACCGGACGCAATAATCAGGGTCCCGAAGGACCTCGAGCTGGCCTGCATGCAGCAAATAGCCGTTGAATTCCAGCGCCAGCAGAAGAAGGAATGGGGCGAAACTTCCCGCAGCTTTGGCGACGGATCCATAAGCACCATGACCGAAGAGGAGCTCCTGCCTTACGTGAAAATGGTCCTGGAGAAATACAGGAGAATCAGCCTTTGAAATTTACCGTGGATGACAAGAAATACAGGAAGCGCCGGAAGATCCAGCGCCTGGATAAGGCCTTCAGATTGCAGCTGACCCGATGGGGCGGCAAGACAATCACGCACATAAAGAAAAACCTCAGAGGCCCGATTTTAAACGTGAAGACAGCCCACCTCTGGAGGAGCATCGGAATGACGACCAAGACCGAGGGCAGCGTAAACTCGGTGACAATCGGCTCCGGAGTAGCCGGGAAAAAGGCCCCACCTTATGCCGGGATCAACGAAAAGGGCGGGACGATAAGGCCCAAAAAAGCGAAGGCGCTTAAGGTTCCACTGCCCGGGATAAAGGGCGTGGCCGCCAATTACCCGGATGCCTTCATTATTAAATCCAAGAAGGGGAACACCCTCCTGGTTGAAAGCAGAGGCAAGAAGGGCCTGCGGCCGCTTTTTGTTTTAAAGAAATCCGTCAAGATTCCTGCCCGGCATTGGCTATCGCAATCGAAGAACGAGATGAAACCGGACCTCCAGAAATTGATGAGGCCACAGGAAATCGTGAAGGTAATGGCGGCGATGAGGAAATAAAATGGCACCCGGAACGAACCCCCTGACCCAGCAAATAATCGAGCGCATTGTAACCGTGCTGGCCGCGATCACGACCGGGGACGATTTTTTTTATACACCCGCAGCCGTAGCAAAGCGATTTGTTCATTGGAGAGAGGCCTCTTTCTCAGCGGACAAGCCTTATTATATGGTATTCCGGGACTCCGGCGGAGTGATCACACAGATTGGAGAAAACCTTTATTGTGAGGATTATTTTATAAACATAAAGGGCTATGTGAAGGACAACAACGACACCGTGACCCGCCTTGAACGGGCAATCCGGGATATCAAGAAAGCGATAAATGACGATTCGGCAAGCGAGGTGGCCGGGACCCTGGGTGCCTTAGCTGCAGCCGTGACGATAGAAGAGCCGCCAGAAACAGACAACGGATACCTTTCGCTGGAGGGCATAGGATTCTTTGACCAGCGGATCCGGATAAGAATCGACGGCGATTTTGGAGAATTATAAAAACGAGGAGAAAGAAATGAAAGAAAAATTTTTTGATTGGCTTCTCGATTCCTGCGAGCCCCGGAAGGGCCCAAGATTGGAAAAAGGGAAGACACACAAGACAGGCGATTATCCTCCACACGTTGTCGAACTATGGGTTAAGACCAAGGCGGCAAAATACGTGAAGGATAAAGCCAAGGAGGAGGAAGAAGAATGACCACACCAACGACAGCACAAAAGCGATTCTTAGCGGCCGGCGCTAAAATAGGGAGCTCAACCTGGGGAACAGCAGAAGCCCTGGGCGCTGGTTTTGGGGCCCTAATTGATGGCGATGGCGGACTCATGCGGAGCCAGCCATACAACCCGGCCAACGAAGCTGACACCCCGTTTGTTAAGGAAGGAGACCTGGGCCCGATAGATCCCGTGGATTTTGCGCCCGAATTCTTCCAGCGCTACGACCCGGGAGCCCTCGGCATTTTACTGGCCCAGCTATTCGGGACCGCCGGATCACCAGGAGCCGTAGGGGCGGGCTATGCGCATGTCCTTAAATGGAAGGAATATATTGCTGGCCAATATTCCACTTTTGCCATTGAACGGCCGAGTAAAATATTCGAAGTTCCCAGCGTAAAGCCCTACACTTTCGACCTTTCTATAGCCGACGGATTCGTGAGGGGATCCATCGGGCTAAGAGGGAATACGGTTATTAATACAGGGCAAGAAAACGAAGCGACAGAGATGGACGCCCTCACTTACGCGGACAGAGGAAACAGGCTCAAATTTTCAGAAATGACCGTATATTTGGTTGACCAATCTCTTGCAGCGGATCCAGACACCACCACAGCAATCCAGCTTTCTGATATCTCCATGCATTTTGAAAGGCCAATGGACGGGTTACACGCAGCCGGCTCGCCTTCGATAATCGAGCCCAACCAGAACGGCCAGCCGATCATCACGATCACGATGACATTCCCAAGGATGAACGCGGTTAATAACGCTTATTTTGCCGACTTTATAGCAGAGACAGAAAAGAAGGCTTACATCTGGTTTGCTGGAGCATATATCAACGGCGTTTCTGGCCAGAAATTTGAATTTCAATTTTATTTTCCAAGGTTGAGGATCATTCCTCCAGTTGATTATCCTTTTGATGAAATAGTACCAGGAACAATTACGCTTCAAGCCGAAGAGGCAGCCTCAAATCCGGACGGCTTTGGTAACGCGATCCCTTATTTAAGGATCGCAAACGCAAGATCGACAGATTATCTGGCATAAGATAAAAAGAAGGAATTTCCGAAGAAGTTCTTTTTATCATTTTAATCTGGAGGTTTTAATTTGACAGAATTTAAGGAACGGGAGGCAATATCGCCCTGGATAAAGTACGAGCTGGACACCAAGGAGCTGGACCCGCCGGTTATTAAACTGAAGCTTCGGCCGATCGAATCGATAACGAACGTGGATAATTGGGGCGGAAACGGGCGCCTTTTGCTTTATTCGGAAGTGGTCTTAAAAAAAGCTATGATTTCCGTGGCGGAATGGGACCTGGAGGCAAAAGGGAAGCCCCTCATGATCGAAGACCCACGGATCAAGGAACGGGTGCTCAGGCGGCTTCTGGGCGAGAAATTGAAGGGATCAGAAGAACTCCTGGGAAACGCCATCATGGAATACGCCCAGGACCTTGATAATTTTTCAAAAAATTAGCAGCCCTTCTCGCTTTTCAGTTGGATTATTGGAACGCAATAACCAAGATCCACGAGCATGAGAAGGGCGAATCAAAGGAGAGCTGCCCGAATTGCGAAGCGGAAAGGCTGGCAAGACAGCTGACAGAATTCGAGCTTTTCAGCCTGGCCTGGTTTCGCGAGAATGTGAACCAATTCGCATTTGACGCGCATTTGATAAGCGAGCTTATAAAAGAGCTGGGATTGACGAAAGTGACAAAAACCTTATTTTTACAAACCGTAAATATGGTTTATTTGAACGATTCGAAAATATCAGAAGCAAAATCAAGGAAAGAGATGGAGAAATAACCGATGGCCGCAGATATAAAATTCAGCGCGAAGGTCGACTCAAAGAAGGGGGAAGTTTCCCTGGGCCGGCTGGACAAGCGCGTTGACAAAGTAGCAAAGACAACGACCCGAGCGTCGGCTGGATTCAAGAACATGGCCGCCAAATTGGCCATAGGAGTGGCCGCCTTTTATGCTGCATCCAGAGCGCTCCGGGGCCTGATTCGCTGGATGGGCGACGCGATAGACAAGGCAGCCCAGCAGGAAACAGCGGAAAAGGAAATGGCCGCAGCCCTGGAATCGACCGGCCGGGAAGTCGCTAATAATTCCAAGCATTTCAAGGAATATGCGAGCGAGCTCCAGAAGGCCACCATTTATGGGGATGAACAGATCCTGAGCGCCCAGGCCCTAATGATTCAGCTGACCAAGCTGGACCGGGAAGGAATAGACGCCGCCACAAAGGGAGCGATCGGCCTGGCTTCGGTTTATAAAACAGACCTCCAGGCAGCCACGACGCTAGTCGGGAAAGCCCTGGCGGGCAATTTTGGGGCACTTTCCAGATACGGAATATCAGTCGAGCAGACAATGACGGCCGAAGAGAAGCGGATCTCCCTCCTCGAGCAACTCCAAGTTATGTATAAACGAGCAGAGGCAGACACCGACACCTACGCCGGAAAAGTGAAGCAATTGGGCAACGTTTACGGCGATTTGAAGGAATTCGTGGCCGCGGCCGTGATTGAAAACGAGGCGATCCTGGAAGTTATCACCAACGTGAAAGAAGCGATGGCCGATTTTATAGACAAGGCAAAAATGGGCCAGCAGATAAAGAATTATAAGGACCTGACCGAAGCCATCGGCGGATGGAGCCCCTTCGCAGAGAGAGCAGCCCGCATAATAGTTAAACAGACCGGGGATTGGGGGAGTTATCAAGACGTCTTAGGAAGGTTAAATGCCCTTTGGGAAGAGCACGGCAACGTGACCCATGAGACGGTTATAGCCCTGGCCGAAGGAGCCGGAGGATTCGAAGAGCTCCAGAAATGGATATGGCTAACTTATGGCGGATATTTGAAGGCCGTGGAAGCCGCGAAGCCGCTGGAAAAAATAATAGGGGAAACAACGGAAATAATCGAGGCACAGATCCCGGTAATTCAAGGAATATCGGTCGGGATGGACTTCTGGGGCCGGAAACTCATAACAATTGACGAGCTTTATCAAGGGCTCCAGGACACACTGACCTCGATGGATTGGCCTTCGGCGCTGCCGGATGCCCGGGATATGACCGGGGTCCTGGAACAAGCGCTGCCAGAACTCGAGGCAGGCACGGAATATGCCGGGGGCCTTTTCAAGAGCATGAGCAAAGAGCAGAAGAAGGGGCTCGAGGCGACCTGGATGGCAGCCAAGCAGATCGGCTCCGCTATCGGGATGAAGAACAAAGAAGTGGCCTACGCGATGGCGGTTATAAACACAGCCGAAGCCGTCACCAAGGCCCTGGCCTACGCCCCGCCGCCTTTCAATATTGTCCTTGCCGCCATAAGCGCAGCAGCAGGAGCGGTCCAAATAGCGGCGATTTCAAAGCAGAATATCCCATCGGCCGCCCGAGGCGCCTATTTACCGAGCGAGACCATCCTGGAGGCTGGCCACGGGCCCCATGGCGAGCTGGTTTTGAGGCCGGAACAGCTCCCGCAAGTGGTAAAAGAAATTATAAAAGAGCCCTTCACTGGCGGAGGCGGAATGAATATCACGATCATCGTCAAGGACCAGCTGGATCCTTACGCAGCCCAGAGGATCACCAGGCAGCAAATAATCCCGCAGATCCTCGAAGCCCTGGACATAAACCAGGAAAAAATAAAATGGAGAGATAGGCTGGGGATATAATAATGGGAATAAAATACGTAACCGGAAATTTAATAACCTCGACAACCCTGGATTCCGTGAGCACAGAGGACGCAAGCGGCTTTTATAACAAGGCGAACCTATACGACAAAATGCAGGCGCTGCCCTGGCGCAGCACGGAAAAATCTGACGCATACGCGCTCATCGACCTGGGCTCCAATGTGGCCGTTACCTTCGCCGGGCTTTTTAACCACAACCTGAGCACCAGCGCGACCGTGGTTAAACTCAAGGGCTACCTCCAGGCCACCGGAAAGCCCAGCGACCCCCCCAACGATGCAGGCGATTACGATGACGATTTCACGATCACCGCCGGGCACCAGAATTGCTATTTGACGCTGACCGAAACCATGAGATATTGGGCCATCATCCTGACCGAAGCCGGGAACGCGAACAACCTGGAAGTGGGGGAATTCGTCCTGGGCACTCATTCGAGTTTTACAAAAAATTTCATTTATCCTTACACTGAAATGCTCCGGTATTTGAGGGGCGAAACAGTCACGCCGGCCGGGCAAAGATGGCTGAATAAAAAGGGAAAATTTAAGCGATTTGTCCTGAATTTCCTGGGCGTAACCGACGCGAAATTACTCAGCGAAATACAGGCCTTTTTTGAGGCGCTCGATGGAGAGAATCCCTTTGTTTTCATCCCGAATGACGCGGCCGTTTATTCCTGGTTTGTGGATTGCCTCAGCGACCTGGAGGCGGAGCGGTCCTGGTATAATTACAATAATATCGAGATAGAGCTCGCAGAACAAGGAAGGGGGAAAACTCTCCTATGACCGTCCCAAACAAGACCTATAGCCTGAAAGTTACCTCGAACTTTTTAGTAGTTGGGGCTCGGTATTTATCTGGGTCTTTAGTTGAGGTACAATCTGAATTTTCAGTAAACGACCTTTCCCTGGCTGCCGGGCTGGACGAAATGGTGAGAGCGGAAATCACTTACAACGTCGCACATTGGCAGCGAAATATTGCGCCCGCCCTGGATCATTCTCATTTGAATTGGGGCATTTTACCTACCTATAGCCACAGTTGGGCCCTGGTCGAAGTAGCAGCAGGAGCCGCTTCATCGGGAACCATGCACCTCCGAGCGTATCAAGCTGGAGTAGGGCTCTGGCTCAATCCTAAACAAGATTATTTAGTAGCCAACGGCGTATATATGGAAATGGTAAATTACGACCCCAGCAGCCCAGATGCAACTGGCGAGTACGTTTTATATAATGCCAACATTCTGAGCCTAAAAGTTTTCTTCTTAAGTCCAATAGTAAACAGTATAAGTCGGCTCTGGGCGCCGACGACTGGCGGCGTGGCCGTTGTTTTGACTGGATTAGGATTCAAGAATGCTAATTCTGAACTCGATGAAGGCGGCCCCGCAAACCCAGGCAGTCACGCTATAGGCTGGGAAGATAATGTATATTCAATCGCTTTTATAGGATTACAAGGCCAGGGAACGACCACCCTCACCCGCACAGGTGGAGATTTTACTGTTGATTCAAACACTCAAATCACCATTCCAGCTAATAAATTCCCAGCTCTTTCTGTTGGCTCTTATTCAATATATATAACAAAGCGAAATGCTGGAGGGATATCAGACCCCACTGGCTACGCTGGAGATTGGGCTTGTGATTCTGATGGCAGGATTTTTGCATCTACCAGGATGACTTTTTTGGTAACCGATACCTACGTGGACCGACCATATCGGACTCGGAAAGCTCCGATTATCCTTACAGACTGGCACTTAAGAGCCAGGAGCGACGGCACGGAAACGATGAGATATTATTCCATGGATATGGTCCGATGCCCAGACCGGGTTTACAAAGGGAACCTTTCTGCCATTTCCCCCATTCCCCGGGGCTTCAATGACAAGACGGGACTTTTTAAAGTTTCTGATTTGACGCTTGACCTGGCTAATAATGACCTGGAATTTTCAAAACTATTAGCCGGGAATAATGTTTTAAAAAACCAAATTGTAAAGATTTACCAGGCCTACCCAGATGAGCCATTCGGCTGGAGATCCCATATTATCTCCCTGATCATAGACGACTATTCCTTTGAGGACGATGTTTTCAAAGTAAAACTTAAGGACATCACCCAGAAATACTTCAGGAGGGCCGTCCCCCGGGAAATTTGCACAGAGGATGAATACGAAAATATCCACCCGGACTCCATCGGGGCTTTCATCCCGGAAGTGCTGGGCCTTTGCAGCTTAACCACCGGCGAATTCAAGGGCCAAGTAGAGGCCATCTGCATAGATACGACCACTTACAAATACGTGGCCGCAAATGGGATCCTGAAAGAAATAACCGAGGTTTATTCAGATGATCCGGTAGCCGTGGATTCGGGAGATTACACCGTGACCAGGGAGGGCGACGGCCGGACTTATATCACGTTTAACTCGGACCAAGAAGACAAGAAAGTTACCTTTAATTGCAAGGGCTTTATTTATGGCGGCCTAAATTCAGACAACGGATATGTCCAGAATCCGGCCTATATTTTGCTTTATTTTTTCCTTATTATGTTGGAGATACCGCCCGCTATGATAGATTTTGCTTCCTTTATTTCAACAGCGACAGTTTTTGAGAACATGGGCGGAGCCGAGGCCGCGAAGCTGATCATCCAGGACGAACAGAACCCAATGGACGTGGCCCAAGACCTCATGGCCGAGGCTAAATGTTACCCGCGGAAGGACGGCCGCCTGGCGCTGGGCCTGAAGGACATGTCGAACTATGCCACGAATGAGGGAGCATCGGCACCGGCGATATTTAGGCAGCTGGACATTGTCGGGAAATTTAGCAGAGAATACAATGCGCGAGACGCAATAAATTTCATCAACGCGGAATATGATTACGTTCCCACCTGGGACCTTTTTAAATCAAACGTGAGCATGCGCGGAGACGTTTATATAGAGCCCGGAGATTTCAGGAAAGTGGAGGATACAAAGAGAGCACCAACGATAAGGCGGGGCGGTGGAGGGCGACGGAAGCCGAGGCCCTGGGCAAGATAATGAGACAATATCCTTTTATTATTTCAGGCGATTTGATCGCGGACTTCGTGGCCGAAGCGCTTCTGAAATACGGCCTCGGGAACCCGAAAGTGAAATTTCCCGTCCCCCTTCATTTCTTTGATGAGCTGGACACTTTTTATAACTTCCGGCTGCAGGACCCCATGGGCCTTTCGAAAACCGGGGCCGGCGAGCAGGGCCGATACTATTATATTGAAAGCCTGGACTACGATTTCATGGGCGACCAAATCATGGTCGTGGCTATAGATTTACAATATATTTTAAAGCGATATTTTATCCTGGGCGACGAGACGCTTCTGGCTTCAAATTGGAATTCGGCTTCGGAAAATGACCGGATATTCGGTTATTTATGCAGCGAAACAGAGGGCCCGAATTCCGACCTGTTCCAATTTGCGGACGGGGCGCCAGGGAAAGCGCTCGTCAACGAAGGATTACTGGAGGATTACTAAAATGTTAAGAGAAAAAATAGTGGAATGGATAGGCAAAACATTCGGGAAACCGAAGCACGGGGACACGCTCGAGATGACATGTAAAGTATCGGAGAAAGACGACGAGAAAGGAGCGCGGGTCCAGATCGAGGAAATCGGCTTTATTTTTCACCGGATAAAACACAGCTCCACGGAAAAAGACGTGAATAAATGGAAAAAAGAGCTCGACGAAATCACCGGCGGCGCCGTGAGAGGTTTCCATTCCGGCAACGAAGAATTATGGGGCATAGCCGGCCCGGGGGACATCCAGAGGGGAGCCATAGAAGGGGAGCTCGTGAGAGGAACCGGGATCCTTCTGACCGTCCAGTTTCACAAGAGGACTTTTGTGGCCAAATCGATTTTCTTTCCTTCCCGCAACCTTAACCCGAACAGGAGGCACTGATGGGATTAGCAGACGGCGACCTTTACGTCTCGGGGAGCATTCTCAGCTTCCAGCAAATGAAGCGAATCTATCAGAATTTCCGGGCCGCAACAGTACCCTCGAATCTCCAGGCTGGGGCCCTGTGGTCTGATTCTGATGATGACCGACTGTGGCACCAGGGAACCACGCTTGATGAAGTATTCACTGAGAAGACTACTTTAACCTGGGAGAACCTTCTTTCAAATTCGGGTTTTGGCGTCTGGAGCCAAAGCGATGCCAGTAAGGGACTGGCCACGATAACTTATGACGCTGGAGCCAAAGGCGCTGGAACCGCACCGAGCGTAGGCGATGCCGTAGTAGGCGGGACGAGCGGAGCCACCGCGAAGGTCATTTCTTATACGATAGCAACTGGGGCATGGGCCACCAATGACGCCACTGGAGTCTTTACCCTTGGAGCAGTAACAGGGACTTTCATAGATAATGAAACAGTAACCTTTGGAGGAGTTGAGACTGCCCTGGTGAATGGGGATGAATCCATCGGGATAACGAATGACCCCATGAACAATGACGACACCGCAGACTGGACTTTAGTTGATTGCACGCTGGCATTTGATACCGACCATTATGAGATAACAAGGACTGCTACTTCTCAGATCATATCAAAAGTGGCTTCCTTAACAATCGGAAAAATATATAAAATTGAAATTGATATAAAAAATGGGACAGAAGCCGGAGTCGATGTTGTAGGTTATTGCGACAATATAACAGGGCTTCTTGCTTATCCTGCTTACACAACGGCTGCTGGC
>SDBT01020712.1_pt1 | contig 10281 bp, 8 predicted proteins | sample 2277101 | NCBI WGS metagenome assembly SDBT01 (sample SAMN10404973, study PRJNA504765) | marine sediment metagenome | isolation source: marine sediment core GS10_PC15, 103 cmbsf | place: Arctic Ocean: Southern Knipovich Ridge | collected 2010
CAGCTTACATTCACATATCTGAAAATCTGCTGCACTATCTCCCTGTCTCCTCTCAAGCAATGATGCCGGATACCAGAATAATAAAAGAATGTTACCCAAGAGCCTTTTCTCGGTTAAGGAATGTAAATCTTTCTTAACATTTACGCCTAGCTTCTCTCCATCCCCAATATCCTGCTTGACAGGGATATTTGTATATGTTAATAGTTTAGTGGTAGTGTGGAGTTCCTGTAGATTCGGATGAATCATGAGGCCAGGGAATCACCGGCTATCAAGATGAGGCCGAGCATTCTGCGGAAGGCGCATCCTAAGGCCGCTGAGGAGGGCAAAAGGCTCGGCAGGTGGACTGAGGATGCCATAGAGGAAAAGTTGGCGAAAGAAAGAGTGAAAACGGTTAAATAGAAAAGACCTGCGGCAACAGGCGCTGTGGTATGAAATAGTGAGAGGATCACTTAACTGGGTGCATGCTAAAATAGTCCTGAAGGAAAGTCAAGCGAAGGGGTCAGAGACTCTAGGTACGGGTGTACCTGGAGTCCTTCTCTTTTTGAGGCAGGAGAGATATGAAACTAGAGTCTAGAGTCAGCTCGACCCCGCTAAATATGCGGGGGGACTTTTTCACCTTTCTCTCCTTTCATTAAGAGCCCCGGTACTAGTGCCTACCAGCACCGGGGGAAATGCATAATCATGAAGTAATGTGGAATGATAAGTTTGAATGCTCAAGAAATGTGAAGGGTAGGGAGACTAGATAGGTTACTGTAAGTAGGGAAAGGTGGTCTAAAGTATGGCCGGAATTATTGAAAAAAAACCCAAACCTGTTACTGCCAGTGCCAAAGACATTGGTAGGCGCTTCTTTAGACATGAAAACGCCCTTCTATTTGTCGTTTTGGCAGCAGTGGTGGGCGGGATGGCAGTCGTAACTAGGGGGTTAACAATCAGGCGAGTTAATATGGTGAATGTTCTGATACAAAGTTCAACGAGGGGGATAGCGGCGATGGGGCAGGCCTTTGTCATCTTGACAGCGGGCATCGACGTATCCGTTGGTGGAGTGGCACTTAGCACTGCAATTCTAGGCAGCGTAATGATGACGACAGACATGCGGTTAAATGTTCTCAACTATGCTGTGCCGTTACCTTTAGGTTTATTAGCTATGGTAATGCTGGGAGCTGGCTGGGGGGCGGCCAATGGTTTGTTAGTTTCGCGTGTTGGTGTGCCACCACTGATAGTGACGCTGGGCATGTGGCAAATAGCGACAGGATTCGCCTTCCAAATGGGCGGTGGATTCACCATTTATGGCTTACCAGAAAGCATAGCTTTCTTCGGGCAGGGCAAGATCGCCGGGGTACCGGTGCCGGTCATTATTTTCATTTCTGTGGCTGTGGTGGCTTATCTGGTTCTCAATTACACTAGTTATGGGCGTTCAGTCTATGCCACTGGCGGCAACCCGATAAGTGCATGGCTTTCCGGAATAAATACCAAGAAAATATTATTTTCTGTCTTTGCTGTTTCGGGATTTCTCGCCGGACTTGCTGCTATAGTAATGACAGGGCGTACCCGTACAGCATCGATGGCTAGCTTAGGAGGGCTGGAATTAGACAGTATAGCATCGGCTACCGTTGGCGGCATCAGTCTAATGGGTGGTAGAGGCAGCGTTATTGGAGTGGTAATGGGAGCCCTAATAATCGGCGTTCTTAATAACGCCTTGAGCATTTTGGGGGCCAACCCCGCAATGCAGGGTCTTGTAAAAGGGGCCGTAATAATCGGTGCTGTGGCCGTTGACTATCTGCGTAGACAAACCTCGGGGCAATTAACTTAGTACAGGGATTCTTAACAAAAATATTATAAGGCGGGTATAATAAAATCTGGCCGCAGACAAGACCTAAAAGAGGCAAAATTAGAGAAAGGGGGGGGAGCCTATGGTAAAAGTGATTCTATGTCTGTTATAGCTAAGAAAATTTGAGCAAAGGAGCAAAAAGAGAAGATGAAAAGATTAATTGTACCTTTATTAGCTGGGGCGATGGCAATTATTTTAATGGTCGGGTGCCTTCCGGCACCAGCACCAGCACCAGCACCAGCACCAGCACCAGCACCGGCACCGGCACCGGCACCGACAGCGGCACTTACTGCTGCAGACGTACCGGAACTACAGGAGTTCATCGCTAAGGGGCAACTCGACCCGGGCCTATTAATGAATCCCTACAAGGATTTGGCCATAAAGCCTGATGGCACACCATTCCGGGTTGCCATCGTCACTGCTGAGGTTGGCCAGGAGTGGACTGCTGATACTGCAGGGCTCACAGCCAACCAGCTTGAGAGAGCTGGTGCCCAAACCACGACAATCATCGCCTCACCGGCTTGGAACCCTGAGTCGCAGATAAGCCAGCTTGAAGACGTAATAGCAGCAGGAATTTATGACTTCATCATGATTCTACCGGCTGAGGAGTTTATGGTGGCTTCTACAGTTGATAAGGCTATCGATGCCGGTATTCCCGCCTATTCTTGGTGTACGTGGGTCGCTAGCGAAAAATATACTGTTCCGACTGTCGCGTATGACTTCGCCGGAATTAGTGGGTATGGAGAGAACTGTGCCGGAGAATGGTACAGAGACCTTGCTGAGGAGCTACAGAAGGAGATTTATATTTTGGAGCTCTGGGGTCCATATTCAATGCAGACTGCCATAGAACGTCACGAAGGATTTACTATGGGGCTTGACTTACCTAATAACCCTCTTCTTAAAGTAATGAAGTCCGAGGACACTGGCTTCCAAACTGAGAAGATAATGAACGCCACGGTAAATGCCTTCACCGCCTTTCCGGAACTCAATGCCGTGTGGGCACATGGTGGTATGGGGGCAGCACCAATCGAGGGACTCAGGGCGGCAGGCCGTCTCTTTCCAGTCGGTCATCCGGAGCATGTCTACGCCCTAATTCACGATTACGACGCCGCTGCATTGGAATTCTACGAGGAGGAGCTGATTGACGGTTTCGAGACAATCGAGCCCTGGAGGGTGGCTGACCAGCTAGTCAAGGTGGCGTTGACCAATTCAGTCCTAGGGCAGCCGGTACCAGCACGTCTCAGCCCCCCTTTAGTCGTGTTAGATTCTAGCAATATTTACACCGAGATGAAGTGGGGAGCAGCTTGGTGCCTTTACTTAATGATGCCTGATGATTATAACTTATGGCCAGTTCTAGATACTACGGAAGACGTGTACTCTGGCACCGCACCTTATGCATTGATACCGGGAGGAGTTCCAACTCCTACCAAGGAGATGAGGATGGAGCTGTTGGGCTACTAATTCCGACCAAGAAGGCTATGTTGGAATAGTCGTAAGCCGGGGACTGGATGAGGATGGTCTAGTAGAATAGATAGAGACAATTTGTAAAATATGGATGTAAGCAAGCTAGTCCCCGGCGGAGGGAATATGATAATGGAAGAGGGTGTTTAATTAACAGCTTCAAGGTTTTGGCAAATATGTAGATGCAGCAATGGTATTTGATGATCTAGGGGCCCAGGATGGGGCCCTAGAGTCACACGCTGACTATGTGGAATTCTACAAGCCTTATCAAACTGAGGTCATCAGGCGTGTCAGGGCATATCTACGTCCGGAGGCACAGATTTATCTACATTCCTGCGGCTCAGTTCATTGGGCGATAGAAGATTTCATAGAGATTGGGGTGGACATCGTGAATCCCGTTCAACCTCTAGCGCGCAACATGGAGCCCTGGCGTTTGAAAAGGGATTATGGTGACAAAATAGCTTTCTTCGGTGGCTTTGATGTACAAGAGTTACTGCCTCTCGGAACTGTAGAACAGGTTAGAGAAGGGGTAAAGAGATTGATTCAAGAGTATGCTCCCGGTGGTGGATACATCTTTGCACCGTTGCATGTCATTGACTCAGACTGCCCGCCTGAGAAGTTCATTAATGCCACCAAGGAGAATAGAGCCGACATCATAGCTATGTCCACTCTCCTTAGTACGACTAGGGCAAATATGGAAGACATAATTCATAAGATACGTGCTTCTGAGCTTAACCATAAGATAAAGGTAATGGTAGGGGGAGCCCCAGTGACACAGGATTTTGCCGACGTCATCGGAGCTAATGGATATGCGCCTGATGCTGGCTTGGCGGTGAAGAAAGCGAAAGAGCTTTTGGGAGTCGATTAGTTTTGAGTCAGGAATGGGGGGAAGCTGTTCGGGGGGTGTAATGACTAATTGTTATCTGGGCTAGAGCTATCGAGAGCTAGGTGGCGGGTATTTAATGACGAGCTGCCAATAATGTTTAAACAAAGCAAGCTCCACAATGTTTTGTTGGCCTAGTTCTTAAGAAATATGATGAGTAAGTAAATACAGGAGGCAAATAAATGGGTAGACTAGAGGGTAAGGTAGCACTCATAACCGGTGCTGGCTCCGGAATGGGACGAGTGGCAGCCATTCTGTTCGCCAAAGAAGGCGCTAAAGTTGTTGTCGTTGACTGGGTTGCTGAGGGTGGCGAAGAGACGGTTAGGATGATTAAAGAGGCTGGCGGTGAGGCCACATTTGTGAAGGCCGATGTCTCAAGAGCAGAAGATGCTAAAAGAATGATCAGGGCGACCGTGGATAGCTATGGAAAATTGGATATTCTTTATAATAATGCTGGCATTCAAGGGGACGTAGTCAGGACAGCAGACCTCAGCGAGGAGAATTACGATAAAGTTATGGCTATTAATCTCAAAGGAGTCTGGCTTGGAATGAAGTATGCTATCCCTGAGATGATCAGGACTGGGGGAGGATCAATTATTAATACCGCCTCCATGAGTGGTGCTATGGTGGCTATGAAAGGCGCACCTCACTACGGCGCTAGTAAGGGAGGAGTAGTCGCGTTATCGAGGGTAACAGCTATAGAGTACGTCGCTAAGAATATTCGGGTTAACTGTATCAATCCAGGGCTTACCTTGACGTCAATGTCGCGGAGTGTGATGGAGCGAGAACCAGAGCTTTACAAACGGCTGACAGCCCCACTACCTATGGGCAGGCCTGCCGAACCAGAGGAGATTGCTCAGGCAGCCTTGTTTTTAGCTTCCGACGAATCTTCCTATATAACCGGTACTGCATTAACTGTTGATGGAGGTCTTACAGCTTCTTGCCTTATACACCTAATAGAATAAGTAAACTCCGTAAAGAGATACCGATGGAAAGAGAAGGGTGATATCTCTGTTATGAAGCTAGCAGCATCCGGTTTTGTAGACTCTTGTTAAGGCTATGTTAGAAGGGTAGTATTTAGGAAGAGAGGGGTTCAATTAAAAAGGAGGGCTAAGAAAATGGGGAAGTCCTATTTAGAAAAAGTGAAAACGGAATTTGTCACGGATCCAAAACTTAAACAACCAATTACTACTAGAACCAGACGGTTGATGGAGAGTATGCTTGCGGTTACCCCTAAACTCTGTTCGGAAAGAGCTCGCCTGCATACAGAATCGTGGAAAGAGACCGAAGGGCAGCCAACAGCGATGCGAAGGGCAAGGTCTCTGGAAAAGGTACTGGCTGAAAGGACTATATTTATCCATCCTGGTGAGCTTATTGTGGGTAGCCTTGCCAGTGAAGTGCGGGCAACTCCGGTATTTCCTGAGTTCTATGGCCAGTTTATTCTTGATGAGCTCGATGGGAAGCCATATAGATTCGACCAAAGACCGGGAGACCCATTCTGGGTAAGTGAGGAGGATGAGAAGGTTTTGAGGGAAGTGGCGGAATGGTGGAAAGGTAAAACAGTAACTGACTATAAAATTAATCTAATGCCAGAAGAAACATATAAGGCATACTACGAACTTGATGTACTTGAAATTTATGTATTTGGAGAAGGTGGGGGATCGGGACACATTGCTCCAGACTACCCTAAGGTTCTTAATAAAGGTATGAATGGGATAATTAAAGAGGCAGAGGATAGGATAAACGATCTAAAACTGTGGGAGCCGGGAGCTATTGAAAAGAAGGAATTCTTGGAAGCTGTAATTATCTCACTCAGGGCGGCCATCAATTTTGCGAAAAGATATGCTAAATTGGCTAAGGAGATGGCCGAGCAAGAGACGGATCCTAAACGGAAAGCTGAGTTAAAACAGATTGCCGAGCACTGTGAGTGGGTACCCGGTAGCCCGGTACGAACATTCTGGGAAGCACTGCAGTCTCTATTCTTTACTCACCTGATTGTTCAGATTGAATCAAACGGGCAAGGTATAGCCTATGGGCGATTTGACCAATACATGTATCCCTTTTACCAGAAAGACATTAGCGAGGGAAGACTTACACCAGAAGAGATAGTACAACTGCTGGAGTGCTTATGGATTAAAACTAATGAGATAAACAAGGTGAGATCTTGGGACGCGACCCGAGTAATAATGGGGCATCAGACTTGGCAGCAAGTGACGCTTGGCGGGCAGACGAGAGACGGTAGGTCCGCTGTCAATGACCTGTCATGGCTGGCACTGGAGGCAACAGCCAACTTAAAAATTGTATCACCGTCGGTATCAGTTCGCTGGTGGAATGAATGTCCCGACGACTTTTTGCTGAAATGCTGTGAGGTCATCAATATCCATCGTGGTGGCATGCCTCAGATGCACAACGATGAAGTTATAATCCCATCACAGCTGGGGGTGGGTATAAGCCTGGAGGATGCCTACGATTATTGTAATTTAGGTTGCGTGTCTCCAGCTGAGCCAGGAAAATCCAGAAGGGAAGGTATCTCCGCCGGATATAATATGCACAAGGTTTTGGAAATGACTTTATACGGTGGTAGGGACCCTCGGACAGGAATTCAATTGTGTCCTAACCCAGGTAATAAGGACCTCTCCACGTTCGAGTCATTTGAAGAATTAATGACGACACTCAAGCGGCAGCTAGAGTATTACGATAGGCAGGGAATAATAGGGCTCATGTGTACGGATAGAGCCTATGCTGAGCTCACGCCAACACCTTATGCCTCAGCATTGATGGACGACTGTATCCAAAAGGGCATGGATATTGAGTGGGGTGGTGCCCACTATAACACCATTTTCTTGAGAGGTGTGGGCATGGCTAACGTGGGGAACTCTCTGGCCGCTATTAAAAAGCTTGTGTTCGAAGAGAAGAAGCTTACCGGTGACCAGATCCTACACGCTATGCAAACGCACTTCGAGGATACCTCTACGACGCCAACAGGGCCAGAGATACAAAACATGCTCTTGGCAGCACCCAAATATGGTAACGATGATGATTACGCTGACCTCTTAGTTAAAGAGGTAACTTCCCACGCCATGAGGGATACGCGGTCCTATACCGATTGGAAGGGGGCTAGAGGTGGGTTTGCCTTACTTCCGGTGACACAAAATATTCCCTTTGGTGAAGTGACTGGAGACACCCCTGACGGAAGAAAAGCTGGGGTGCCACTTGCTGACGGTTGTTCGCCAACACAAGGTACAGATATCAAGGGTCCTACTGCTGCCGTAAAGTCCGTAGCCAAACTGGACCATGTATTAGCTGATAATGGAACGTTACTTAATCAAAAGTTTAATCCATCTTTCCTGCAAGATGTAACTGGGCTGAGAAAGCTTGCAGCGCTTATCAAGACATATTTTGACCTTAAGGGGCAGCACATTCAGTTCAATGTGGTATCCACTGAAACACTGAGGAATGCCCAAAAGCACCCGGAAGAGTATGCAGACCTGATGGTAAGAGTAGCTGGATACAGTGCATCCTTCACAATTCTGGACCGTGCACTCCAAGATGACATTATTTCGAGAACAGAGCACGGTTTATGAATTGATTAAACACGTTAGGCCAATAAGCCTCAGCGTCACACCATAGGCGCTGTGTCATGCTCGCTCCCTGTAATTAGTCGTAGAGAGGAGAGCACAAGAGAATTACAGGATATATATTCAATATCCAAAGATTTTCCCTTCACGATGGACCGGGAATCAGAACCCTTGTCTTTATGCAAGGATGCCCCGTCAAGTGTAAATGGTGTTGCAATCCCCAAGGCCAAAAACCTTACCCGCAGCTACGTTTTATAAGTGTCAGGTGCGCCTGTGGTGGCAGGTGTAGTTCTCCATGTGTGGCAGCCTGTCCTGAGGGGGCAACTACTCTATCTGAAGAAGGTAAGATCCAGATAGACTGGTCACTGTGCAAGAATTGCGGGAAGTGCACCGAAGTCTGTCTTTATGGGGCACGAACGATGCTTGGGAAGAGGATGACAGTGGAAGAAGTCTTAGCCGAAGTTGAACAGGATCGGTCCTTCTACAATAGATCAGGTGGGGGAGTCACCATAGGTGGTGGCGAGCCCCTGGCACAATTTGAATTTGTCCTCGAGCTTCTCAAAAGGTGCAAGGAACGGTTCTTACATATGACCATAGAGACATGCGGCCACGTTCCCTGGGAACGCCTAGAAAAAACTTCTGAATATCTAGACCTAATGTACTACGACATCAAGCATATGAATCTCGAGAGACATAAGGGGCTTACCGGGGTATCCAATAAGTTAATCCTGACCAATGCCAGAAAGGTTCTCTACGGCAAGGTAAACTGTGAAATTATAGTGCGCACCGAAGTAGTCCCGGGATGCAATGATCCCAAAAAGGACATAGAGGCCATCGTTAGGTTCGTGGCTGAGTCAGGGGGCAAAATGATGGAGTTATTGCCCTACCACGCACTTGGTTCATCCAAGTATACACAACTGGGTATGGAATATGAACTCAGGGGTATCATATCGCCCACCGAAGAACACAGGCAGAAGCTCAGGAAGCTAGTCGAATCTTTTGGGCTAAAGGAAATGACCGGCGCATATTGAAGGCGGGGTGACGAATATAAGAAATGAAAGGGTAGTACGTGATGGGCATAGAAAAAGAAAAGCTGTTATGGATGTACAATGGGGTCCACCTCAGCCAGCGGGGTAGGTTCAGAAGTATGTAGTCACTGGGAGCTGGGACATTGAGCGGTGATCATATCGGGAGGCAACCGAATGAGTCTTTCAGTGCGGTAGATTTCGAATGGCGGTCAGAAGGCTGGAGACTTGACGTAGATGTTGTCAAAATGACCAAGCGAATATGAAAGGAGAGTAGAAAATGGGCCGACTAAACGGTAAGGTAGCAATTGTAACTGGTGGAGCATCAGGAATGGGGCGCACAACAGCGATGACATTCGCACGAGAAGGAGCAAAAGTAATCGTTGCTGATTGTGTTGTAAACGGTGGAGACGAAACGGTCGAGGCGATTAGAAAGGCTGGTGGCGAGGCCATATTTGTGAGAACCGACGTCAGTAAGTCAGCAGATGTAGCCGCAATGGTTAAGAAAGCGGTGGATACGTACGGCAGACTGGATATTCTATACAATTGCGCCGGCATTCAAGAGAAACCGACGCCTCTGCATGAATGCACAGAGGGAGAGTTTGACAGAGTCGTCGCTGTTAATCTTAAGGGTGTTTTTCTTGGAATGAAGTACGCTATCCCCGAGATGCTCAAGAGCGGTGGAGGGTCGATCATTAATCAGGGATCTTCAGTTAACGTGGTAGGCATTCCCAATATGCCCGCCTACGCTGCTTCTAAAGGAGGCGTAGCGACGTTATCAATGGAGGCGGCAGTGGATTATCTCCGTCAAAACATCCGCGTTAACTGGACTTGCCCTGGGCTTATTGCAACTAAAATGGTAACTGAGGGAATATTCAAAGGAGACAAAGAGACTATAGAACGGATTGGTAAGAACCAACCGTTGGGGAGGTATGGTACAGAACAGGAAGTCGCAAATTTGGTACTCTTCTTAGCTTCCGATGAATCTTCTTACATAACCGCCACGGGTATAAGGATTGATGGCGCCAATACGCAGGGCACGAAATACCTATAAGCGTATCAGTCATTGAGAGCGGAAAATACAAACGTATGGTTACGCAGAACAATAGGGAGACGATTCTGGGATAACTAGAGGCAAAACCAACGCTATGTTGGTTCTTATCATCCTGCCCAGTAGACTTCGGGACATTTGAGGTACGAGCTAAGTGTGTCCCGCTATCACCCAGGAGGTTACAGTGAAGTAAAAAAGGAGAACTCGCGACCGATACATTAATGCGCAGAGTGCTCAATGTCAAGAACATCACCGGTCTATGTCTGGCGCAATGACGCACATAGGCACTAGTACTGCGATATCCAGAAATAGCGGCAAGTATGACAAAGTAGACATTTCATCGGAGTGTGCACCGGAAGGCACGGTCCGAGTTCTCATCTCTTCCCTTACAAAATGAGGAGTGGTGAGGTGCGAAACAGGGTACTTCCTCTCAATGAGGAGAACAGAATACTCCC
>SDBT01020713.1_pt1 | contig 10280 bp, 11 predicted proteins | sample 2277101 | NCBI WGS metagenome assembly SDBT01 (sample SAMN10404973, study PRJNA504765) | marine sediment metagenome | isolation source: marine sediment core GS10_PC15, 103 cmbsf | place: Arctic Ocean: Southern Knipovich Ridge | collected 2010
CAGGCTCGACGTGCGGACGCGCGGCTTCCCGTGGGCGAACGCGTGAGTCCTTGTCCGAAAGCCGGATGCGGGAGATCCGCACGTCCGGTTTGATGAGCGGGACGTGGAAACGGAGCATGGGGTGGCGAGTGAGGCACCGACAACCGAAAGGGTCGGCAACAGATGGGCCACCCCTACACCACCGCGCCACGTCTCGACTCTACACGGGTGGCGTCGCGTAGTAGCTACCTGTTGAGAAGTCCGGGCTAACGCACAGCCATCACCCGATCGGGTTTCTCCATCGAAGTCCCGGGAACCTCGCGAAATCGACGTCGCTGGAATGAAGCTCCGACTGGGTTTCAATGGCGAGAGCGGCCAGATGGGCGTCGGTGGTGAGGCGGCCCGATGCCCGCGCCGATTCCATGATGTCGGCGAGAATTCCCAGGTGCCTCGGGCCCGGAGTCACGATCTGGGTCTGTGGGCAGTCAAGCCACGAGCGCACATGAGAAATAGCATCGAGTGTTTCCATGGGTTCGCTGAACACCGCGTTGCTCGACATGATTCGAACGAACCCCAAAATCACCGCCCAGGGCAGACCCACAGCCCCCGGATTCGACAAACATCTCTCCCACCAGTCTCTCGCGTCTTCGTGAAACGGCGCGTCGCTGTTGTAGGAGTAGACCAGAAGGTTGATATCCGGGATGATCACGGTTCGTGCACCTTGAAACCGGTGTCGGATCCCAGATCTTCAATCTCGAGATCGTCATAGATCTGGTTGAGCTTGAGGGGATCCACGCCCGGCTTGAAACCGCACGCTTTGGGCTCCACCCGAAACGGCCTGACACCCTCGACCTGGGGCGCACCAGCACTCAGGCCTCGACGGATCACTTCGTTAGTGACCTCCTTGAAGCTCCGCCCCCCATGCCTGGCAAGCTCCTTCAATCGCTTGGCAAGATCCTCGTCCAACGTGAGCGTTGTTCTCATGTTAGCATCATGATGCTAACTTACCGTGATGTCAAGATGCCATATCTCTCGCGATGGTGCCCCATGACGAAAAGGCCGCCGGCCCACCGGTTTCTACCCGGTGCGCCGGCGGCCTTTTGGATTTTAAAGCTATCCAGTGAGTGACTACTCGGTGAGGCTGCCGAGGAAATCCTGCAGCATCGCCTTCTTGGCGGTTGCCCAGTCCTGCAGCGTAATAACACCCTCGCCGACGCGAATCATGGTGAGGTAGTTGGCCACCTGGTCCCAGTTGATGACGTTGAAGAAGGCGTCGATGTAGTCGGGACGCCGGTTCTGGTACTTCAGGTAGTAGGCGTGCTCCCAAACGTCGAGCCCGAGAATCGGCAGGCTGCCCTCGGTGAATACGGGGTTGTCCTGGTTCGCGGTTGCGGTGATGGCGAGCTTGCCGTCGGAATCGACTACCAGCCAGGCCCAGCCGCTGCCGAACACGCCGCCGGCCGCGGCCTTGAACGCCGCCTTGAACTCATCGAACGAGCCAAAAGCGTCGTTGATCTCACCGGCCAGCATGCCGCCCGGCTCGCCGCCGCCGTCGGCGCTCATGAGCGTCCAGAACATCGAGTGATTCACGTGACCGCCACCCTGCTTCTGGACACCCGGCTTGAGGCCCTCGGGCAGGTCGTCGAAGTTGACGAGGAGCTCCAGGGCGCTCATCTCCTGCTGCTCGGGGTAGGCCTCGAGTGCCGCGTTCAGGTTATTGACGTAGGCCTGATGATGCTTGTCGTGATGGATCGTCATCGTTTCCGCATCGATGTGCGGCTCGAGGGCGTTGAAATCGTAAGGAAGTGCAGGGAGCTTGTGCGCCATGGTCGGGTACCTTTCTTGAATTGAGCGTTTGCGGGGAAAATGGAGCAACTATTCTGTCGGTTTCTTCAAAGATTTTCAATTCATCTCCAGCAGACCGTGGTGAAAGTGTGACCAGACCCACCACACCTTCACCACGACCTGCTAATGAAGATGCCAGAATTCCCCAAAAGGTCACTGCAGACGCAGGGATTCCTGAAAGTAGCCTCGGTGATTCAGAGGCACCCTCGCCGAGTCACCCGCGATTGAGGTTGTACCTCATGATGACGGCGTGGGAGCTGCCGGGCACGCGCTCGAGATCGTAGGTGTCACCAACCGGGCCGGAGCGTTTTGCCATCACCTCCTCTAGCCGGTCGGCATCTTCTTGATCGAGCTCCAGTGAGAAAGCGTCGAGGTTTTCCTGTAGATATTTGTCGTTACGGGCGCCGACGATGGCGGCCGCGACTTGCGGGCGGTCCAAAACGTAACGGATGGCGACCGCTCCGATGCCCACACCGTGCCTGTCGGCGATATCCCGCAGGGTCGCGAGGAGCTCCTGGAAGAGCGCCCAGCCTCCGAACTCGTCGATGATGAGCTTGTATTTGGTGAGCGAGCGATTGGGCAGCGGTTCCTGAGGTTCCTCCGCGCCTACCCAACGATTCGTGAGGAACCCGCCGGCGAGGGAGCCGTAGCAGAGAAGATGAATACCTTGCTCGCGGCAGAGCTCCGCCATGCCGTCTTCCGGCCGGTGATCGAGAAGCGAATACTGCACCTGGTGCGCCACGATGCGCACGCCGGCCTCGACGATCTCGGCCAAGCGCGGGGTGTCGAAGTTGGTAGCACCGATGTGACGGATCTTCCCCGCCTTCTGGAGCTCGGCAAGCCAGCAGGCCGCCTCGACGTAGCGCGGCACGGTGTAGTCCCACCAGGCGAACTGCACCAGGTCGAGCTGGTCTACACCGAGACGATCCAGCGAGCGGTCGATGATGCGTTCCACATAGGCTCGGTCGATGCTCGCCAGGGCGTTGCGGTCAGGGACGAGCTTGGTGTGGATCTGGATAAGGGGGGCGACTTCTGCCGGCTCACCGTGTGTCGCCTCGGGGGGCTCGCTCAAGCTGGCACCCGCCCTGTCCGAGAGACGCCGCCGGCGGAACTCACCAAGCAGCTCTTCAACGCCCGTGTAGATATCGGCACAATCGAACGTCGTTAGCCCCGCATCGACCATGCGACCGAAGGCCTCGAAGACGGTTTCTCTTTGCGGCCTATCCGGCGTGTGTCCCTCCGAGAGCTGCCACGCCCCGACGATGATCTGCGAGATGCTGTACTCGTCAGCGATCAACGTCCTCGGTGCCGGTCTCTGCACTAGTCTTCTCGATCTTCCAGGGGTACGGCTGTGACGTCGCTATGCCGAAATGTCGTCTGGCCCGTGCGGGTGATGCGGAAGATGGCGCCGCAGTTCGGATCGGGGCAGGCGATGTCGGTGTCGGTCGTCATCCAGTCGTGTGGGTGGGTCTGGCGTTGCTTGGCGGGCAGCAGGGGCAGTAGTGCGGCCAGGGGATAGATCGGGAAGGTCTGGCCGGGGGGGAGGGAGAGGTTCTCGCCGCTGAGCTCGAAATAGTCGCCGATCTGATGATTGCAAACCATCTCGCCACGACACTCCACCACCTCGACACGTAGGTCATAAAGCGTAAAATCATCCGATGCATTTGCCATTCGGGTACTCTCCTGTCGTCGGGGCACGCCTCCTCAGGGGGTGGCGCGGCGCCGATGAAGCCGCTGCCTCACTACACTTTCACCAAGGCCTGCCAACGGCAACCCGGAGGACGATAGAGCGAGGATGAGCTCTGGCAACGAAGAGCAGATTCCGGACGGGCAACTGCGGCCCCCGAACCGGTCCGTCTCGCTCGCCTTCCATGGGGGGACGCTCGGGGCCTTGGCACCCTTCGCTCTTTTTCTGATCGGCGTCGCCTGGCTGGGCTTGTCAGGCGCACCCGACGAGCGTGGGTTCTGGCCCGTGCTGCTGGCCGCGCTGACGCTGGGGTTACTGCTGGCGTGCGACCGCGGCGAATACTCGAACGTCATCGTCGAGGGCATGAGCCAGCCCATCGTCATGATCATGGTGATGGCCTGGATATTGGCCGGGGTGCTCGGTGTGCTCATGAACGCCAGCGGCTTCATCGATGCCCTAGTGTGGCTCGCCGGGCAGATGGGTGTCGAGGGACGAGGCTATGTGGCCGCGGCGTTTCTCATCTGCGCTGTGGTTTCGACGGCCACAGGTACCAGCCTGGGGACTATCCTGCTCTGCTCGCCTCTTCTTTACCCAGCAGGTGGCCTGCTGGGCGCAGACCCCGTCATTCTCATCGGGGCGATTCTCGGTGGGGCCACCTTCGGCGACAACATCTCGCCAGTATCTGACACCACAATTGCATCGTCCACCACGCAGGGGGCCGACCTAGGGGGCGTGGTACGAAGTCGGCTCAAGTACGCGTTGCCAGCGGCGGCGATCGCGCTTATTGCCTACATGCTCTTGGGGTCGGCCGATCCGGGTGCGGTGGGCCCCGGCGTGGGAGTGGTGGGGGCCGATCCCGGCGCAGAAATTGGAGCGTCCGCTGCTGCTGCCGGTCTACAGGGAAGCCCACGCGGCCTCCCGATGTTGCTGGCTCCGGCCTTGGTATTGGCCCTTCTGTTGACCGGCCGCCGCCTCATCGAAGGCCTCCTTTTCGGCATCCTGGCGGCGACGATCATCGGCCTGGCTCTCGGGCTCATCGTGCCCTCGCAGCTTCTGCTCATCGACACGGAGAACTACCGGGCGGCAGGCCTGATCCTCGACGGAATGGAGCGTGGCGTCGGTGTTTCGATCTTCACCATCCTGCTGATGGGGCTGGTCGCAGGGCTGGAAGCGAGCGGCCTCCTCGATCACGTCGTTGCCTTCGCGCGGAGGCGAACCCACTCGCCACGCGGCGCCGAGCTGTGGATCTTCGGGACCATGTCGGCGGCCGTTCTTCTGATCACCCACTCGGCGGTGGCGATTCTCACGGTCGGGAGCTTCACGCGTGAAACCGGAGAGGCCTTCGGCATTCACCGCTACCGGCGCGCCAACATCCTCGACATCACCTCCTGCACCTACCCGTTCCTGCTGCCGTTCTACATCCCGACGATCGTCGCGGCCAGCACAACGGCGGGAGCCGCCGCCTTCGGAATGCCGCGCATCGCACCTCTCGCCGCGGGCCTGTTCAATTTCCACTCCTGGGCCTTGCTGCTGGTCCTGCTCTTCGCGATCATCACCGGATTCGGGCGCAACGCTCGCACCGGTGAGCCCGAGAGCCCATAGCTCGCTTCACGACCCGTTGAGAAATCCAGGCTGGCTCGGCCGCCGGAATCAGTGCGAGAAGGGATACTTGATGCCCTTCCAGATTCCCACGCCGACCGCCTTCGCGCCGAGACCGATCTCGTTGAAGAGCATCGCCCAGACATCGACATTCGACATCATGCTCTCGTAGTCGTGCGAGGTGAAGCCAGGGATCCAAATCGTGTTCAGGAAGCGCTTGGGGGTCTCCTTGAACACCCGACCGCCGACACGGCCGCCGATGTACTTGCCGGCCTTGAAGTCGGGATCGAGGTCGCTGGACACGCCCAGGGTAGTAAACAACGATTTCATGAAGAGGAGAATGTCGGGATCAACCACGTAGCCTTCCATGGCGAGCCCGGCAATCAGGTCGTCGAGTAGATCGAGGGTTTCCGACTCGGTCGTCTGTTCCTCGAGCTCATCGGCATCACCCTCAGGCTCATTTCCCTTCACCCGCTCAGATTCCTCGAAGACCGCATCGATCACCGCATCGAGCCTCGCCCGATCGGCCTCCTGGTCGATCGGCTCGGTGAGCAGCCCATCGACGTTTTCTCGCAAGCGATCGTAGTGCTTCAGGTAGAGGCCAAGCCATACCTGCACCAGCTTCTCCCGCTGCACCAGCTCGAGATCGCCGCACAATCCCCAATCGAGGAGCGCGAGTCGATAAGGGTGCGCCGCATCCCCCAGAAAGAAGACATTGCCCGCGTGCGGATCGCCGTGGAACAGCGTTTGTCCCTCTCCGAGGAGCACGTCGTAGGCCATGACGTCGGCCAGACGCTGCGCCAGCTTCCGGCGCTGCTTCGGGTCATCAGGGTAGGCATCGGTGACTTTGAATCCTGCCATGCGCTCCATCACCGTGACCTGCGGCGTGGAACAATCACACAGCGCCGGAATCATCACCTGGTCGTCATCGGCGAAGTAGGCGGCGGCGCGTCGCAGGTTTCCCTGCTCGTCGGCAGCGCGGATCTCGCGCGCCAGTGCGCTGCGCACCTCGGTGAACATATCCACGAGTGGCGACGCGCCGATGCCGTAGAAATCGCGGTTCTCCTCCAAAACGCCCAACAGGACGGTGATGCTCTCGAGGTCTTCGTCGATCGCCACGATGGCGTAGGGCTTGATGTACTTGACGACCATGGACCGGCGTTCCTGCTCGCCCGGAAACACCACGGAGGCTCCGATTACGGCGCCCACCGAGGCCTCGCTCAATACCTCGTCCTCGAAGACGAACTGGTATTGCTCGAGAATTTCGGGGCCGAGAGCTGCCTCGACGTCCGCCACCAGCTCGGGGGCGGTTGTCGTCGAGATACTGTTTTCCAGCGTCTGGAACGACTCGCGCATGTCCTTGGGGATTTCGGGGTAGCGTGCCAGGATCTGGCCGATCTTCTGGAATGTCGGGGTTCTTGAGGCGAAGGCCAGAAGGCGTTCACCGCGATCGGCATCGACGGGAACGGTGACCTGCTCGGCTACACGTTGACGGATGCGATCCATGCTCATGCCGCCGAGCACCACCAGTAGGCTGTCGTGAACGAGAGGGACCAAGCTCTTACCCCACTCCGGGATGACCTCTAGTGCCTGCGACTGGTGCAGAAGCAGCTCGATGATGCGCCAGCGATAGGGCTCGAGATCGACCATGTCGAGGAGCTCGAGTACCTCCTCTGGCGTGAGCGACTCCAGGGCCTGGCTGGGGTCGGCGCCCACCTTGCTCATGACGAGCTGCATCGTGACGGGATCGAGCTGCAGCAGCATCTCCTGGGCCAGGGCCATGGCCTCGGCCGCGAGGTCGTATTCCTCGTAATGCGAGCGCGGTGTAGGGAGGGGGAGAGGGATCTCGACGGGCGCCGCGGCCGCCGCCTGTGCGGATGCGGTGGATTGCACCGGTACCGCCCCTGCCGCTCCCGGCGGCGCCAGGGCGAGAACGGGAACCAGAATCAACGCCAGGATTGCGGCCCGGAGCTGCATGGCGGTCTCGGTGGACAGGGGTACGCTTGCCGGGGCATTGTCCCACAAGCGGAGGGAATTGGGGGCACGTGTTATTTTCGAGATCTGGGTTCAACGCTGACCCCGAGGTGAAGACATGACGAAAGAATGGGCCCCCGACGAACTACTCGAGATTTCGCGCGCCTATCAGAGGACCAGCCTTCTGATGGCGGCTGCAGAGCTCGACGTCTTCGCTGTATTGGCCAGCGAGCCAATGAGCTCCGACCAGCTCGCCACCGCGCTCGAGGCTGATCGCCGGGCGACCACTCTCCTGGCTGACGCGCTCGCTGCGCTCGGCTTCCTCGAGAAGCACGACGACATCTATTCGCCGGCGCCTGGCATCGTCGAGGCCCTCACTGCTGACGGCGAAGCGAGCATATTGCCCTACGTGCTTCATTGTGCGGCCTGTGCCCGGAGCTGGGTGCAACTGGCCGATTCAGTCGAAATGGGCGGCCCCGTCAACACCGGGCCCGGCATTCGCGGAGCTGAGGCAGAACATGCCTCCTACATCGAGGCCATGGAGGTGGTGAATCGCCAGTGGGCGCCCGAGGTGATCACCTCACTCGGGCCTCCGGCGTTCGAGCACCTGCTCGACGTCGGTGGCGGGCCGGCCACCTGGAGCATCGCCTTCGCGAGGGCGGTGCCCAGTGCCCGGATCACGCTATACGACCAGCCCGAGGTGCTGCCCATTTCCCGAAAGCACGTCGAGGCTGCCGGCCTCACTGACCGCTTTACGTTTGTCGCCGGTGACTTTTACAGCGACGAGGTCCTTCCCGCTGGGGCCGACCTCGCCTGGGTTAGCGCCATCGTTCACCAGAGCTCCCGCCAGCAGAACCGCGATCTATTCGCGAAAGTCCACGCCGCGCTGGCGCCGGAGGGGCACATCATGGTCCGTGATGTGGTCATGGATGATGCCCGTACCGCTCCTCCCTTCGGGGCGATGTTCGCCATTCACATGCTGGTAATGACGGAGAAGGGTGGAACGTTCAGCCTTACCGAGCTCAGGGAAGACCTCGAGGCGGCCGGCTTCGTCGACGTGGAGCTGGCTCGCAGCGCTCCCGACATGAGCTCGGTAGTGCGAGCCCGGAAGACACATGCTGTGCCGAGATAGTGCCCCCTGGGTCTACAGGCTCGATGAGAGCTTGCGCTGGGAGTCCGGTCGCACTGTGCCCGATGACTACGTGTTCTTCGACAGTGCTGGCAAAGCATGGCTCTTCATCGAGAGGTCGGGCACGATCACGGTGATGAAGGGCTACGCATGGAATGGTTGCACGCCGAAGGTCTGTTTTCTCGACTTGCTGATCGGCACGCCCGAGGGCGCCGTCTTCAGAGGTACGGGCCGGCGCAAGACCTACTACGCATCGCTCGTCCACGACGCTCTCTACCAGTTCCTGAGCGAGGTGAGCCCGCTGACCCGTGGTGACGCCGACCGTTTCTTCCTGCGACTCATGCAGGAATCCGAATTCGTCCTGGCGCGTGTCTACTGGCTCGTGGTCCGGGCGCTTGGATGGGCGTTTTGGCGCGGAACGAACCGGAAACGCGAATGGCGTGGCAGGCGCGAGGAACTGGCCGATCTGCGGCCTCTCGACCATTTTTCATCCCAGCCGGGCTCAGAAGGTGAAGACCATGAAACTCGATGAGATCAGAGCGCGCCTCGCCAACCTCGAAACGAGCCTGCTGTGCGACGCCGACAAAGACCTCCGGGTGATGGATTCCGGGATCCGGCCGGTACGGACGGACCTGAAGCTCGTCGGCACCGCCTACACGGTCAGCTGCCACGATGACTTTCTGGCCGTCATTCAGACCCTCCAGGAGGCCGAGCCGGGCGACGTGCTGGTCGTCGACGGCCAGGGCGGCAAGCTCGCCCTGGCGGGAGAGTTGTTTGCCACCGAGGCGGCTCGCAAGGGCATCGAAGGGATTGTGGTCGATGGTGCGGTGCGCGACGTGGAGACGCTGCGAACGCTGGAGATACCGATCTATTCGCGGAGCTTCTTCCCGACCTCGGGGACCACGGCGACGCTCTCTGAAACGGGGATTCCTGTGACCTGCGGAGGGGTGGTCGTGCGCACGGGCGACGTCATCTTTGGAGATCAGGATGGCGTCATCGTTGGCTCCCAGCACCATCTAGCCGAGCTCATCCCCGTTGCCGAGGCAATCCAGGCCAAAGAAGAGGAAGCGCTCGGGCGTATGGCCAGAGGCGAGACCCTCCTCGACATGCTCAATTTCGACGATCACCGCGAGAAGGTTCGAGCCGGTCACGTGAGCAGCCTGAAGTTCACGATCTAGCCTGGCGGCTCCGTCAACTCCAGCGCCCGGGCGACGAGCGATGGCAAGTAGTCGCAGGCGGTTACCCTACTGTGCCCTGAGCGCCTCGATCGGGTCCGACTTCGCCGCTTTCCGTGCCGGCAGGTAGCAGGCAGCCAGCGCCACAGCTCCGAGCAGTCCGGTCGCGGTTCAAGGGCATCCGCACTCCTCTTGTTCTGCCCAGCCTCCAAAGGGTGTCCGTCTCATGTGGGCGAGAGGAGAGTCACTTCAGGTGACATACGCAGGAGGTATCGATATAATATATGTATTACAAACTATCTATCGATCGGAATCTCATGAGCGTGGTCACAATCTCACCCAAGTATCAGGTGGTCATCCCCAAGGCCATCAGGGAGAAGCTGGCGCTCAAGCCAGGCCAGAAGATCCAAGCAATCGTCTACGAAGGTCGCATCGAGCTCATCCCCGTCCGCCCGCTAAAGGATCTGAGAGGGTTCCTGCGGGGCATCGATACCGAGGTCGAGCGGGAAGAGGATCGGGTATGAACGTCGTCGACTCCTCTGGTTGGCTCGAGTATTTTGCCTCCGGCCCGAATGCGGATTTCTTCGCAACTCCCATCGAGGAGACAGCGGCTCTGGTCGTTCCGGTGCTGTGTCTCTTCGAGGTTTTCAAGCGCATCATCCGACAGCGAACTGAGCGCGCGGCGCTGGAGGCCGCGGTTGCGATGCAGCAAGGCCAAGTCGTCGATCTGACAGCTGATCTGACTCTTGCCGCGGCGCGACTCAGCGCCAGGGAGTCCCTGCCCATGGCTGACAGCATCATCCTGGCAACGTCGCGTGCCTACGATGCGACACTCTGGACACAGGACGCAGACTTCGAGGGGATGGCGGCGGTCCGCTACGTAGCCAAACAG
>SDBT01020714.1_pt1 | contig 10280 bp, 7 predicted proteins | sample 2277101 | NCBI WGS metagenome assembly SDBT01 (sample SAMN10404973, study PRJNA504765) | marine sediment metagenome | isolation source: marine sediment core GS10_PC15, 103 cmbsf | place: Arctic Ocean: Southern Knipovich Ridge | collected 2010
CGCTGGGGGCGGCGAAGGCGGCATGACCGGCCGCGAAGGCAATGCTCGCAGGCCATAAGACCACCGCGCACAAAGTGATATGGAATACACGTCTGCTGAGTTTCTCTGGGGTCATGGCTGTCTCCCGGGCAATCCCGTCATCGACACTACTGGCATATCGACGAGTCACCCATCGCCAATTCGCGCAGTTGATGAAGAATGCCCACCCGTTTGTGATGCCCCCCAGCGCGGCAAGATGTGACCCCCATGTCGCCCGTCAACGCCCCCCTCTGACCTCGACGGCGCCTCACTGGGCCGGGCGGGAATTGAACCCGCACGTCCCTTACGGGACAAGGGATTTTAAGTCCCTAGCGTCTGCCAGTTCCGCCACCGGCCCAACTCGTGAACCGCGTACAACCTGCCTGCCGTCCAGGCATAAGCGCGACATAGGCTCGCGCCCCGGTCAGTGTAGTCCTTCCGGAAAGAGGATACAACGCCTGCTTCCGTCCGGCAGGCGGCACGCTCGGGGTCACAGCGAGTGTAACGGCAGACCGAGCCAGCTATCGGCGGCTTCGCCGAGCGCCTCCGCGTAGGTGGGATGCGGATGGATCGTGTCGGCAAGCTGCTCGACGCTCAGGCCGTGTCGCATGGCCAGCGCGATCTCCTGGATCAGGTCCGTCGCATGGGGCGCGATCACCACAGCCCCGAGGATCTTACCGGAATCCTCAGCGGCGATGAGCTTGACCAGCCCGTCGGTCTGTCCGCAGGCCTGGGCCATTCCGCTAGCCGCCAGCGGGAACCTGGCGACGCGCACGGACGCATGCTGCTGGGCGGCCTGCTCCTCGGAGAGGCCCACCGTCGCGACCTGGGGATGCGTGTAGACCCCGGCCGGCACGACTGTCCGGTCCTCGGTCGCCTCGTGGCCCGTGGCATTGTCGGCGGCCACGATGCCCATCCGACTGGCCAGGTGGGCGTACTGGGAGGTCTCCGCCACGTCGCCGATTGCGTAGACGCCATCCACGCTCGTGCGACAACGTTCGTCCACGGCGATGATGCCGTCGGCCAATTCGACGCCGACGTCCTCCAGGCCGATGTCTTCCACATTCGGTCGCCGTCCGACGCAGGCAAGCATCCGCTCGGCCTCGATCGTCCGCCCGCCCTGCCACTCGACCAGAACGGCCGATGCCGTGGCCTCCACGGCCCCCACCGCCGTGCCGGTCAAGACTTCCACCCGGCGTTTCTTGAGGCTGCGCGTGATCGCGCGGGAAGCGTCCGCATCCAGGTCCGGAGCCAGCCGGTCCATTATTTCGACGACGGTCGTGGGAATCCCAAGCTCCGAATACACCGTGGCGAATTCGCAGCCGATGATGCCGCCGCCCATGATGACCACGCTGGCGGGCAAGTCCTCGGCCATGGTCGCGTCGTCGGTGGTCCAGATGCGCCCGGAATCCCATGGCAGAAACTCGGGCCGGGCGGGACGGGAGCCCGTAGCGATGATGATGGCGCCGGCCCTGACGGCTGTCGCGCCGCCGTCGCATTCCACCTCGATGCAATCGTTCGCGGTCAGCCGTCCGCGTCCGGGGATCACTTCCACCTTCCGCGCCTTGAGCAGCGCCTCCACCCCCTTGCGGAGACTCCCAACGACCTTGCCGACGCGGCCCATGAACGCCGGCCCATCCAGCGTGGGCTGGCCCGCGCGGATGCCAAGCCGTTCCAGCCCGGCCAGCTCGTGGGCAGCGCCGCTGGCGTACAGCATCGCCTTGGTGGGAATGCACCCGACGTTGAGGCACGTGCCCCCCAACAACCCCTGCTCGATGCAGCAGACGCTCGCACCCCTCAGTGCGGCCCGCAACGCGGCCACGTATCCCCCCGGCCCGCCGCCAAGAACGGCCACGTCGAACTGGCGGGCCTCATCCATCGCCCGAGCCCCCCTCCTGCCCGCGGTACGCCAAGTCGGGCTTGCGGGCCGCCAGCGTCTCGTCGAGCTGACTGACGACCGTCGTCGTGGGGCATTCCAGCAGCGTGTCCGGATCGCTTTCGGCCAACTCGGCGATCTCGATCATCGCCCCTATAAACTCGTCCAGCGTTTCCTTGGACTCGGTCTCGGTGGGCTCGATCATCATCGCCTCGGGGACGATCAACGGGAAATAGACCGTCGGCGGATGCATTCCCCGGTCGATCAGGGCCTTGGCGATATTCGTTGCCCGCACGCCCTTGTCGGCCTGACGATCAGCCGAGAAAACGCACTCGTGCTTGCACGGCCGGTCGTAGGCCAAACGGTAGTGGCCCTTCAGCTTCTCCATGACGTAGTTGGCGTTGAGGACCGCGTTGTCCGCCACCCGCAGCAGGCCATCCCGCCCGAGCATCAGGATGTACGCATACGCGCGGACGATCACGGCGAAGTTCCCGTAGAACGGGGCGATGTATCCGATAGACTTCGGCCGGTCATAGTCGAGGGCATACGACCCGTCCCGCTCACCGCATACCACGGAGGTCGGCAGGAACTCGACGAGACGTTCCACGACGCCCACGGGCCCGGCCCCCGGACCCCCGCCGCCGTGGGGGGTGGCGAAGGTCTTGTGCAGGTTCACGTGGACGATATCGAACCCGACGTCGCCGGGACGGCAGCGCCCCAGCACGGCGTTCAGGTTGGCCCCGTCGCAGTACATCAGCCCGTCGATCTCGTGGACCAGATCGGCGATCTCCTTGATCCTCGGGTTGAACAGGCCCAGCGTGTTCGGGCAGGTGAGCATGACGGCGGCGACTTGCTCGCTGAGGGCGGCACGGAGCGCGTCGACGTCCATTACGCCGTCCGCGTCTGAGGGGACGGCCTGAACCTCGTAGCCGGCGATGGCCGCGCTGGCCGGGTTCGTGCCATGGGCGCTGTCGGGGATCAGGATCGTGGTCTTGTCGTTGCCCCGGTCCTTGTGATAGGCGGCGATAATCATCACGCCGGTCAGTTCGCCGTGGGAGCCCGCCAGCGGCTGCATGGTGAACGCCGCCATGCCGCAGATCTCTCGCAACAGCAGGTCCATCTCATACAGCACGCCCAGGGCCCCCTGCACCAGCATCTCCCCGCCGGGAAGCTGCGGCAGCAGCGGGTGCAGATACGCGAATCCGGGATAATGGGCGATGCGCTCGGTCACCTTGGGGTTGTACTTCATCGTGCACGAGCCCAGCGGGTAGAAGCCGTTGTCCACCCCGAAATTCAGCCTGCTCAAGGCCGTGAAGTGACGCACGACGTCCAGTTCGGACAGTTCCGGCAGATCGGGCGGCGTGTCGCGGAGCAGGTCCTTGCGGATCTGCACCGTCGTATCGACGTCCCAGGCGACGGTGCGGACCGCCCGGCGACCCGGGGCCGATTTGTCGAAGATCAACTTCACAGGATCGCCTCCAACGTGTGCGCGAGGAAGTCGATGTCCTGCTTGGTTCGCTTCTCCGTGACGGCCACGAGCAGGCAGTTGCCCATCTCGGGGAAGTACCGGCCCAGGGGGAACCCCGCCGCCAGGCCTCGCTTGAGCAGGCGGCGGATGACCTTGTCCGCCGCCACAGGCAGGTCCAGGACAAACTCGTTGAAGTACCAGCGACTGGGGAAGCGCATACTCACCCCCGGCACTTCCAGCAGGCGACGGCGAGCGTAGTCGGCCTTGTCGGCACAGACCTGCGCAAGCTCCCGCAGTCCGTCTTTGCCGAGCAAACTCAGGTACACCAGTGCGGTCAGGGCACAGAGCCCTTCGTTGGTGCAGATGTTGGAGGTGGCCTTCTCGCGGCGGATGTGCTGCTCGCGGGCCTGGAGGGTGAGCACGAACCCTTCTCTTCCGAGCCGGTCGACGGTGCGTCCGGCGATCCGGCCTGGCATCTTCCGCACGTGCTTCTTCCGCGCCGCCATCAAGCCCAGGTACGGCCCGCCGAAGGATACCGGCATGCCGAGGCCCTGACCCTCGCCGACGACAATGTCCGCGCCCATGCTGCCCGGCGTTTTGAGCAGGCCCAGCGAGATCGGATAGCACGATACGATCAGCAGGCCCCCTTGGGAGTGGACCATCTCGGCCAGATCGGTCACGTCGTCGATGCAGCCGAAGAAGTTTGGGTTCTGGACGATCACCGCAGCCGTGTTGCCGTTGATCTGCAGGGCGAGCGTCTCCCGGTCCGGCAGGCCGCCTCGCGAGGCCGTCTCCAGCAACTCGATGCCCAGGCTGCTCGTGTAGGAGCGGACCATCTTGCGGTAAATCGGGCTGACGCTGTCGTCAACGATTACCCGGCTGCGACCGGTAATCCGCATGGCCATCATGATGGCCTCGTAGACCGCGGTCCCTCCGTCGTAAAGCGAGGCGTTCGCCACCTCCATGTCGCACAGGCGGCAAATGGCCGACTGGTACTCGTACATCGCCTGGAGCGTTCCCTGCGACATCTCCGGCTGGTACGGCGTATAGGCGGTGTAGAACTCGCTGCGGTACACCACCGCCTCCAGCGCGGCGGGAATGAAATGATCGTAGAATCCGCCCCCCAGGAAGCTGATCTGCCCGGTCACGTTCTGCTCGGCCATCGCCGCGACCTTGTAGCGGACGTCCTGCTCGGTCATGCCGGGGGGGATGTTCAACTCGCCGCAGCGCAGCTCGGGCGGGATGTCCGCGAACAGTTCCTCGACGCTCCCGGCGCCAATCTCCGCAAGCATCTGGCGGCGCTGCTCGTCGGTGTTGGCGATGAACGGCATCAGTGGCCCTCTTCGGCCAGGAACTTCTCGTACTCATCTGCCTTCATCAGGTCTCTCAACTCGCCGGCCAACTCGAGCTTGTACACCCACCCGGCGCCGTAGGGGTCGGAGTTTACCAGGGACGGGTCGTCCTCGAGGGCAGCGTTCACCTCGGCGATCTTGCCGTCGGCAGGCGCGTAGATGCTGGCCGCAGCTTTGCTGGACTCGATGGCGCACGCCTCCGCCCCCTGGGTGACCTCCCCGCCCACGGCCGGCAGCTCCACGTACGTTATATCGCCCAGGGCCTCCTGCGCGTGGTCGGAAATGCCAACCGTCGCAACGGACCCTTCAAGCTTCACCCATTCGTGCTGGCGGGTATACAGCAGTTCACTCGGCACCATGTCGCATACTCCATGCAGAAATCACGGTCTCCAGGGAAAGACTCCTCGTCCCAGGCAGTCTTCCGCTGGCGATAGATAGCATCTTCCGGCGGGCTTTTCCAACCATTCGTGCCGCCGGGGCCGGCTCGGGGCCGAACCTACAATAGTTGGTGCAATTGCTCCAGGATGTCGGCGTAGTCGCTCTGGGGGAAGCAGAACTTCATGTCGAGGAACTGTCCGCGCAGGGCGGCGACGCGGTCGGCTACGTCGGCGTTGTCGACGATTGCGTCGCGGATCAGGGAAGCGAGCGTCCGGAAGTCCTCCGGGCCCATGCCGAAACGCGTCATCTCCGAGACGCCCATCCTCAGCCCGCCGGAGGCCGTGAAGCCCTCCTCGTCCGGGCAGGCCTGGTAGTTGCAGATGATGTTGTTGACCTCCAACTGAGCGGCCACCCGCGGTCCCAGGCCGTACCCGACCCTCACAACGACTTGGTGCGTTTCCGTGAAGGATACGTCCGGATCGCCCGCGACGTTCAGGCCGCAGTCGGCCAAGGCGGCGGCGAAGGCCTTGGCGTTGGCGATAACCGCCACTTGGTAGGCATCCTTGAAGTGGTTCATCTCGTAGGCGGCCATCAGCAGCCCCAGCAGCGTCCCGAGATGGTGGTTCGACACCGACCCCGGGAAGGTGCGGCGGCGAACGGCCTCCCACAGATCGTATTGCTCGTCCTGCTCGGCAAACCGTGACGCCACTACGCCACGCTGCGTGCCGAAGAACGTCTTGTGCGTGGAGCCGGTCACCAGGTCGGCCCCCTCCGCGAACGGCTGCTGGAAGTGTGGGCCCACCAACCCCAGCACATGGGCCATGTCGTACATCACCACGGCGGGGATCTTCTCGGCGTCGAGGAAGGCGCGGACCTCGGCGACGGGCTCCGGGTGCAGGACCATGCTCTTGCCGAAGATGATCAACTCCGGCCGGCACTCGTCGATCAACTGAAGCGCCGCGGCCACGTCGATCTTGAAGGGGTTATCGGCCCGCACGGGGAAGTTCACCACGGCAGGCCGCTCGGTTCGGGGGTCGTGCGCGACGTAGTCACGCAGCGAGCCCATGGACTGGGCGCTGAGGTGACCGCCCTTGCCGATGTGATTGTTCATCACCCGCGCGATGCGCCGCGGCTCGCACTTGCGGTCGCTGCGGTTGAGGTAATCCACCATCGCACTGAAGACGGCAGCGTTGGCCATCTGCCCGCTGATCAACCGGGTCTCGACCTCCTGACAGCCGAGGAACTCCCGCATCTGGCCTTCCAGCAGCCGCTCCACCTCGCGAATGAAGTCCGTTCCCTGATAGTAAAAGATGTCCGCGTCGTCGAAGGCCTTGGCTGCCTTGTGCTCGGCGTAGCGAAAGGCCGGGTCCATCACCGACAGCAGCCGCACCATTGGGCTGGCGGTCATTTCCGACGGAATCAGGTTCATGCACTGCTGCTGTCGCCAGCGCGTGTTCTCGAGTGTCCGCTCCAGCAGCCGGCGGATCCTCCCCGGTGCCTCTTCTGGGACGGCCTCAGCCGGCTCCTCTTGAGCCCCCACTACGATCGGCCGGGCCGACGGAGGCGCATCGCTGCGAATGTGATAGGCCACCACCACGCCGGCCACCGGCTTGCCGCGAACCTCGACAGTGATCTCGTCCCCTTCGTCAAGGTCGCTGTCGATGTAGGCCAGGGCGACGGCCCGGAACTGGTGCTGGTCGGTGAAGGTCGAACTCAGGCCGCTCCCCTGGACAATCCACGTGGGCACCATCGTGCCACTGGTGACGTAGCCGACGTGCTTGTCGCCACGAAAGACCTTCGCGCCCGCCCGGGCAACTCCCCTTCCGATCAACGCCACCGACCGCACGAGCCGGGGCAACCGGTCGATCAGGGCGTAGTCACGCCAGCGGAATCGCTCCAGCGCCTCTTGCTGCGCCGCCAGTTCGCCCCGGCCGATGAAGTCGCCCTTCAACGGCGAGAAGCTCACGGCGAACCTCGCCAGCGGGCAGGCCATGATGGGAATCTCCCCCCGCCCCTCGGGGTCTTCGCCCAACTCGTGGCCGTACAGCGGCAGGGAGGCCTCCAGCCGCAGCGTATCGCGCGCTCCCAGGCCGACGGGAGTCGCCCCGCGCTCGACCAGCAGATCCCATAGGTCCGGACCGGATTGAGAGTCGATGAACAACTCGAAGCACAGCGGCTCGCCCGTGTAACCGGTCCGCCCCACCATCACCTGCCGACCCAGGATCGTTACGGTGCTCAGGGAGTTCCGCATCGGCTCGGGCATTGGCCCGGTCTCGATCACACCGGCCAGAAGCTCCCGCGACGCCGGGCCTTGCAGGGACAGCATGAGCAACTCGCCGGTGCAATCGATCAATTCAACGTCATCGAAATCGCCCAGGTGCAACTGGAAATGCTCCCAGTCTCCCAGCCGGTTGGCGGCGTTGACCACCAGCAGGAACTCGTCTTCGACAAAGCGGTAGAGATACGCGTCGTCGACCGCCCCGCCGGTGGCGTTGGGGATGAACGTGTATTGGGCGAGCCCCACGTCCAGCGCCTGGACGTTGCTGCTCAGCACGTGCTGGAGGAAGGCCACCGCGCCGCCGCCGCGGACGCGGAACCGGCCCATGTGGGACACGTCGAACAGGCCCACGCCCCGCCGGGTGAGCAGGTGCTCCCTGACGATACCCGTGGGATACTGCAAGGGCATTTCCCACCCGCCGAACTCGACGATCTTGCCGCCGAGAGCCACGTGGCGATCGTAAAACACCGTACGCTGGAGTTCGCTCATTCGTCGTCCCGTCTGCACGTCATGCCAACGTAGAGTGGCCGCCTGGACCTGCCCTCCGGCCGTCAACCGGCCCACTGAGCAGAACGTAACAGCTTCCATGCGGGCCTTCAAGGTCTTAGCGGCGGCGATGGGTGCAAGTTTCCCCTCACGGAAGTTGACAACGCGCCGCCCGCGGATAGACTGAATCATACCGTATCATGTTTCCTGCGTTTGTCTTGCGCAAGGCTGCCCGCAGGTCTATGAGCGAAGCGTCCAACACCTCTGCCGGCGCTGCCCAGGCCCCAGCCGCCCGCAAGCCGGCCCGGCTGTTCATGAAGCAGGCGAACATGCTTCGGGTCGTCTACTGCCTCGTGCCCGTGGTGATCCTGGGGGTGTACTTCTTCGGCTGGCGGGCGCTGGCCCTGCTTGGAGTCTGTACGGCCGGCGGGATGATCACCGAGGGGATCATGTCGCGACGGCGAGGCCAGCCGATCTCCATGGCCTGCTTCGTAACATGCATGCTGTATTCCCTGTCGCTGCCCCCGACGACGTCGTTCGGGATCGCCCTGGTCGGCATCGTGGTGGCACTGCTGTTCGGCAAGGAGGTGTTCGGGGGCTTCGGGCGGAACTTCGCGAACCCGGCCCTGGTCGGGCGGGCCTTCGTTTACGTGTGCTTTCCCAACCAGTTGACAGCCGCGTTTGTGCCCGCCTTCAAGGGGTTGCCCGGCGGATTCGCACACTGGTCCTTCGAGGGCCTGGGTCAATTGCCCGCCTACATCCGGCAGCTGCCCGACTACGCCGCTGTCACCGGCCGATCCGTCACCGACGCCGTCTCCATGGCCTCGCCTGTGTGGGTGTACCGCGAGTACGGCGATGCCGTCACCGGGCAGGCGTCCTGGTGGGAACTGTTTATGGGGAACATCGGCGGGGTCTTCCATGCCGACGGGCACGCGCGGATCCTCTCGGCCGGGTCCATCGGCGAAGGGTGCGCACTGCTGATCGTCCTGGCGGGAATCTACCTGCTGGTGACGCGTACGGCCAACTGGCGGCTCATGCTCGCCGGCCTGGCCGGCGTGGTCGCGGCGAACGTGCTGTTCCGCAACCTGCTTGGCTTCGACGGCGCCGGCGAGGTGCCCCCGCTGCACTTGACCCTGTTCGGCGGGACCACCCTTTACGTAATCGTGTTCATGATCACGGACCCCGTCAGCGCCCCGAAGAAGGCCGGCGCCATGCTCGCCTACGGGGCGATGATCGGCTTGCTGATCGTGACGTTGCGATGGCTCAACGCGTTCGTGGCGGCGGCGACGTTCGCTGTGCTGCTGGGCAACCTCCTGTCGCCTCAGCTCGACATGGCGGCAACATGGTGGCAGAAGCGAAGAAAAGCGACGGCCGCCGCGCCGGCGGAAGAAACCGGATGAAAACTGACGTCAACAAGAACCCGATCTACGTGATCGCCTTCGCGACGGTCATCTCCGGGATGTTCACCGCCGCGATCATGACGCTGTACGCGGCCACGCAGGATACCGTCAAAGCGAACCAGCGCAAGCTGCGTGACGAGGCGCTGGCGGAGTTGTTCTCGCTGACCGACTTGAAGACTCAGCCGGGGGAGCCCCTCTCGCAGCTCGTCGATCGCCACGTCGCCGGCACCGAAGACCCCGACCGGCCCGACGATCCGCGCCGCCGGCGGATCGAGTTGACCGATCCCGTAACACAAACGAAGGTCCGGCTGCTGGTCGCGTATGACCGCCCGCTGCCGACGGACCGCCCCCCGAACATCCTGGACAAGGCCAACATCCGCGCGTACGCCTTCGCCATCTCGGGGGTGGGCTTTTGGGCCAGGATCGATGGCTGGATAGCTGTGGATGCGAACTGCGAGAAGGTCCTCGGGGTCGTTTTCCTCGAACACAGCGAGACGCCGGGGCTGGGTGGCCGGATCACCGAGCCGGAGTTCCGCGACCAGTTCCGCCCGTACGAAGACGAGCAAGGACGCAGCAGATACCTGTCGCTCCTGCCGCCGCCCGACCCGGCCAAGCAGAAGTTCATCTACATCGACCGGATGGGGCCCACCGGCGAGAGCGACTTCCGCTGGCACAGGCACGTGGACTCGATCAGCGGCGCGACGGGCACATCCTCGGCCGTGGGCAAGTTCCTGGATGAAGACATCCGGCGTTTCCGCCGCGCCGCCATCGAGGCCGGCCTGATCGCTTCGCCCGAGGCCGAGGCGCCGACAGACTGAGACAAATGGATCTATCGCAAGGCAATCCGACTTCCGGCCGGGCGCTGCTGACCCAGTTGTGGGATGAGAACCCCATCTTCCGGCAGGTGCTGGGCATCTGCTCCGCCCTGGCCGTCACCAATCGCATGTTCAATACGCTGCTGATGTGCGGCGGGCTGGTCTGGGCGACCACGATGTCCTCGATCACCGTCAGTCTGCTGCGCAAC
>SDBT01020715.1_pt1 | contig 10279 bp, 11 predicted proteins | sample 2277101 | NCBI WGS metagenome assembly SDBT01 (sample SAMN10404973, study PRJNA504765) | marine sediment metagenome | isolation source: marine sediment core GS10_PC15, 103 cmbsf | place: Arctic Ocean: Southern Knipovich Ridge | collected 2010
CGACGCCCGCGATAAACGCTTCGGCCCCCGCGAACCCCCCGCCCACGTCGCGGAATCCGGCAATCACCGAACCGTCCTCGCCGACCACATCTCCAAAGCTGTTCACCACTACCGCCACCTCCACCTTGAGGGATTCGCCGTGAAACCGCTTTATGCCGAAGCCCCCGCGGGTGGACATGCGGCGGCCCGCCACGTTCCCCACGCTGGCGCCCATCCCCACACCAACGCTTCCCTGCGCCTCCTCGTCAACGGAGGCCTCTAGGCACGCCCGGTAAGCCATCTCCTCGTCGGGTCTGACCGTATTGTCCCCAATGTCCAGGTCGAATATCACCGCCGCGCTGACTATGGGCACCGGTCCACCGGGGGTGGGAAAACCAACACCTCTCTCTTCTAAAAACCTGACGACGCCGGTGGCGGCTCTAAGCCCAAACGCGCTTCCCCCGGCAAGCAGGATCGCGTTGACGCCGGACACGGTAAACATGGGCCTCAGTAGTTGGGTCTCTCGCGTTCCCGGCGCGCCGCCCCGGACCTCGCAGGAAGCGACCGTCCCCTCAGGCGGAAGGAAGACGGTACAACCGGTGAGCGCCTCGGGATCGGCAGAGTGCCCTACCTTGATCGTACCAAGCACAGTCATTCACCTCCCGTCGGCGGCGAACGATTCCGCCGCCAGCCTGTCCAGGGGCCTGTTAAACAATTGGTGCTCCTCCATAAAACTCGGATGCCCCGGTAGCCGGCCGAAGGCCGCATCGAGAACGTACTCGCCGCAGTCGTAGAAAAGACACCTGCGGTCCGGTGAGAGAGCCCGGGCGGCACAGGCGAACAGGTCGTCGCTTCCGAGGTCTCTATCGAGGTTTTTACGGTCTTGGAAAGCAAGTGACCGGTTCAATCCCGTTGCCACATTACCCTCACAAACGAGTCTTTCTCCTGCCATTTTATATCAAGATTACCTTTGAACGCCTTATGGAGTTCCTTTCCCATCCTCTCGGCCAGGTGCCCATCACACGTTTCGATGATTACCTCGCCGTTCTCCTCACTCGAGCGGAGGATCTGTGACGTGACATTCCTGCCGTGCCTGTTCTTCTCCACCCGGTTGATCACGTTCTTGATCTCACCCAGGTGTTTGGCAAGGAAGGCCCCCTTGAGCGTCACCACTCCCTCCACCTGTCCCCTCTCCATGCGTCGGCACCCGGGGCAGTTGCTCTTCTCGACCTTTTTTCCGGCGAGTTTTGAATGTATCTTCTCATCCGGTTCCGGTATCCACCGATGTCCGTCGTGAATCGCGCCGCATCGAGGGCACTCTTTCATCTCTCGACTCTCCCTTCTTCCTCCCGAACGTACACCCGCGGCACCCGCGGGCTAATCATGCATGTCACCTCGTAGTTTATGGTTCCCAGCCTTCCCGCGATCTCGTCGGCGGTGATCTCCTCGCTCCCTTCAGCCCCGATGACCGTAAACGGCGTACCCGGCTCCACCGGTTCCTCCCCCAGGTCAACCATGATCAGGTCCATACATACCGCGCCTACCACCGGCCTGCGCTTGCCGCCGATAAGCACCTCCGAGTTGCCGGAAAGCAACCGTGAGAACCCATCCGCGTACCCCAGCGGGAGAACGGCTATGCATGTATCTCGCTCAGGCACGTACCGCAGGCCGTAACTAATCCCCTCGCCGGCCTGCACGCGCTTGACAAGCGCTACCTCACCCGTGAGCGACAGCGCTGGGCGCAAACGCGCATCGCCTGCGAACTCCCCTGAGGGAAGCATGCCCAGCATGGCTATCCCCACCCTGACCATGTCGTAGGAACTCCGGGGGGACGACAGGACCGCCGCGCTGTTGGCGGCATGTTTCACAAGCGGCTTGCCAAGGACCTCTTCCGCCACCGCGGCGACCTCCTCAAACCGGTCCATCTGCCCCTCGGTAAACGGGTGGCCAATCCTGTCCGCCACCGCGAAGTGGGTGTATATCCCTTCCACCTCGATACCGGGAAGCCCTCCCAGCAGCCCGGCGAACTCCGCGACCTCATCCGTGTAGATGCCCACCCTGTGCATCCCGGTATCCACCTTTATATGGACCCGGGACTCCACGCCCCGGGTGGCCGCCTCCTCCGAGAGAGCTCTCGCCATCCGGTCAGTGTATACCGTGGCGATGAGGTCGTTCTCCAGTACCGCCGCCGCCGCGCCGGGAGGCGGCTCAAACAGGAGATGAATCGGGCAGTCGAACCCAGCCCGCCGCAACCGGATACCCTCCTCCACCAACGCGACCCCAAGACGGTCCGCTCCGCCGTCAAGCGCGGCCCGGGAAACCTCCATTTCCCCGTGCCCGTAGCCGTTTGCCTTTACCACAGCCATGAAAAGGCACTCCGGTGGTAGCAGGCCCTTCAGGAGTTCCACGTTATGCCGGATGTTGTCCAGGTTGACCGTCGCAACCACCGGCCTGATGGTTTCTTTCTCCCCGCCCATTAATCAGTATCCATTCTACGTTATCGGCCCAGGCCCTCCACTATCAATCGGGGCTTTCAACCGGTGTGTCCTCGCTGATGAGCCTTACGATATCTGCCATGGTGATAATCCCCACCAGTTTTCCCTTTCGCATCACCGGAAACCTCTTCATTTTCTTCTTCGACATAATCGTGGCCACGTATTCAACCGAATCGTCCGCCTCGACGGTCATCGGGTCAGCGGTCATGGCCTCACCCACGGTATTGGCCACAGCCCTGCGGAACTTCTCCTCGAAGCGGTGCAGGCTTCCGGGGACGAACACGTAGCCGGTGAGGAAGTGGACGAACGACGGGAACTCCACGTCACTATCGTGAACGATAAGGTCGCTCTCAGTTACTATGCCCAGAATCTCGCCTGAATCGTCAACCACCGGCACGCCGCCGATGCCGTTGTCCACCATGATCCTCGCCACGTCGACGACCGACGTCTCCGCCGGGACGGTAATCGGATCAGCGGTCATCGCCTGCTCTACCCGAAGATCCTTCATTTCAACACCTCTCCATCTCTCCTGTCGTTGCCCTGGCTATCTGATTCTATCAGGGCGCCGTGCCGCCGTGCTTCTCACCCGTTCCCTCTCTCTTCTCGATGCGCCGCGCCACATGCGCCAGAAAACATCCCACCGCGAAGTTGAACGTGGGCGCGAGGATAAGCGAGAACTTGCCGAACCACCCGAAGCCTGAGCCGGACCTGAGCCAGACCAGATCCGTCGGGACATCCTGAAACCGCAGAACGGAGACCGCCCGCAGGGCCGCGGGGTTCTCGTTGTCCATCGCCGCCCATGCCTGTACCAGCGCGAAAAACAGCCAGGTCGTCCCCGACCTCCGCAGGAGCGCCTCGCCGGCAGGCTCCTCGCCGGGTGTCAGTATCCTCATCATCCACCGGGGCCTCAGCACGGTGAATCCGCCCAGGACTAAATCAAAGAGTGCCAGCCCCCAGCAGATAAGCTTCGCTACGCGCACCCCTATCCCCGGTCTTTTTCCATCTTTCAACGTGAACTCCTTACCATTTCCTACTCCGGCCGCCGCATCGCCAGCGGCAGGTGCCTTATTACGTCTCCCGCCACCAGGCCTATCATGGCGTCCATGCCGGCGGCCAGGTCCGCCGCATAACCGTGGCAGTAGACCCCCGCCACCGCGGCCTCGAACGCCCCCAGGCCCTGGGCCATCAGCGCTGCAATACAACCCGTTAACACATCGCCCATCCCCGCGGTGGCCATCCCGGGGTTTCCGGTGGAGTTTATATTAGCGCTACCGCCAGGCTCCGCCACCACCGTCCCGGCCCCCTTCAGGACCACGACCGCGCCCCACCGGGCCGCGGCCTCGAGCGCCACCTCCACCCTGTGGGCCTGCACCTCCGCGCTGCTACCCCCGGTAAGGCGCGCCATCTCCCCGGGATGGGGGGTCAAGACCAGGGGCGACTCTCTTTCCTCCAGTACGCGGGAATGCCCAGCCACCGCGTTCAGCCCATCGGCGTCCAGGACTACCGGTTTCTCCACAGCTTTCACAAGCTCCCTCACCAGCCGTGCGGCCCGCGGGTCCTCTGACATCCCCGGGCCCAGCGCCAGCACGTCGTACCTGTCGCTGAGCTCGGTGATCTCTTCAACCGACCGCGGAGAAAGAGCCCCTCGCGGTGTCTCCTGCAACGGCCGGGTCATCACCTCGGTGAGTTTTACCTCCAGTATGCCGCTCAGCCCCTCCGGGACCCCGGCGGTAACTATCCCCGCCCCCGCCCTCAGACAGGCCCTGGCACACATGGCCACGGCTCCGGTCATCCCCGGGGACCCCCCAACCACCAGCACGCTACCGGATTGCCATTTGTGCGCGTCAGGGGCACGCCGGGGCAGTAGCGCCTCGACGTCCTCTCCGGTGGTTAGGTACACTCTCGACTCCGGCACGCTGTCCACAAGCCGGTGAGGTATACCTATGTCGGCAACCTCCATGCAGCCGGCCAGCCCCGCTCCCGGGTACTGCACCAGACCCACCTTCGCCGCGGCGAAAGTCACCGTCCGGTCCGCCCTGACGGCCGCCCCGGAGACCCCGCCGGTCTCACCGGACACGCCACTTGGGATATCCACCGCCAGCACCGGGCATCCGGCACCGTTTATCGCGTTAATCGCGGCCTCGAAGATACCCTGGGCGCTCCCGGAAAAACCGGTTCCAAATATCGCGTCTATCACCAGCGCGGACCCTGGGGTCATACCGGTGAACCTCTCCAGACCCCCATCCTCGCCAACCCGCTCGATCTCCACCGCGAGCCCCCCCAGCCGCTCCAGGTTCACAGCCGCGTCCCCGCTCAGTTCATCGGGATCGGCCAGCAGGAAAACCTTCGCCTCGACCCCGGCACCGCACAGCAGGCGGGCCACCACCAGGCCGTCTCCCCCGTTGTTCCCCTTGCCGCACCATACGGCCACCGTTCCACCGCCCCCGGCGGACAGGATATCCATCGCCACCTGTGCCACCGCCTCGCCGGCGTTCTCCATCAGCGTTATCCCCGGAATCCCCTCACCTTCAATGGCCGCCCGATCGATCCTTGCCATCTCACCGGGTGTTACTACCCTCAAGCTCGACCTCCGAGTCTCGCTGATCTACAGATCCCTACATTTATTCTATCGGCGTTTCACCGCGTCCTCCCGATACACAAACCTTGGTCGCATATGCGGTGCGACTCCTTCGATTCGCGGCTGAACTGCGCCACCAGCGCGAACCCCGGCAGCAGGCGGCAGGAACTCGAATACTTGAGATGGCCGATGTAGTACCCCATTCGCTTCAGCCCGTCCATTATTGAAACCGCCGAAGCTTTAACGGGAAAACCGGAGATGGACAGGATCATTCCCAAGAATGCGTTAACCAGGGCCGCGCAGCCCAGGATGAGTAGCACCGTGAGCACGGCTGAGCGTGCCACCTGTACCGTTTCATTCTCCAAGACCGGCCTCATCCGCCTTCTCCACCAGTCCGGGGATAGCTTCACCCCCCTACGGCATCGGGAACCGCCGGCAGTACGCCATGCTGTCATCCGCCTGGTCGGTTCACTCCACGGTCACCGTCTTGGCCAGGTTGCGGGGCTGGTCCACGTTGCAACCCCTGAGCTTGGCCACCTGGTAAGCGAGGAGCTGCAGCGGTATCACCGTGAGGACCGGGTATAGCATCTCCGTCGTTTCCGGCACCCATAGCACGTTGTCACATAGCTCCTCTATCTCGGGATCTCCCCTGGTGGCAACCGCTATCACCGGCGCCCCGCGCGCCTTTATCTCCTGGATGTTGCTTATCATCTTGTCGTAGACGGAGTTCCTCGGCGCTATCGTGACCACCGGTACATCCTTATCGAGAAGCGCGATGGGCCCGTGCTTCATCTCGCCGGCGGGATATCCCTCGGCGTGCAGGTACGATACCTCCTTGAGTTTGAGCGCACCCTCCATGGCGATCGGGTAACCAACGCTCCTGCCCATGAAGAGGAAATCGCGGCAATTCTGGTACTTCTCGGCACAGGCGATGACCGCATCCCTCTCCGCCAGTACCTCTTCCATCTTCCGGGGCAACGCCTGCAGTTCGCTCACTATCATCCGGTACTTCTCATCGGTAACCTCTCCCCGCAACCGCCCCAGGTACATCGCCAGCAGGTACATGGCGGCCATCTGCGTGGTGAACGTCTTTGTCGCGGCTACCCCGACCTCCGGCCCCGCGTGAGTGTATATGACCCCGTCGGCCTCCCGGGTCATCTGGCTCCCCACCACGTTCACCACCGCGATGACGCGCGCGCCCCGCCTCCTGGCCTCCCTTACCCCCGCCAGCGTGTCCATCGTCTCTCCCGACTGGCTTACCGCCACCACCAGGTCATCCTCGGTAACCACGAGGTTTCTGTAGCGGAACTCCGAGGCGATCTCTATCTCCACCGGAAGCGACGCCCATCGCTCGAACAGGTACTTCGCCAGCAAGCCCGCGTGGAACGACGTGCCGCAGGCCACCACCACGATTCTCCTCAGTGCCCGCACGCGCGCCGGATCCATGCAAAGCTCCTCCATCTCGATCTCCCCGGACGAGTCAAACTTGTCTGCCAGAGTATCCTCCACCGCCCTGGGCTGCTCGTAGATTTCCTTTAGCATGAAATCCTCGTAGCCGCCTTTCTCGGCGGCGTCTATGTCCCAATCCACCTCCACCGGTCGCGGTGACACCGGACCGTTGGGCCCGGTAATCGTGTAGCCCTCCCTGTTGATCTCCAGTAGCTCATTATCCTCGAGAAACACGAAACGCCTGGTCATGTCAAGGTACGCCGGTATCGCGGAGGCAAGGAACTGCTCCCCATCGCCTATTCCCAGTACCAGGGGGCTATCACGCCGGGCGGCGACCATAACGTCGGGCTCATCTCTGTGCACCGCCACGATTGCGTAAGCACCCTCCAGCTGGTCCAGGCTCCGGCGAAGTGCTTCGGCCAGGTCGCCGCGGTACTGCTCCTCGATAAGATGCGCGATGGTCTCCGAGTCAGTCTGTGACCTAAACCGGTGGCCGCTGCTCTGAAGGCGATGCTTGAGCTCTAGAAAATTCTCGATGATGCCGTTATGGACCACCGCTATGTTACCGTCGCAGTCAAGGTGGGGATGCGCGTTCTCCAGGGTAGGGGGGCCGTGCGTCGCCCAGCGGGTGTGCCCTATGCCGATAGTACCCGGCATCTCGGCGCTCTCCAGCACACCTGCCATGACGTCCAGGTTGCCGACCTCCCGCACGCAACTCATCTCTTCGGTCGGCGAAACGACGCAGATGCCCGCCGAGTCGTACCCGCGATACTCAAGCCGACGAAGGCCACTGAAGAGGATCTCCTTCGCCTGCCTGTTCCCAAGATAACCGGTTATTCCGCACATTCCTGTTCTCAGCCGCCTCTAATGTTCCAGCTCCCGCGATATCGCGTCGGCGATGTCCCGAGCGATCTCTTCCGCCTTTGCCTTGCTGGTCGCTTCGACCATGACCCTCTCCACCGGTTCTGTCCCCGATGAACGGACCAGTATCCTGCCCGACCGGCCCAGTGCCTCCTGGCAATCGCTTACCTTGTCCCATGCCGCCATCCCCGGCTCGAGCCTCCTGCCGGACTTCGACCTTACGTTCAAGAGCACCTGGGGATACTTTTTCATAATGCCGGCGAGCTCGGACAACGTCTTCCGGCGGTCCCTCACCATGCCGGCCATGAGCAGGGCGGTAAGCGTTCCGTCCCCTGTGGAGGCATGCTCACTGAATATGAGATGGCCGGACTGTTCCCCGCCTATGAGAGCCCCGTTCGAGATCATTTCCTCGGAAACGTACCTGTCCCCCACCTTCGTCTGAATGGACCGGATACCCATCTCCTGGAGCGCCTCATAGAACCCCAGGTTGCTCATCACCGTAGAAACCACCACTGGCGGATGCAGGAGATCGCGCTCCTTGAGGTAATCCGCCGCTATCACCATCATGAAATCCCCGTCACGAACCTCCCCGGTCTCGTCCACGCAAATGCAACGGTCCCCGTCACCATCAAGGGCGAAACCGATATCCGCCTTCCAATCTGTTGCCAGTTGCGCCAGGTGGTCGGTCTCGTTGGACCCACAATCCTGATTGATATTCACCCCGTCAGGATGCGTGCCGATCGCCTCCACCTCCGCCCCCAGTTTCTCGAACGCGATGGGACACACTCGATAGGCGGAGCCGTTGGCGCAGTCCAGGGCAACCCTGAATCCGGTGAGGTCGAAGCGGGCACAGGAGAGCAGGTGTTCGATGTAGAGTCGCTCAGCGTCCTTGAGAACGGTGACGTTCCCGACCTCTCTTGCCCCCTCCGGTGAGCCCAGGCTCTCGAACTCACTCTCTATCGCTTTCTCAGTTTCATCCGGCAGTTTGATGCCCCCGGGCCCGAAGAACTTTATACCATTGTCCCGATAGGTGTTATGAGACGCCGATATCACCACCCCCGCGGTAGCACCAAGGTCCTCGGTCAAGAAAGCGATGGCAGGCGTGGGCAGAACTCCCGCCAGCGACACCCGTGCGCCCTCCGACAGCAGGCCCGCCACCAGCGCGTCTTCGAGCATCGGACCTGAAACCCGTGTGTCGCGGCCGACCACAATCCGGCATTCGGCGTCGCCGAGCGCCTTGACCGCGGCCCGACCCAGCCGGAGCGCCAGTTCGGGCGTAAGGTCCCGGTTCGCCTCGCCCCTTATGCCATCCGTCCCGAAATACTTCTTCAACTAACCTCCAGAAGCTGGAAATGACAGTAATCAGAATATATCATAATCCTGATGACGTGTGATTATGACAGGCTCGGATTCGGCTACAGCGCCCGGGGCTGGGCGCACGGCGAGCAATGGTCAGCGCTTGGAGAACTGTGGCTTCTTGCGGGCACCCTTGAGGCCGTACTTCTTCCTCTCCTTGATGCGCGAATCCCTGGTAAGGTACCCGCCCTTCTTGAGGTCGGCCCGCAATGACTCGTCCGACTCCACCAGCGCCCTGGCTATACCCAGCTTGAGGGCTCCGGCCTGGCCGGACATCCCCCCGCCCTCCACCTTGACCACTACGTCAAAGCTATCCTTGAGGTCGAGTTCCACCAGTGCGGACAGCACCTCTATCCTGTAGCGCTGGTTTGGGAAGTAGGTGTCAATCGACACCCCGTTGACGGTAAACTCCCCGGATCCGGGATAGATTCGAACCCTGGCTACCGCCTCCTTGCGGCGGCCCGTCCCCCTGTAGAAATCCTCAGTCAAACTTGCTCCTTAACCGTTTATCTCGAGCGGTTCGGGCTTCTGAGCCTCGTTCCGGTGTTCCGGCCCGGCGTACACATGCAACTTCCCCAGCATCGCCCGGCCCAGTCGGTTGTGCGGTAACATGCCCCTGACCGCCCTGGTTATGACCTGCTCCGGGCGCTTCTTCATCAGGTCCACGTACAGCGTTTCCTTGAGGCCGCCGGGGTAACCGCTATGGTGGCGGTATTTCTTCCGGTCCTCCTTGCCACCGGTCACCACGACCTTCCCGGCGTTAACCACGATCACGTGGTCACCGGTATCCACATGCTGCGTGTATATCGGCTTATGCTTACCGCGGAGAACCTGGGCGACGGTGCTCGCCAGCCTTCCCAGGACCTGCCCCTCGGCATCCACCACGTACCACCGGCGCTCTATGTCCGCCGGCTTTGCCGTATAGGTGTTTTTTGTCAGCTTCAGATGGCCCATGTTCAATCCCTGCTAAAAAATAACGCCCAAACGGGCGCCAGCGCACGTTGATAATAGGTTATGCCACCCCGGGTGTCAAGGCAAGCAGCCGTCCGCCTCAGCGGGTCTGGAAGTAGGCGTTGACACCGCCCAGGATGGCATCGGCAACGCGGTCCTGGCCTCCGGGGTTGTTTCTTACCATGGCGGGATCATTCTCTATGAGAACCACCGGCACGCGTGAAAGGACCGACCCCACAAACGCGGAACCCGTGTTGTCCGACGTGCCGCCGCAGTCGTTGCGGATCCCGGTTACCCCTACATTCTGGAGCGAGGGGAACATCGCCTGGGCCAGTTCGGCGCTTGCCATAGCCACGTTTGCGTCTACGTGGACCACGTTTCCACCGTTTTGCTTGAACTGCCCCTCACCCGGGTAAAGGATGGCGTGCAGGTTGGTGTCGTAGTGGAGACGGACCATTACCTGGCAGGTGTTTCCCACGTCCGCCCGGGTCCGCAGGCTCGCGTAAGAGTTCTGGCTCTCCTTCGTCAACCTGACCGTATACCCGGCGGTTTCCAGACGCGCCTTCACTTTTTGTGCAAGCTCCCACATCGCCTGGAGCTCTCCGGCCGC
>SDBT01020716.1_pt1 | contig 10279 bp, 1 predicted proteins | sample 2277101 | NCBI WGS metagenome assembly SDBT01 (sample SAMN10404973, study PRJNA504765) | marine sediment metagenome | isolation source: marine sediment core GS10_PC15, 103 cmbsf | place: Arctic Ocean: Southern Knipovich Ridge | collected 2010
GTCCGCACCCTGCGCGAAGGAACCGCTCGGGTTCAGGCCGTTAAACACCACGGTATTAATAGTGTCAACGTGGTTGGACTTGTCCGATATGAACGTATCGGAGCCTGCGGACACAGTGTCCGCGTGGCACGCGTTACACTCATAGGTCAGGCCCACGCCAGCAGAGTTGTTCATGTGCATTCTATGGGCTCCGCTTGCCATCTTGCTTCCGGCCGAAGCGTTACCGCTGTGGCAGCTCTCGCAGTCAAATACAAACTCAGGATCGTCCCAGTCAAATGTATTGTTGTTTGGTGTGAAGGGACTTGACAGGCTCGTACCGTCACTATGACAGTAGGTCGAGCAGGTCGAGTCCGTCCATCTGAACGTCCCGTCAACAGTGTTTGATGCGCCCACGGTGTATGATGTCCCAGTGCCAGCTGTGGACGTGTTGAAAACTACGTCCGCGGTCTGATGGTTCGGGAGAACCTCGCCCCTTGCATGGGTATTGGCAGGGTGGCAGACGCCGCAGTTGAATATGTAGTTCGTTGAGTTGGAAAAATTCACGCCCGTGCGGCTCGTAGCTATAGTCGCCGTATTGTAGTGGGTTGAATGTCTGCCAGGTAGCGGTTTTGACGGTGCCTGTGACGCGCCGTGACAGAACTCGCAATCAAGTTGGTCGTTGTCAACGTACCATTTAGGCACTGCCACGCTGTGGCAGTACACGCTTGAGCATGAGCCGTATCCGCTCTGCGGTGTATCCGCAGGACCCTGGTTGTATATACCGCCAACGGTGGAGTTCATGATGATCTGTATCTTTCCGTCAACGTGGTTGGCCACATTTGCCGGGCCGCCGCCTGAGTGGCAGTACCAGCACTCAAATTGCTCGTCGCTTACGTGCTTGGTATGGCTTCCGGAGTTCATTACAATTCCGCTCTGTCCCCTGTGGCATGCGGCGGTGTTACAGTCAAGCGCTTCACTGCCCCATGTCGGGGTAGCGTAAGTTGGCGGATCCACACCGAGCTGGGCCTGTACCGTGCTATGGCAGTACACGTTGTCGCATGTCTCTGTGGCGTCGGTATAGCTTGCGCCGTTGGCTAAGAAGTCATAATTGTCTGTTGAGAATCCTGAGTTCGAGAACACCACGTTCTGCACACCGTCCACGTGCACCCCGTATGCACCGGCCGCCAGCGTGGTCGTTGTGTTGTTGGACACTGTCTCGCTGTGGCAGTTATCGCATGTATAGTTCTGCTGGTCGGTAGACACATGCTTTGAATGCGCGTTGCTCAGACCAGTAGACGGCGCGTTGTCCTCATGACAGCTCGTGCATGAGGTCGAACCCGATGCCCAGACAGGAGTGTTGGCCACCGCGGCAAATGAGTCCTGGCCGTCGCTGTGGCAGTAGAGGTTATCGCACCAGTCGTTGCCTGTGTCGTAAGCTCCGGAACTCTGGTCTATTGCGCCAGAGTCGCCGAACACAACGTTCTTCACGCCGTCTACGTGGTTTGCCTTGTTCGCGATCGGGTTGCTCGTATCATCTGCAACCGTCTCCACGTGGCACTCGCCGCAGGCAATGCTGTATACGTCCGTGCCTACGTGCGTGTTATGCACGCCGCTCATCTTCACGTCGTTCTTGAGGTCAGCCTCGCCGTGACAGCCGCCGCATCCCTGCGAACCGTCATTCCAGGCCACTGTGTTGTAGGTGGGCGAACTCTGAGCGTCGCTGTGGCAGTACAGGTCTGAACACAGGCCTTCTGACCAGTAGGTGTAGTTGCCCACAGCCGAGGCTCCTGTATTATTTGAGTACGAACCGCCCGACGCCCCCCAGGCTGAGAGGTTAAAGAGTATGTCAACCGTATAGCCGTTATTGATATCTCCGCCCTGGTTTGAACCGTCGGCATGCTCCTGGAATCTGTTCACGTCATGACACGTACCGCAATTGAAGCGGTAGTTCGTGGCGCTTGAGAAGTTGACCGCGTTACTGTGTGTAGCCGACACAGGCGAGTTGTAGTGAATGGGGTGCTTGCCCGTAAGTCTCTGGCTTGACCAGTGGCAGCTCTCGCAGTTAAAGTCCACGGACTCACCCCACCGGAGCGATTGTCCACCGTGACAGTAGGTGGCTGAGCAGGTTTCCGTTCCAGCAGTGAATGTCCCGCCCTGGGCCATTTGGATGTCTACCTGATTGTTAACATGCTTGGTTGGGTCAGTTCCGTCCAACATGGTGATGCTGGCAGTCGTATATTGGTGGCACTCCTTGCAGTTAAGGTTGGCCGATAATACGTGGGCCGCATGGCTGTTCGCATTCGCCAGGCCCACGTTGCCGTCCGGGTAATTAATAGGTGCGGGCTGGCTTATGCCGTCACCGTGGCAACTGTAGCATTTTAAGTCCGCGCCGCCGCCCCATATCTGGTTGTTATAGGTAATTAACGCTCCAGGTTCGTAGTTGCCTGAGCTGTGGCATGAGATATTGTTACATGTGGTGCCGTCAAGGCCTACAAGGTTCTGGATAGTTCCGTCAACGTGGTTGGCAAACTTGCCAGCGCCGATGGCCTGGTTGCTTGCAAGGTCCACCGTACCAGCGTGGCAGTTCCAGCACTCCAGTTCCTTGCCAACGTAATTCGCATTATTAATATGGCTCGGGTGTGTGCCTGTGCTCATCATGTATGCGGAAGTGCTGTCGTTGTTGTGGCAGCCCGTGCAGTCGCTGGGCAGCGACCCCGCGTTGTCCCATGCGGGCGTGTTTCTGGGGGCCCCGCTCCCTGCATTGCTGTGGCAGTAGAAAGTACCGCCGCATGTGGGCGCTGATGAGTAATCAAACCCGGAGGCCCGGGCGCCGGAGGCGCTCACGTTCTTTATAAAGTTTACATGTGCGGCGTTCTTGACCGCAGGAATTGTTGGACCCGCATCAACTGTATCCGCATGGCAGTTGACACAGTCGAAATCGTACAGTGCAGAGCCAGCGTGCACGTCGTGGCGCTGGGTTATTACAAATTCCGTTGGGCTGCCGTGGCACATGTTGCAGTCGTCTGGCGCTGTGCGAATGCCGTCTCCGGTATCCCAGTCAGCATCCTCGTTTGGCGCACAGCCGGCACCGTCACTGTGGCAGTAGATGGAATTACAGGTCCTGGTGGAACCGACCTTATTATAGGTAGTGGAAGGTCCGGTGCCGATCTCGAAATTCGAGTTGCTGAAGGCCGGGGCGTTATATGTACCGCCCGGAATACCGTTGATCAGGAATCCGATGGTCACATAACCCGGAGGGCTGGTATTGTTGTGCTGCCCATCGGCGCCGCCTCCGTTATGGCAGACCATACAATCAAATCCCTTTGTAATATTATGGTATACGTGCATGCCCCATGCAGTGGTCTCGAAATCACTGTTGGTTATACGGCCCGTAGGGCCAAGGGCCGCGTTTGAATTGATCATCGTAAGCGTGTTCAAAGGCGGCTGGCCGTGGCAGGCCTCGCAGGCAAGGGCCTGGACAATGCCGTCAATATGCAAAGAGGTGTTTGCGAAGGTGCCGTCTGTGTTCAGGTGCTGGTGGCAAATGTTGCAGTCCGTGAACGTAAGCCCTGCACTGTGATAAGCGTCAAGCTCAAGCGGCGGAGCGTTGTGGCACTGCTTGCAGTCGCCGTCAAGTTTCGGAGTGCCGTTGATGTACGCTATGCTGTTCCATACCGGCGTATTGCCAATGCCTGGACTGGAGAGCGCGGGCATTTTGTTGCCGTGGCAGTATGTGTTCGTGCACTCGCCGGTGATCGGGTTATAAGCCGAAACAAGGTTGCCGAAGTTGTTGGCAAAGGCGCTGAAGGTCAGCTCCGCCGGGCGTGCCGTGTCCAGGTGGCCGGGGTCCGATGGCGTAGTGGGCTTGATATGGCAGTTGGAACATTCGATATCGTCGGTGTAGTTGGATGGTGATGTCAGGTGCGCCTGGTGAGCGCCCACGTTGGCGTCGGTTGCGACCGTATCGCCGTCAAGGTCGGTGCCCAAATCACCCGGCGCGATCTGTGCGTCCGTAGGGGACGCGGTATTCTCACCATGGCACTTTATACAGTCGTCAGTGCCCGAAAGGTCCGTGGTCCATGTGGGCGAGGCCTTCGAGCCGTGGCACGTGGACGTGGAACATGAGCCGTCACCAGGAGTACCTGAGTAGCCTCTTGCGGCGTCCACGTTCTTTACGCCGTTTACGTGCAGGGAGTAAACGCCAATGCTTGTATTAGAGACCACAACGGCGCTGTGACACTCGATACACCCAAAGGCATTGCCCGATGTGTTGGTATGCGCTGCATGCGCTCCGGAGAGGTTCGTTATGGTCGCCCTGAACGTATCGTGGCAGCCCGTGCAGTCACTAGTAAGGGAACCCTCCCAGTTCGGGGTCTGCTGGGGAGTGCCGCCCAGACTGTGGCAATATACCGACTCGCACGTAAGGGGGCTGTAGGCCCCGCTTCCCAATGCTATGTTGCCCCAGGATATGTCCTTCTGCCTGTTCGCGTGTGCGGCGTTCTTTATGAGAGGAACATTCACTAACGCGTCAGAGGCCTGGTCCACCGTATCCGCGTGGCACTCATAGCACTGGAAGTTATAAGTGCCGTCAGCCACGTGGGTCCCGTGGGCGTCCGCGCTCATCGCGCCCGGCGCGTTGTGGCAGCTGCCGCAGTTGATAGCGCCGACGGAATCCCAGTCAGGGGTCTGCGCAAAAGCGCCCGTAAGGGACGAGCCGTCGCTATGGCAGTATATGTTCGTACACGTCCTGCTCGAGCCTGAGGTCGTCACCGAGGTGTTGGCATTACCTGCCTCCAGGCTCCATGAGCCCGCGTTTAAAAATGCTACGGGGTCATTAAATATCGCGTTTCCTCCAAGCACGTTCTTGAAGCCCATAGTCAACTGGCCTGCATCCATGTGCTCGACGTCGTCGTCGCCTCCGCCTTCATGACAGAGGGTGCACGCGGTCTTACCCTTGTCATAGTGGGTCTGGTGAGCGCCAGCCCCTTTACCCGTGTACCACGGGTCATAATTAAGAGTTTTGTTAATAACTGTCGCTCCATTAATCGGGGGCTGGCCGTGGCAGCCGACGCAGCTTGAGTCAAAGCCGTCCTTCGGGTTCTGATGGCAGCTATTGTTATCGCCCCAGCAGTTCGTGGCCCCGCTTGAATCGTTGCTATTGTGCCAGGAGGTACTGTAGTCAGCGACAATATTATCATCAAAGGCCTGACCAAACTGCGCATAACCTATATTGAAGTACTCGGTCTTCGTGTGGCAGACAACGCAGACCGCATTCTGGTCGTCAAGGGCCGCCGCGGGCGAGGCGTATCCGGAGGAGTTGAAGTACTTGACAGGCCTCCACACGTTAGAGTTAAAAATAGTATTGGGGTCGGTGCTGTTTACTACCGGGCCGAGCGTTTTTATCTCTGTGCGTACCAGTCTGCCGTATACCAGGGAGAAGGTCATGCCAGCTTTGACGGTAGCCCACGCGGACTGGTTATCCAACGTCAGTTGTGTATTAATCCTGCTGGCAGATGAGCCGGACACATTGTATGCTAACGGCCAAAGATAGTCACCACTACCGTCTAGCGATGAATCCGGCACCAGGGTGTAGCCCCTCCACTGATTGGCGGGCCATGAACCGTTCGTAAAAGAAACATCAATAAAATGGCTGTCCGTATTGGCGACAAAGGCATCTGTAATCGTACCTGTCTCAAGCCAGGAGCCCGAGGCCCCGGTGCCGTCATATGCCCCAGGGTAAAACCACGACTGGTCCTGGTAGTGAGGGTTGTGACAGTCAGTGCAATCCGTAGACCATGGGCCGTAGGATTCCGCTGAATCTGTAGTTACTGATGAGTGTTGGGCCTTTACCTTTTTGCCACCGGTGCTGCTGTGACAGGAGCGGCAGGCCAGATTGACGGGGGTGTTGTCAATGCGACCGCCTGAAGGGTATCCGGCGAAAAGCCTGTCATGACAGTCTTTGCAACTGGCAGTAGCATCATGAGGCGGATCAATGGCGAATGCCACTGTCGCAAGCATCAGCACAAGGAGTGCGGCTGTTCCTACGATTATCCCTATCCTGGCCTGTCTCATTGAATCACCCCCTTCTTACTGCTGGCCCGTGGTCTGGCCCAACGTAACCGTTGCGCCTATTATGTTTGGATTATTGTATGCATTGAAGTCGCTGCCGCTTCGGTAAGTGCCGTCAGCGTTATATATATAAACATCGGTGGTGCCTCCGGGGTCGCTTATCACGACCTCGGCAGCGCCGTCCATGTCAATGTCTCCGGCCGCTATGGCGATCCCGGTGGCAGGCCCTGCGAAATCAAGCACCTGGGTGCCGTCAGCCTCAAAGGCGGTCACATGTGACGCGGTGTCCGAGCGGCCAAGCAGCCTGGTCACAAGTATCTCGTCAACCCCGTCGGCGTCGATGTCGCCCGCTGTTATGTCGGCGGCCTCGAAGCTTATGCCTGCGTCTATCTCGCTATAGAAATCCACGCTCCACGTGCCCATCGGGCCGGTGTTCACTTCCCATACCTTTACGACAAGCTCCCTGCCGCCTGTTCCAGCCTTTGTGGTCAGTATCTCATCCCTGCCGTCGCCGTCAATGTCTCCGGCGGATACGTTCACGCCAAAGCTCGCGCTGTAAGCCTGGAAGTAAAGCCCTGTGTCCGATACCCTGCCGCCTGAATAGCTGAACACCCTCACGAGGGCCTCGTCTCCACGGTCGGTCCCGGAGCTTACGATGATCTCGCCCCTGCCGTCTCCGTCGAGGTCGCCCACGGCCACATCGCCGCCGCCGCCGAATGCGAAGAACTGGATGCCCTGTATCGGGGCTCCCGCGCCTGTGAACGCCTTGACCGTGCCCTTTGAGTTGACCGTAACTATGTCGTCAAAACCGTCGCCGTCAATGTCTCCGGACGCAGCCACCGTGCCGCCGGCAAAGTTCCCTTTGCCGCCCCTGGACGGGTTTTTGGATTTGCTTATCATGAAGGATTCAAGGGCTGTGCCGAACTCGTCAAAGACCTTGCCCTCGTCGTCAATGGACCACTTACGTGCCTCGCCCATCGTGACTATTATGTTGTTTTTCTCGCGGATGTCGGTATAGCTGCCGTTAAACGTTATTGTCTCATCGCCGGTAAGGACAAGGCTGTCAGGCGCAGGAGTAAGGTAGCCCTGTACGCTGTCAAAGGTAATGGTGTAGCCGCCGGGCGAGACATCGTAGAACGTGGCGGAGGTCCCGCTTCCGCTGAAGACCTGCGGGCCGGTTATGGTAAATGACGCGTCCGCGATATCCGAGGTAACTTCTATGGTGCCGCCCTCGTAGTACTCGAGGCTCACGGGCACGGTAACGTCGGCCATCGAGGCACAGCCTGTGCTTAAAATAATGTCGCCCGTGAAGTTCCCGCTTGAGAGAGCGCCGAGCGCACCGGAGTTGATGCCCACCGAACCTATGGTATCGGTCCCCGAGGGGCCGGAAGTGGGCGAAAGAGACATCCACGTCTGGCCAAGGCTTGCGGACCAACCAATAAGCCCGGTCTGGTCGCCTGTCACGTTTACCGTTATGGGCTTGGATGAAGGGGTATAATTGCCGTTTACAAGGAAATCATATGGAGCGCCGTACTGCGTCACTGCCAGGGACGGCGGGCCGTACATGTCGACCGAGACCTGGACCACCTTGGCGCCTGCCTCGGCAGAGGATATGGTCACGTTGGCGGTATGGGGGCCAGCGCCAAGGCCGCTCGCGTCCACGCTTACCGAGATCGTGTCCGAACCCGGGCCGTTCAATGTGCCTGATGCCGTATCCAAGGTGAGCCAGGAGGCGCCATCCGTTGTCGCGGTCCAGCCCATGGTGCCGGCGCCGTTATTTGAGACCGTAATGGTCTGGGAGGCTGGCGAAGACGCACAATCCTGGGCAGTGTAGCCAAGGCTTGCCGGCGTTACATCCATCTCCACAAAGTCCCCGGTGCTGTATGTGCGGAGCCCGCTATCGGTAGCGAATACGAACCTGCCGTCAGTGGTGAAGGCCGGAGACTGCTGGTATACCGTACCGTTGGTGGACGCCACCTCGCAGACATAGTTTCCCGCGTCGTCATATACCTCAACCGAACCCCAGCCCGCTTCAGTGATATAGACGCGTCCCTGCGCGTCAATGGCGATGCCGCTGGCAACATCCATCTCATAGGGGTTGTTTATATAGCTGTGAGTTATTGGGTATTTCATCACGAAGGAGCCGTCAATTCCGTTATAGACATGCACACCGGCGCCCGGAAAGTATATCCAGCCCACGGCGTCGTAGGCCAGGGTCCTGTCGGAGACATAGACATTGCCCGTCACAGGATGGATGGCTATGCCAGAAGGAGTGGGAATGTCATAGACCGCTTCGAGGTAATCTTCATCACCAGCCTGCTTGCTGTCAGGGTCGGTATCGTCAGAAAGCCGGACATAGAGTGCAGAGTACCCGAGCGAATCGTTATCACCCCACCCCATCGAACCCGGATATATCAAGGACCCGGGGATCCCTTCGATCATAACGGTACCGTTCTCATGGACATAGTCCGGCTTTGCCTTGAGGCTTATCTTGGCATCACTGGCAATGTAATATTCATTTGCTTTCACGCTTACTGTCCACACCCCGCCGTCTACATGGAGCAGGGTTTCGAGGGAGCGGGAGATAGAGAACAGGGGAGAGCCGTCGGCGAAGCTGAACGCCTTGACAAGGTTGGCCCTCCTGTCAGCCACAAAGACCTTGTCGCCGTCGCTTACGATGGCCACCGGGTACCCGAACTCTCCCGGACCAGAGCCAAGGGTGCGCAGGTGCTTGAGCGAGGAGTCGTAGATTCCCACCTCTCCAACAAAACCGCCTCTGACGTAACGGGCCTTGCCGATGAAGACCGTGTCGCCATAAACGCCCACGCTTGAGATATTCGCGAACTTCTTGCTCTGAACGAACTTACCGTCGGAGGTATAAACTTTCAGGAAACCGCCATTTACATCGGCTGAATACACTTTGCGGTCTGCCCCGGCTGCCACGCGGGGAACTTCCGCACCTCCCTGGGATATGTTGAACGACTTGATGAAGTTAATGTCCGGGCATACAGCCGCCAACGCTCCGTTGGCACCCAGAATTATCAAAACAATCCCTAAAAGCAATATTCGTTTCATGGCAGCCTCCTGTATATAGCCCCTACGGCCCATACGGTAAGTTACAATATAATCAGCGAAATGACACAGCACACCCCAAGGGTTTGTGGCAAATGACGCTATATGCTTATGCCAGCATCTCATAACCCCTTGATTCTCCATACTTTTGTCATTTTACTGTGCAATTCGTACCTCTTCTGTATATATAAATGCAAGAAGAATGCCATTATGTAAATTCCGGTAGATATCGCATATTAAGATCAGGATCCCCATTGCTAATGTATATAAAAAAACAGCTTTTAATTATATCAATAACTATATACAGAACTCAAGGAGAAAATCTCAATAAAAAAGGCATTAAACAGGCATTTGAATCAGGCATGGCCGGCCCGCTGGACCATGTAGGCGGTTATCTTTTAGAAATGGGGGCATAATTACAAATTTCGGTGTCTGAAAGTGCCAAATTATATAATAATGACAACAGGTTAAATACACTTTACTGGAACGGAGTCTAGGATGAAGAAAAAAATGCCCTTATTGTGGTTTATCAGAGACCAAGAAAATGGGGACAATATCCGGTGTTCAACGCTACCTTTGCAATGCTTGTAGACGCAGTTTTAGAAGCAAACGCCGACCTTTAATTCTACGTTCCATTCTCTGGAAGGAATTCGTTTTTGATCGTTGTACCGTCAAACTACTTTCTTCTAAATATAAACGCTCAGTCCACTGGATTCGCAAAGAGCTACGTGCCTATGAGTCGCCTCCTCCAGTTATTGCTCCACGAGTGATGGTTGCTGTTATGGATGCTACATTCTTTGGGCGCACAATTGGCTATCTCGTAGTGCGAGATCCTCATCGCAAGGAGAACGTCTATTGGGTTGAGATCGAAAATGAAACCATCTTAGAATACCAATGTGCCCGAGACACTTTGGAGAGCCTGGGTTTCACTCTTCAGGCTGTGGTAGCAGATGGAAGGCCAGGAATAAAGGGCGTTTGTGAGGGTTTACATTTTCAGATGTGTCACTTCCATCAACAACAAATAATGACAAAATATCTGACAAAGCGTCCCAGGCTTATAGCAGGCAGGGAACTACGCCAACTGGCTTTCATGTTAGGTGATATATGTGAAGATTGTTTTATACAGAAACTTGCGCAATGGCATGAGAAGTGGCGGGAG
>SDBT01020717.1_pt1 | contig 10279 bp, 9 predicted proteins | sample 2277101 | NCBI WGS metagenome assembly SDBT01 (sample SAMN10404973, study PRJNA504765) | marine sediment metagenome | isolation source: marine sediment core GS10_PC15, 103 cmbsf | place: Arctic Ocean: Southern Knipovich Ridge | collected 2010
AAACTGCAAGGTGATTTCTTTTTCGCTATCTTTGTAGGCCGCTTAAATGATTATTTGCAGTTATTCTCTCTTCGGAAATTATGTTTCGGTTGTTAAAGTACTAGTTATTTCAGTAGACTCATCGATGATAATCAGAGCTTTCAAAGCCGGATGGGGAGGTGCTGTAACCAAGACCATCAGCTTAGAACCGACCCCTCCCCCAAGTCCAAGGGTATACGTCATCAAATCAGGAAGGGATAAAAGGGGGATGTTGGATATCGAATTGTTCACAGACCTGACGCTCGAGCGATGGGAGGAAGACCTTGACATGATCCGGGCAGCCTTTCCTGAACATCCAATCATCGCCAGTATTGCAGGAGGTGGTGAACCCCACGACTGGCAGGAGGTAGTTCGTCGTCTTGAGCCTCGAGGCGTCAACGGCTTTGAAATGAACGTGAGTTGTCCAAATTTTGCAGAAGGGAAAGGAGGAAAATTAGGACAGGACTCAGAAGCATTACACCTGGCGGTCTCCTGGGTTCGGGACGCGACAAACCTGCCGGTGATCGTAAAGCTGACGCCTAATGTAACGGACATCGTAGAACTGGCACGAGTAGCCTTGAACGCAGGGGCTAATGCGTTTACAGTTGGCAATAGCCTATTAGGCTTAGGGGGAATAGACCTGGACACTTTTGCACCATTGCCAACTGTAGATGGGCACGGTATTTTCGGAGGTTACGGTGGGCCAGGATTAAAACCGGTAACACTCCGATGTGCTGCAAGCGTTGCCAAAGCCCTGCCGCTCCCTATCTTCGGCTGCGGCGGTATTTCAAAATGGCAGGATGCAGGCGAGTATCTATCGGTTGGGGCGTCTGCAGTACAAATATGCACAGAGGTGATGTGGAGTGGTCATCAAATCATTAACAAATTAACCGAAGGACTTGAAGGTTACATTGAAAAGAAAGGTTTTGAGACACCGGCGGACATCATAGGTAAAGCACTACCAAATATCGGTGTGTTCCCAGACTTGGATCTATCCATAGACTTGGTTGCGTCGATCACTGATCGCTGCAATGGATGCGCTATCTGTGAGAAAGCGTGTACATCTGGAGGATACCAAGCCATTGAGGTCATCGATAATTTTGCACACATTGATCTGATTAAATGTGATGGCTGCGGATTGTGTGTAGGTGTGTGTCCGACGAACGCGGTTCATATGGTTCAGCGAGCAGATGTGCATTAGCAAGATTCCTGACGTGTACCAGAGCCTGGCATAAACATTTTTTGGAAACAGGAATGGATCTTCTGATCTCCACGGCAGATCATAACCTAAGAGCCTCTGAAGGAGGAACTGGCAAGCATATATTAGGCGTTTGGGGCTGATAACCAACATGACGATATCTGCTAGCGATTGTGGAGTTTTCTAGATGGAACCGAATGACCTTCTGACCAACTGGTGATCCACGTGGTCTCCCAAAGCGAGTGGGCAGACTACTTGCGCCTGGAGGGGCAATGTTCGAGAGAGTTCTTTTGTGAGGCTCTTTATTAGTCCGGCTTCGGTGGTGTGAAGAGGTCCGAATAATGATGCCTCTGTCGGATAAAGGAAAACGCTCTGCTTCTCCCCGTGACTTAGATTTTCCGTGGGGGCGCGGCGGTAGATACAATCGGGGGTGGATAAGTGGCGGTGGGTGGCGCCTAATCGAGCGCACGATGCAGCGTCCTCCAAACGGCGTTGGTTTACAGCTTCAGCCCCTGTTTTCCAGCGTGCATGTAATGAGGCAGCAAATGGAGACAGCGCTGAATCGGGTGGATTACCGGCGCATACCGTCCAGATGCTCACCTGGTGTCCTGCCTGGTTTTGTTCCCAGACCAGTCCGCCACAGGAAAGCGCTACATCGTCAAAGTGGGGAGAAAGATATATCCAATCCATGTTAATCTGATGAAACTAAGGTTGATAATTCATCACATAGCTCGCGGAGTACGCATAGATCTTCGGATTTATTGATTTTTATGCTTATGGTGGTAAGGGTGAGCCTGGTCACATGAAATAACCTCTGATATCTACCTCTCAGGGTACAGAAACTCGCTTTCTCTTTAAAAGGACTACTGCAAAGGCGGCAGGGTTGCCGAGCTGCACCGCCGCCGATAATTATAGTCTATCCAAGCAATATGCAAGCATTTTTATATTGTATTGGCAAAATTTGAGCACACTTGTCACTGATATTGCCTGGTGTTATCATCAGTGCATAGGATTTGGCTTATGAACTTCACATCAGATGGGCGGTTGCGCGTTCGATATGTTTTGATCGCAGTCATCCTGGCGACGCTGCCTTGCTACTGCGTTGGATTGGTGCTGGTGGGAACCGCCGGCACCCAGGAAGACCAGATAACCCACACTCCTTCTACGTCGCCGACACGGATAGCAACCATTTCACTCACTGTTCCACCGACGCGAACTTTGAATCCTACGGTCTCTAAGACACTGCAAATGTCTACTCTAACCCTCACCGGAACGGCAACCGCAACATCCAGCCCGACTGTGACGTTTACGCCTACAAATACAGCTACCAACACACCAACGTTGACAGAAACCCAGGTTCCGCCTACAGCTACCAATACACCAACGTTGACAGAAACCCAGGTTCCGCCTACGGATACATCCACCCCAACCGAAACCCCCACGTCCACTGACACTGCGACGCCGACAATTGAAACTCCTGAGGAGACTGCGCCCGGCATCACACCTGGAGGAGGTTCTTGAGTTCTGTGAAAAAGATATTGTTGATAGCGAACATGCTTCTATTGGGATTATTGACACTCCTGGTAGCGTGTCGCAGCAGCAATCCACCCCAAATGCAAGAGACCCCGCTGTCGTTCTCTAAAGAGATGGAATTGTCGAAAGCTACGTTCTCTCCAGGTGAAGTCGAAGATTCAGGATTCTCTTCGGGAGAAGAGAATTACTCCCCTACTCCTGAAGGTGTTACGACTGAGGACACGCAACCTACTCAAATTCTTACCCCGACAGCTACAATACCCCCTCCCGCGCAGGTTGTTAACCTACCTCCAGGTGTAGAAGTCCTGGTTTTGATGGGTACGGATTACGAATCCCTGTATATCGGACGTACTGACACGATCATTTTATTATTTCTGAACCGCCAAACTGGCAGCGCCAGCCTGATTTCGATACCGCGCGATTTATTCGTCTACATACCTGGGCACGGTATGGACCGAATAAACACTGTCTTCTTGTTGGGAGGCCCAGAATTGCTTATAAATACTATTGAGTATAATCTTGGAGTTCAACCGCAGCACTGGGTGCTGGCTCACTTCGACGACTTTATCCGGATAGTAGATGAGTTGGGGGGCATTGATGTGAATGTCAGCACACCTCTGCCGAATGACTGCTACGGCGTTCCTCCCGGTATTTTCCATATGAGCGGGGAAGTTGCATTATGTTACGTAAGAGAGAGAAGGACCACAAGTGATTTTGACCGCAGCCGCCGGCAGCAAGAAGTCCTCAGGGTAATATTTCACAGTTTCATGTCACTGGAAAACCTGGATAAACTGCCAGATTGGTACGCCAGTTACAACCAATCGATCCAATCGGATTTGGGTCTGCTGGACTTGCTCGGTTACCTGCCGTTCGCTCTGCATCTACAGGATGGAGACAGCATTCACCAATTCCAGATCGATTGGGATGATGTGATCCAGTGGCACATTCCGGAGACAGGCGCTTGGGTATTGCTGCCGAATAAGTATAAGATCGCGCCGATCATGCAGCGTGCAGTGGATGCGCTCTCCCAACCGGTTCCAATTTCAGAAGCAATGGTGACTCGCATCACTATGCTGACAACCACACCAACCCCCAGTGTTACGCCGGCGCCGACACAACTGCCATAACCAGCATATCTATACACTCCAGACCCAACCGATCTACAAACGTTGGAGACGACCAACTCAATAGCAGGTTATTTGGTACACATATTTCATCTGATAGCGCCTGAAGATTATCTGATGATAGAATTGAGAAACCATTCAGTGAAGTTATAACAATCTTTAAACGAGAGATGCAAATGACGAGATTATTTCCTGTTGCGATGCTTTTTCTTCTTTTTGTGAGTGGGTGCAGCGGTTTTCTGCAAGATAGTGGTACAGTCGCTCCACCAGGAAACTTTGTGCCCACCGATACGATACTTCCGACTGTGGAGATCTCTGGTACGCCTGCAGGTTCACCTACCCCGCCTGGACCCGTGACTCTGCATTTATGGGTGCCGCCTCAATTTGACCCCACTTCTGGGACCCCAGCCGCTGATCTGCTTCAAGCTCGATTAGATGAGTTCAGTAAGCGAAGACAGGGCGTCAATGTGGAGGTGCGAATCAAAGCTGAAGGGGGATCTGGCGGTTTGTTGGATTCGCTTACAACAACCAGTGCTGCAGCCCCACTGGCTTTACCGGATTTAATTGCTCTGCCAGGTCCTGGTTTAGAGACCGCTGCCTTGAAGGGTCTGTTGCATCCTTTAGATGCACTGGATACCCCCCTGGACGACCATGATTGGTATGACTACGCCCGTCAGCTCGCTCAAATACAGGAAAGAACTTACGGACTGCCTTTTGCCGGGGATGCACTGGCGCTGTTGTATCGTCCGGATGTAGTTGCCGCAGCACCCCTTGACTGGAATGCGGTTCTTAATAACATATCACCTCTGGTTTTTTCGGCGGCTGACCCCCTGGCTCTTTTCACATTGATGCAGTACCAGGCTAATAATGGAGCTGTGCGCGACGAACAGGGTCGGCCTTTTTTGGACGAGGATGTTCTTGCCGAGGTGTTGACCTTTTACCAGGATGCGGAACAAACTGGAGTTATGCCATACTGGCTTACACAATACCAGGACGACGAACAGGTCTGGGAAGCTTTTTTGGATAAACGTGCTGACATCGCTGTGATCTGGGCTTCACGCTACCTTGGTGAACCCCCGGATGAGAGCGCCGCTGCGCAGGTTCCAACCCCTGATGGAATGCCGTATACCATAGCTACAGGTTGGGTATGGGCAATTCCAACCCACCAGCCCGAACGCCAGGAGTTAAGCATAGATCTGGCTGAATTCCTGACTGAGGGCGATTTCTTAGGGGAGTGGTCACAGGCTGCTGGTTTTTTGCCCACAAGATCCAGCGCCCTGGATGGTTGGTCTGAAGAATCTGTTCGCACCTTGATCGAAGATATAGTGCTCTCAGCTCGCATCCTACCCCCGGTGGATATACTGACAAGCCTGGGATCCCCACTCCAGATGGCAACGGTGGATGTATTAAAACAGCAATCTGATCCTAGGACAGCAGCGCAACAGGTGAACGAAACCTTAACAGGGCCTTAATTTGACGAACTGCAGGGGGTTTGATATTATGCCCTTGGAGTTTCGGCAAATGTATGAAGGTGATAACGGGGAAGGGTCCCTCGCACAAGAGAGTGAATCCGAAGGTCAAAAAAATCGAATATCCTTTAATTGGGAGTCAGTCTCGCGGGCCGGGCTATCAGAGAAGGCCCTTCGTTTAGGCACACATGCTTTGCTGGTGATGTTGATTCTCCTTGTGGCATGGGGAATGCGTGAGTTCTATACCCGAGCCCAAATCTTGAATTTGCCTGAGGATTCGGCTTTTGCTGCACCTCTATCATCCCCAACACCTACTGCGGGGGTTTCCAGTCCAGCGCCATTACAACCCGAACAATTTTCCGAGTCGCCGATAACACGCAGAGCGCGTTTGCATACCGATGTCCCTTCACGACCGCGCCACGAAGTACTGACGTATACAGTAAAGGAAGGGGACACGCTGATTGGTATCGCCGAGAAATTTGGCTTGCAGCCCGAAACGATATTATGGGGCAACCAGTTTGTTTTGGGGGATAACCCACATAATTTGTTCGCTGGTCAGGAGTTGAACATTCTATCGGTGGATGGCGCCTATCATAAATGGTCGGCGGGAGACGGGTTAAACGGAGTTGCCAAATTCTTTAATGTAACGCCGGAGGATATCATAAACTACCCTGGAAACCATATCTCACCAGAAATGATCGGTGATTGGTCCAACCCGAATATTGAGGCTGGCACCTGGCTCGTAATCCCAGGCGGTGAGCGTGCGTTTGTGAGCTGGAGCGCGCCGATTATTCCGCTTGACGATCCCAGTGTGGCATCGGTCCTCGGACCGGGAGTTTGTGAAACGGTTGCTGCCGGGGCGGTAGGCGTGGGCGTGTTTATCTGGCCGGTGAATAACCACTTCATTTCTGGCTATGACTATAATCCTCGAGCGAATCATGCTGCCGTTGATCTGGATGGCGATGAAGGGGATCCTGTGTATGCGGCTGATAACGGGGTTGTGGTCTACGCGGGGTGGAATAAATGGGGTTACGGAAACGTGATTGTTATCAACCACGGCAACGGCTGGCAGACCCTTTATGCGCACCTGAGCGGAATTTACGTAAGCTGCGGGCAAAGTGTTTGGCAGACCAACGTGATCGGCGCGGTGGGCAACACGGGGAATTCCAGCGGTCCACACCTGCACTTCGAGATGATGTATGAGGGCGCCAAGGTGGACCCTAAAGATTACATGAGATAATGCCGAGGGCAAGGGTCTGCTAAAGCTTTACAGCCAGGAACGGAACCAGCATTTCGTCTGGGTGCAGCCCGCCGTGGCGACCGATGAGGATATTGTCTTTATCGTCCCACCACAGGTAGGCGTCCTCGTGGGCGATGAGGGTCAAATCGCCCAGACGGTCCATAAGGTGTGGGTGGGGGGAACCGGTACCGAACAGACCGCTTTTTACTAAATGACTTGTCTCCATCACGGAGAATTGACCCGACCAGGTCCTTTCTATATATGCGCGCACCGCTTCGTTCTGTCCTGGGCGGATGTATAAATACGGCAGGCGATGCTCACCGGTTGGGTAGATGTGCAGGCGGCGCAGCAGGTCGGGATGGTTGCGCAGTTCATAATTGGGATCGACATCCGTTTTGATCTGACCATGATCGGCGGTCAGGATGATCAGGGTGTCCTCCCGGGCTGCCGGGCTCAAGCGAGACAAGAATTGGCGTTCAAAAGCAGTGCTGAAATTTGCGAACTCGGCTGCTGTGCGCTCGTCGTCCGGACCATAAAAGTGTCCAAAGTGGTCTACCATCCCCCAATATACCCAGGTGTACAGGCGTTGGTCGATATGACCTTCAAGCAGTTCGCGCAAGTTAATCCACAGATCAGCCGCTGAATTAAAGACTTGTACCTCCGCATCTTGGAGGAGCATCTTGGAAAGACCGGAGTGGGCGATGCTGCGGTGCTGGAAGGTGTAGGTTGATACACCGTGGGCAGCCAGGTGAGACCCGAGTTTCGGTACGGGGAGGAAATCTTCGGGGTTGAATCCGGCTTTCTCCAAACCCCCGACATCGTTTTCAAAAGCGATGGGCGTATGCAGGATGGTGTTGGCAACCACCCCGTACTCCTTGAGCCACATCTCGTAACCGGTGATGCCGTGTTCTGCGGGGCTGAGACCGGTCCACAGGCTGGTCAGGGCGGCGGAGGTGGTGCTGGGAGTGATGGAAGTCAGCGCGGCAAGCATCCCATCCTGCGTCAAGCGAGCCCAAACGGGCGCCGTACCGTCCACCATCCAGCGCTGCAATCTATGCAGGGCGAGGGCGTCCATCAATATCAGGACGATGCGGCGGTAGTCCTTACCTAAAGGGGATAAAATCTCAGGTACTAAAGGAGGGGCGCCGATACCCGGTGCGTCCAACAGACTACAAACGCTGGAGGGGATGTTCAAGATCGATTTACCGCCATAATTTGGATATATAAACTCGCCGTCCAAGTCTAGATCTGGAAGACGGTGGTCGCGCAGGTCCCCTAAAATATTGGTTGTAATATCTGGCATGTTGCTGTATTAGACAAATCTCTCCCGTATCGCAGCACTGGTATAGTCCATGGTGGCGACAACAAGAGCGATGGCCAGCATTTGCACAGCCGCGCCGCGGTAATTGAGCAGTCTTATATTCTGCTGCAGCAGGAAGCCAATCCCGCCGCCTCCGGCGAAACCGATGATGGTGGACATGCGCACGTTGATATCCCAACGGTACATCGTAAAGGAGATATAAGGGGGTATGATCTGAGGGACGACAGCGTAAATGATGGTCTGCAGCCGGTTCGCTCCAGTCGCAGTAACCGCTTCGAGCGGTCCGGGTGCGATGCACTCGACTTGCTCGGAGTACAGCTTGGTCAGGGCGGCGATAGTGTGCAGAGCCAGCGCCAGCGCTCCGGCGAATGGTCCTATACCAACCCAGACCACGAAGATAATCACGTAGATCAAGGGTTCGATCGCTCGGACTGCGTTGAGAATGGTGCGCATGAACATGTAAATTATTGAACCGATTGGCACAAGATCTTCGGAGTTATAGCGCAGAGATAACAAGCCTCCTGAGATGGCGCCTAACGCCGCCGGAATCCATAGGGTTTTCATTGGGTCGGCGATCTGGTACAGCCATTCAATTCCGGCGCCAACGATGGCGAAGAGAACCCCCCCGGCTAGGGCCGCTATCACGAAGTTGATGATCCTGATGGTGCTCAGGGAATAACGCTCAGTGAGCGCAAGACCGAACTTACCAAAAACACTTCCAAACACTGCAGCTCCAGCCAAGGCAACCACAGCGGGTGTTGTCATCCTCAGGACCTCACCAATTTGGGCGGTGAAATAGCCAATAAAAGCGAACGGTCCCAGGACGTCCATTAAGGCTTCACCGGTAATGAACAATAGATTTGCCAGTAAATATGCCGCCAAGATAGTGGATAAGGCTGCTATGATCAAGGCGAGAATTCGAGCTGCTCGTACAGGTAGACTCGGTTGTTCGATTTCTTCGGGAGGGATCGCCCAGCGTGCGGCAAACCAGGTCACGAGCAGGCTGACAATAAATCCCAGTACGTTGAGACCTGTGCTGGTAATCAGGATATCTCGCAGTTGCCCAACCCACATGGCAAAAGCGAGTCCCAAAACTATGCCAAGTGGCCAGGCAATGATGGTCAGGGCGACACTGGTTATAGGACTTTTAACGTCGCTCATCAGGTTGCGGGCGGCGAGGAAGCTGAGTGGAATTGCGATCAGGGTGCCGAAAGTGGTCGCAAGCAAAGCCAGGAAAACCGTCTCGATGATCTTTCCCCAGGTAGCCTTTGCTACCGGCGATATGTGTGGGAGACCAATGTTCTGACGGGCAATTGCGCGGATGGTCTGGGCTTCTGCAATGGGTTGTCTTTTGGGCAGTTTCACCCTTTGTTTGAAAACACCATCAGAATCGGCTGCGAAGTTTCCGATTGTTAATGAGGCTCCGCTGGGTGGGATGAAGTTGATGGGACCCTTCATGTTTGGTAAAAAATTAAACCCTTTTACCACGATGAATTCACCAGCCCCTGCACATGATGGGTCTAACTCCAGATAAGCAGAGCTCGTATCGGGTTCGTGAGTGGGAACCCCATCGTCCGGACAGGGTAAGTATACCGGTGCTTCGATGAACGCTTCTTCTTTTTCATATTCAATGATATTGGGATGTGCTAAAGCCCGGATGATACGGGTAAGTTGAGTGAGGCGCGTTTCTGATCGGGTTTCTTCAAAATTTACTTCAGTGACTTGAAAACCATATGCGAAAACAATAATGACTAAACAAGTAATTAAACCTACGATAAATGCTCTTTTAGGTGATGGCGCTTTCTTCACTATAGTTCCCCCTTAACCGACTCGTTCGGCTTCTTTGCCGTAGATTTCTTTAAATTTTTCGTCGTCGATGGCTTGAGGAGTCCCGTCAAACATCAATTTGCCCTCGTTGAGTGCGATAGCACGGTTGGCATAACGATGGACAAGGTCCAAGAAGTGCAAACTGCATAACACCGTGACGCCGTCCTCCTGGTTGATTTTTTCCAGGTACTGCATGATGGAGTGTGCCAGCACGGGGTCAAGGCTGGCGACGGGTTCGTCTGCTAATATCATTTCCGGTTCTTGAACCATAGCGCGTGCAATGCCAACGCGCTGCTGCTGACCACCGCTCAGCTCGTCGGCGCGTTTATAAGCCTGGTCGGCGATTTCTACACGTTCTAGTTGTTTCAGTGCAGCTTCAGTGTCGGATTCGGGAAAACGGTTAATCAGACTCAGGGCAGGGTTGACATAACCCAGCCTTCCAGAGAGCACATTTGTGATAACTTGAGAACGCTCAACCAGGTTGAAATGCTGGAAGACCATGCCTATCTTCCTGCGAATGAGGCGCATTTCGCTCTGGTTTGCGCTTGT
>SDBT01020718.1_pt1 | contig 10279 bp, 7 predicted proteins | sample 2277101 | NCBI WGS metagenome assembly SDBT01 (sample SAMN10404973, study PRJNA504765) | marine sediment metagenome | isolation source: marine sediment core GS10_PC15, 103 cmbsf | place: Arctic Ocean: Southern Knipovich Ridge | collected 2010
TAGTCCTGAACGAGGCGATCTTTCCCCGGGAGGAAGTCGGGATGGGGTCTGCGGTCGGCCCCTCTCCCAGGGTGAGCCTTCACCTGACGGACATCCCCCTGATCGAGGCCCTCGACCTGATGTTGCGAACAAAGGGGCTTGCGTACCGCCTGGAGGAGAACATCATCTGGATAACGACCCCGGAGGAGATAGGGCTGGGCGCGATGCAGACTCGCACCTATGAGCTGCCTGCCGGGGCCACGCATATCGTCGAGACGCTGGAGGCGAGTCTGCCGAGCCCTGAAGGCAGCGACCTGACACTGGACAGGACCACCGGGACGCTGATCATCACCAACACGAAGTACAACCTGGAGATCGCGGAGGATCTGCTGCGCGCGCTGAGCGAGACTCCTTACCAGATAGCCGTCGAAGCGCGTTTCGTGGAGCTGAACACCACCAAGGACGTCCGGTTCGACCTTATCTGGGACCTGATGGAGGCGATAAAGGGGCTGAGCGATGACAGCATGCTGGATATCGATTACGGTCCGCACAGGTTCGTTGCTCTCGGGCAGGGAAGGACTCTGGATGTGGCGGTCGAGAGGCTTACGCCGATGCAGTTCGATCTCATGATCCAGGCCCTGGTCTCCAGCGGCAAGGCGCACTTGCTGTCGGCTCCTCACGTGACCACGCTCAATAACGAGGAAGCGGAAATAGTCGCTACTCAGCGTATGCCCTACGTCACCAACTACCGCATCGAGAACCGTGACACCCAGGTGGGGGATAACACCTTCACGCAGAGTACCATCATACCGGATTCTGTCGAGTCCCGCGACGTGGGCATCACGCTGCGGGTGAGGCCCAGCGTGGGATCGGGCAAGAAGCTTATAAACCTGACGCTGCAGCCCGAGGTCGTAGAGCTTGCGGAATGGATGGAATACGGGACGCGGTTCGTGGTGAGACAGCCCGTTTTCTTCCTCAAGCGCATCAGGACAACTATCGTGATCAACTACGGCGAGATGGTTGTGATAGGCGGCCTGGCGCAGATGCGGGAAGAGGAGACTGAGTACGGGATCCCGATCCTGTCCAGGATCCCGGTGATCCGCTCTCTGTTCATGACCAGGGAGAAGACCCAGACCAAGCGAAACCTTATCGTGTTTGTGACTGCGAGGATCCTTGGCCCGGATGGCGAGCCGCTGGTCGAAAGCCAGGCTGGCAGTATGCCGTGAGGAGGGCTGAGTTCCTCCTTCTGGACGGCCACGCGTACGTCTACCGTGCTTTTCATGCGATACCGTCTCTTGAAACGCGAGATGGGTTCCCGACCAATGCCTGCTATGGCTTCTCGACGGCGCTTCTGGGTCTGCTGCGCGACTGCAGGCCGCAGTACATGGTCGTCGCTTTCGACCTGCCCGAGGCTACCTTTCGCCATTGCGCGTTTCCCGAGTACAAGGCTACCAGGCCGGGAATGCCGGACGCCCTCGTGGAGCAGCTGCCGGTCATCAGGGAGGTGACAGAAGCTGCCGGTGTGGTTGTTCTTGAAAGCCCCGGGTATGAAGCAGACGACTGCATCGGTACGGCGGCACGGGTGGCGGCAGATGCGGGCATAGAAGTGATGATCTACACGCGCGACAAGGACTGCCTCCAGCTGGTGGGGCCGAGGGTCCGAGTGCGCGGGCCGTCGGCGAAGGACGTCCCACGGGATGTTGCGTGGGTGGCGGAGCATTACGGCGGGTTGCGGCCGGACCAGCTTCCGGAGATGATGGCGCTTGCTGGCGACAGCTCCGACAATATTCCGGGTGTTCCCGGGATAGGTGTCAAGACCGCTGTGCGGCTCATCAGCGAGTTCGGTTCGCTGGAAGGCCTGCTGACTCGCCTGCCGGAGGTCAGCAGCACGAGGGTCAGGGAGAAGCTTTCTGCCTTCTCGGAGCAGGCTCGACGTCGCGGTGGACTCATCAGCTGAAGGATGGCAGGTACGGGCCCCTGACCGGGAGCGCCTGAAAGAGCTTTTTCAGCGGCTGGAGTTCAAACGGCTGGAGGCGCAGGTCGATGAGCTTTGACAGTCCCTGGGCCATTCCTGACGGAGCGTCTGGGAGTTTGGCAAGTCAAACTCCATACGCGGCATCCAGGAGTTCGCTTGATCGGACTCCTGGCAATGTTGCGCCGCGATGGGGTATAATATCCTTGAAATGGTGGATTTCGCTGCGAAGCGGAAGGGAGGTGGGAGATGAGAGATAGGATATATGCAACCGGAGCGCTGGTGGTATTTGTAGCTTTGCTGTTTCTGGGTGGGGTGCGGTCGGGTCTGTGCGCGACCAACCGGAATCCCAGGCAGACGAAGTCCCCGTTGACTGTCCGGCAGGTGAGTAGCGTTATGATATACGGGGAGTATTACATCCCGATCGAGTACCGCTACAAGGGCAAGGAACCGCTGGAACTGGTGGAGGTCCGCGTGTACACGTTGCTCCAGTCCGGCAGGCGCCATCTGCTGCTGAAGGGAGCGGTGACTGCGCACGAACTGGGCCGCGGGACCTACAAGCTGACAGGGCACATACCCGAGCGGTACCGCAGAGAGTACGGCTCGGTGCGTAAGACGCGGGTCGAATTGTGGTACAAGGACAAGCTCAGGCATTCGCTTACGAAGCCAAGGCCGAAGGCGCAGGAAGAATGGTGGGTCGAGACGGAGGAGCGCCGGGCAGTGCCAGGGCTCCAGATACTGGAGATAGACATCCGGGAGCTCAAGAGAAAAATGGAGGGCAGAAACGACTAGGGGTTTGTAACGAAAGTCTGTAGTCGAAGTTGGACGGTTGACATCTTCTCTCTGCTCCCTCTCCCGGGGTATGGCAACGTACTGCATAATGACATTGCAGGGGATGTGGACTCTCGTTGCCAGGGCTCCAGATACTGGAGATAGACATCCGGGAGCTCAAGAGAAAGATGGAGGACAAGCACGACTAGTGGCCTGTAACAGAAGTTAGTGATCGAAGTAGGGCCCCTGGCGCCTCCTTTCTTCTCCATCTCCGTGAGGGAGGCCGTGAGTTTGCTTCGCAAACTGCACGCTCAGCTATTCAGATTCCCAGCAGCTAAACATGCACGAGTTTGCGCAGCAAACTCAAAGCGCAGCTACTAAGGTTCATAGCAATGCTGCGCCGGGCATCCAGGGGCGGATATGACCATGTGGACGTTTCCCGATGAGCGCCGGGAACGGCTGGCGCGGGCCAGCACGGTTCTGGCGCTCATCCTTTTATACCTGGCTTGTGTGCTTGTGCGGGTGGACGTCGTGCGCTTTCACCGGGAGCGCGAAGCGTGGTTCCCGTTTACGGGTGAGAGTGCACTCATATTCCACTATGCCAGGCGTGTGGCTCTCGGCGAGGGCATCCCTGCCCGGGACCCGATGGTGGGGCCGGGCGAGGGGATGGATGTGTGGCGCACTCTTTCAATAGGCGTGGAGCTTGCCTCCGGCAAGCTCTACCGGGTGTTGCCTGCCGGGGTCATGGATTTCCAGGCCTTCATGCGCCTGCTGACGGCGGTCGTCTTCAGCTCCGGCGTCGTAGCTGCGTACCTTGTCTGCCGGAGCCTGTGGGGAGGCCGGTGGGGGCCGCTGGCGGGGGCAGCCTGCTACGGGCTTTCACTGGCGTCGGTAACGAGATCCAGCGGCATAGAGATATCGAAGGAGAACTTCGCCCTTCCTCTGATCTTCTTTCATATCTGGTTGCTGCTCGGGGGGACGCTCGGACGCCGGCGCATGGCGGCTGCAGCGGTGGTACTGGCGGCGGCACTGATCTCGTGGGAAGGGACGCAGGTCTACTTCCTCCTGCTGGTGATATGGTTCGCGGTACGCTGGCTGAAGCGCGGCGATGAAGACGCGCTGCCCGGGTTCACAATACAGGTTGGAGCGGCAGTCGTGGCTGCCGCCGCGGTGCCGTACCTGAGGGCGCATGGATTCGGGTTCTCCTATTGCATGGTACTCGGCCTCTCGGTCGTGGCGGCTGCTTACCTCGAAAGAAAGTGCCGTCCGTGGGGTCTCCACCGCGCCTGGTATTTCGTGCCGGTGGCGCTGGGCCTGCTGGTCGCTGCGGTTGCGGTCGGCCGTTACCACGAGTCCTATTCTCACATAGAGTCCCTGCTGTTCTGGAAGGTGAGGTTCCTCGCCAGGAGGCCTGTGGATCCCGGGCTGCTGCCTTTCGGGGTGCGCATATTGTGGACGCCTGCTATGACCGAACCCTCCCTGCGCCAGGGAACCATGAACTTCGCGGGGTGGCTGCTTCTGGCCGTTCTTCCCGTGATAGGGCTGCTCCGGCGTCGCCCGGATACGGTCGAGAAGGAGCGGCTGGGGAGCTTCGTGCTGACGGCCGCCGCGGTGTTCATGGTGCTCTACATGGGGTTCCACCGGATAATGGTCTTCCTGGTGTTCTTCCTGACGGTGCTTTGCGGGGGGCTGGTGTCGCTTGCAGGGCGCCGGAGGGTCCTGGCGATCGTTGCCGGGACGGTGCTGGCGGCGGCGGCACTGGCGGCGGCATACGATGTGCGCGTGCTGAGGCCTCAGCTCGGGCGCCCGCCGGATGCAGCGCCCTACGCAGCCCTGCAGTCGCTGGTGGAGAGAGTGAGGGAGACGACCCCGGCTGACTGTGTGATTCTGGCTCCCTTTGACCTCTCTCCCGTGCTGCTGGCTTACGGTGGGCGGGCGATCGCCCAGCACCCGAAGTTCGAGAGCGTGAAGGTGAGGGATGAGGTCGAGGAGTACGCGATGGCTCTCTTTGGAGAAGATGAGGATGAGTTCCACGCCTACTGCGAGCGGGTGGATGCGAGCTATTTTGTGTTTCCGAAGGGCACCTTCTCCACAGTTCACCCCTACTCGTGGGGTTACATCACTGCCACGCCGCCGGGGGCCCGGGACAGGACCGCCTGGCGGTTCGAGCGTGCGCCCCTCGGCCTGAGGAAGTTTGGGCTTGACTATCAGGACGTAAGGTATAAGCTATATAAGGTGTTCCGGTCCAGGGACATCGAGGAAGGCAAGCGCGCCAGGGACCGGGGCCACGACTACCTCGAAAGGGGTATGTTGCAACTCGCCGTAGCGGAGTACGAAGCAGCCATCCAGCTCTACCCCAAGGACGTCGACTCCCACGCGAAGCTTGGAACAGCCTACTGGACACTCGGTTATCGTGAGAAGGCTGGTCAGGAGTGGAGAAAAGCAAATGAACTCTTGCGGGCGGCGCCCTAATCTCATAGCGGTCTCGGCAGTGCTTGCATGCGCGCTTTCCTGCGGCATATGCCGCGGGGATACTCTGGTGCTCAAGGGTGGCGGCAGTGTGCGAGGCACGATAATCGGGGAGACCGAGGAGGAATTCGAGGTGCGGCTTGCGGGCGGCGGGACGATGCGGGTGGCCCGAGACGCCGTGGAGGAGGTCCGGAAGTCGCAGGGGGAGGAAGGCCCGGATCCCGTGCCGGGGAATGCGAGGCAGCAGTATGAGAAGCTCCGGAAGGAGTCAGGCGAGGGCGATGCCGGCCGGCACATGGAGCTGGCCGCCTTCTGCTTGAAGAACCGGCTTTACAGCGAGGCGTTTGACGAGCTTGGCAAGGCGGAGAAGACCGACCCTTCAAGGAAGAGCCAGGTAGAGCGCAAGAGGAAGGAAGTCGAAGCAGCCCATGGGATGGCTCTCTTTGGAAGGGTCTCCAGGCAGATGGCCGCGAAGCGCTATGATGCGGCGAGAGCAGCAGCGGTCGAACTTACCCGCCTGTACCCGGGGACGGAAGCAGCTCGCCGCGGGGAGGAGCTCGTCGCAAGCACTGCCCGGCGCGATGAGATACGGCAGATACTGGAGTCTGTCGCGGCGCTCGGTCCCGGCCGGGAGGACGAGTTGCGCAGGCAGGTGCTCGCCCTGGCGGTGAAGCCCGGGGATGCTTCATACCAGGCGCTGGTGAGGCTGCTGAAGACAAAGAGGGTCGCCGCCCGGAGTTCTGCGGCGGAAGCACTGGGGCTGCGGGGTGATCCCGGTGCGGTGCAGCCGCTCCTTGGCACCGCCACGAGCGACGCGGATATCGGTGTGAGGAGAGCCGCGGTCAGGGCGCTCGGCCAGCTGCCCGTGGAGAAGGGAGCGGAAAAGCTTATCCCGCTCCTGCGTGCCCGGCACCCGGGCCTGCGGACAGATGTTGTCGAGACGCTGGCCGCGATAGGTGATCCGGCGGCGGCAAAAGGGCTCGTCAGGCTGCTGGCCGACAAGGATGAGGAGGTCCGTGCCGCGGCTATCCGCGCGGTAGCCGACTTGCAGGTGGAAGAGGCAGTGAGGCCGCTGGCATCGCTGCTCGTCTCCGAGGGAGCTGATGTCAGGGGTACGGTCATCGATGCTCTCGGGACGATAGGCGAAGAGAGCGCGGTCCCTTATCTCGTGCGCGATTTCGAGGAAGAAGAGGATGCGCTTCGTGTGCAGATCATTGCTGCCCTGGGAAGCATAGGCGGCAAGGCCGGGGCAGGCGTCCTCGTGCGGATGCTGCGCAGGGGAGAGAAGGGTACCGGGAGCAGGGCCCTCAAGCCCGGGCTGGCTGAAGCGGTGGTGGAGGCTCTCGGGGAGATAGAGAAAGAGGAGGGCGCCCGGGAGGGACCCGAGGACTATCTTGTACGGTACGGGCTCAAACACTCTCAGGCGAGAGTGCGGGCGAAGACGGTCGAAGTTCTCGGTTCCATGGGTGGGAACGCAAGTATGAAGGCCCTGGAAGGCATGCTGGGGGACCCATCTCGCGAGGTGCGGGAGACGGCGGCCGGAGCTATCAGGGAGATCCGCGAACGCAGGAAGAGGACTATGAAGGTGACGCAGCCGTCGGATAACGGCTGAGGACCATCTTTTGCTGGAGTGGAGGCCGGACATTATGCGAGGCGAACAGGGCAGGGAGGCGCCGGGACGGCGGCCGGCGGGACGGTGCCGGGCGCCTGGGCTTGTATTCGTCTGCGTGCTGGTGAGTTGCCTGGTGACTGCTGCCCGGGCGGACAGCGTGGTACTCAAGAGCGGGAAGGTCTTCGAGGGAAGGATAGTCTCTTACACCGATGATGAGGTCGGTCTCGAGATACCGGGCAAGGGGGTGCTGACCTTTGGCCGGGCGGAGGTCGGGGAGGTCGAGTTCGCTAAGCCGGCAGGTTTCGACGAGGGGCTTAATGCTCTGAAGGAAAAGCAATATGATGATGCGGTGGTGCAGTTCCAAAAGGTGATCGCCGCGCAGGCCGGCTCCTCATGGGCGGCCCGTGCTCACCTGGGGCTAGGCGAGTGCTACACTGCCCGGGAGAAGTGGGGCAGTGCAGCCAAAGCCTACAAGAGAAGCCTGGAGTTCAAGCTGGACAGCGGGCAGGCCAGGGATGCGGAAATGGGCCTTGCGGTGGCACTCTACCGGCTCGGAAAGCATAAGGATGCGATCACGAGCTTCCAACGCCTTGGCGCGCTTGTCTATGAAAAGGGAGCGACGAAGGCGGAGAGGGCAGCAGCGGCCCCCTCTCACTACTACCTGGGGCAGATACTTTCCGGGCAGGACAAGCACGAGGAGGCCCTGATGGCGTACCTGCGGGTCGTGGTGCTCTGTTACGACCAGGCGCCGTGGGTCGCTATGGCCATGCTGGGGAGTGCTGATATGTATCGCGAGATGGGGGATGTCGAGCGTGCCCGGCGGACGTACGGGGAAGTGAATGAGCGGTACCGGGGCACGGACCAGGCGAGGCAGGCGCGCAAGCAACTGGCGGCCCTGGACCGCTAGAGATGTATGTGTTGTCCCGCCGGCCTCAAGGGGCCGGACCGGGGATCTTTCCTGAGGACCATCCGAGATTTTCCGGGAAGTCTTGTTCTCAAGGACAGGTGTCAGTGGGAGGGACCTGGTGGGAAACCTCCAGAGGGCTTCATGCAGGCGCCGGCCGAAGGGCCGCAGCGGCCGCCGCCGCGTGACGGCCGTGGCTGTCACCGGGGCGTTCTGTTCCGGAAAGACGACCGTCGCGCGGATGTTCGAGTCTCTTGGGGCAAGGCGCATAGATGCGGACGAAATAGCCCGGCGCGTGCTGCGCAAGGGAAGCCCGGCGTACCGCGAGGTGGCGGCGGTTTTCGGCAGCGCCGTGTTAGGTGAGGATGGGAGTATCGACAGGAAGGCGCTTGCGCTGCGCGTGTTCTCGCCGCGGGGCGGGGCAAGGCGCCGGAAGCAGTTAGAGGGGATAGTCCACCCCAGGGTAGCCAGGGCGCTCGGAAGGGCCCTGGCCGGCAGCGCAGGCAGAAGGGACTTGAAGGCAGTCGTGGTAGAGGTCCCGCTGCTCTACGAGGCCGGGATGGAGGCGCTTTTCGACCGGGTGGTCGCGGTGACTGCGCCGCGGGACCGGGTGCTGGAATGGGCGGAGGCCAGGCGGGGCACCTCCCGCTCCGAGGCAAAAAGGATTCTCGCGGCGCAGTGGGATGCGTCCTGGAAGGCAGCGAAGGCAGATTTCGTGATCAGAAATACGGGTGATCCGGGCAGGATGCTGGCGCGGGTCAAAGCGATCTGGAAGGAGTTGTGAGATGGTCAGAGCTACCAGGGCGACAACGACAGTGGTGAAAAAGAGAACGGCTTCAAAGGAGACGGCAGCAACGAAGTCTACAACAGTGGCAGAGAAGCCGCCGGCCACGGCTCCAAAGGCGACGCCGGAGAAGTCCCCCGGGCGGGGCAAGCGTATCGATCTGCCGGAACTGAACAGGATGCCCCCCCAGGAACTATCCGCGATGGCGCGCAAGCTCAAGCTGGAGGGAGTGGCCGGTGTCAAGAAGCAGGAACTCATCTTCAAGATCCTCCAGGCGCACATCGAGCGGGACGGCCTCGTGTACGGCGAGGGAGCACTGGAGGTGCTGCCCGACGGGTTCGGGTTCCTGAGGTCCCCGGACTCAAACTACTTGCCGGGGCCGGATGACATATATATATCGCCGTCACAGATCAGGAAGTTTTCGCTGCGGACGGGTGATACGGTGTCCGGTCAGATCCGTCCTCCCAAGGACAACGAACGCTATTTCGCGCTCCTGAGGGTGGAACGGACGAACCACCAGGAACCGGGCTCCGACGAGGACAAGATCCCCTTTGACAACCTGACGCCAATATTCCCGCTAGAGCGGCTGAAACTGGAGACGTCGCAGAATGAAGTCTCGACCCGCATCATGGACCTCCTGGCGCCGATAGGAAAGGGGCAGCGCGGCCTGATCGTGTCTCCTCCTCGCGCCGGCAAGACCGTGATGCTGCAGAAGGTGGCCAATTCGCTGTCGGAGAATCACCCGGAGTGTGAGCTTATAGTCCTTCTCATACACGAGCGCCCTGAGGAGGTCACTGACATGAAACGGTCGGTGAACGGGGAGGTAGTCAGTTCCACGTTCGACGAGCCGCCGGAGCGGCACATCCAGGTGGCGGACATGGTGATAGAAAAGGCGAAGCGGATGGTGGAGGCCAAGCGGGATGTCGTCATCCTGCTGGACTCGATAACCCGCCTCGGGCGTGCCTACAACGTAGTCGTTCCGCACAGCGGCAAGATACTGTCTGGTGGAGTGGACTCCAACGCTCTCATCCGGCCGAAACGGTTTTTCGGAGCCGCACGGAACATCGAAGAAGGCGGCAGCTTGACCATCCTGGCCACCGCACTGATAGACACCGGCAGCAGGATGGACGATGTCATCTTCGAGGAGTTCAAGGCCACCGGCAACATGGAGATCCATCTTGACCGGCGCCTCGTTGAGAGGAGGGTGTTCCCTGCAATCGATCTTGAACGGTCTTCCACCAGGAGAGAAGAACTGCTGCTGGATCCGGACGAGCTGAACAAGATATGGGTTCTCCGGAAGGTGCTCAGCAGCCTGAGCCCCGTGGAGACGATGGAGCTGCTGATCGACAAGATCAGGAAGACGAAGACGAACAAGGACTTTTTGAAGAGCCTGAAAGCCCCGAGCCAACTCTGACGAGTTGGCCTTGGCTCAGGACGTGGAATTGCCGGATTCATCCGGCTATGACCGAGTTCGCAATGCGAACTCAAAGCGCAGCACATATAGTCCTTGGCAATGCTGCGCAGGTTGCCGGATTCATCCGGCTATGACCGAGTTCGCAATGCGAACTCAAAGCGCAGCACATATAGTTCTTGGCAATGCTGCGCAGGTTGCCGGATTCATCCGGCCATGACCGAGTTCGCAATGCGAACTCAAAGCGCAGCACATATAGTCCTTGGCAATGCTGCGCAAGTTGCCGGATTCATCCGGCCATGACCGAGTTCGCAATGCGAACTCAAAGCGCAGCACATATAGTCCTTGGCAATGCTGCGCAAGTTGCCGGATTCATC
>SDBT01020719.1_pt1 | contig 10279 bp, 10 predicted proteins | sample 2277101 | NCBI WGS metagenome assembly SDBT01 (sample SAMN10404973, study PRJNA504765) | marine sediment metagenome | isolation source: marine sediment core GS10_PC15, 103 cmbsf | place: Arctic Ocean: Southern Knipovich Ridge | collected 2010
AAGGGCCCAGCTACAGGAGAAAGGATCTTAAAAGCAAAGGGGGTGATAAGGGATAATTTTTTTGTCCTGGGGTCTGGAATTTTCGTGACCACTACCTCTGGAATTTTGGTTGACTTTGAGGGAATCGACCTTGCAAAAGGAGATTCCGAAGTAGCTATAGTAGATGATAGCGGCGAGGCCATCTTTAAGCCCTTTAGTATCACAAACTCCAAGGAAGGGATCAGAAAGCTACTGTACAGGCTCTCAAGCTATAAGAAAGAGCAGATAGTCTGTGGTATGGAGGTCAGCTCTAACTACTGGGAAAATATGTGCTCCTACCTTAAGGAGAAAGACATCACACCTATTCTTTTAAATCCTTATCAGGTAAAAAAGTACCGGCAGGCAATGGGTTTTAAGATTAAAACCGACCCAATAGATGCTATAGCTATAGCCGGGCTTATCTGTGGTAGAAAGTATAAGAGCCTGTATATCTCCGGTGATAGCATGATGGAGCTAAGGGAGCTTGTCAGGATTAAATATAGCTTCCAGAGAAGGGTAAAAGATCTAAAGAAAAGTGTACTAGCACTTCTCTACCTCGTATTTCCAGAATACAATAAGATAATCTCTTATCCCTTCTCCAAAGTATCTATAGAGATTTTATCAAAATATCCCACATCTCGCCATATGGCAAAGGCAAGTGTCTCAAAGCTTGTTAAAATCTTTAGAAGATACCAGGGATGCAATTTTAACCTTGATAAGGCCAAAGATCTTACTTGTGCTGCAAAGGATAGCTTCTACTCCGGAAAGGCCTTTAGGTCCAGAGGAATGACTATTACCATGCAACTTGATGAGATCTCATCTCTAAGCTTAAAAGTAAAGGAAATAGAGGATGAAATAATATCCATCCTTGACCCAGAGGATCCTTCCGGAGGATCTTCTGACTATGATATCCTAAACTCCATAAAAGGTGTAGGTATTGGCACCATTGCTACTTTTATGGGCTATGTTGGGGATGTGGCCAGGTTTTCCTCTTCAGATAAGCTTATTTCCTTTATTGGTTTTTATCCTAATATATTTGAATCCGGCAAATACAGGAAGAAAAACCCCACTATTCAAAAAGCCGGTCCCAAGGAACTGCGGTATATGCTATATCTAGCCAGTGTTGCCTGTATCAAACATAATAGCCAGCTCAGGAAATACTATCATGACAATGTATCTGCCGGCATGCCGGCTAAAAAGGCTCTGATCAAGGTGGCTGTAAAGCTTGCCAGGATGATGTATTCTATGTTAAAGCATAAAACCGAATACGAATCATCTAAGGTATTTATGGAGTCTTTTCCTCTTAAGAGGGCTGCTTAACTTATTTAGTTTTCAAAGAGCAAATATCTTTAATAATTTTAATTTATAAAGTTCTTTGACAATTTAATATTTTTACCTTTTCTTTTTATAGAATGTCTTTGTTTTATAAAAATTTCATTATTCAGTTAGAAAGCATACCCAATATCCCAATATTCATTAATTTCTAGTCAGACATGTTTTCCACTATGGCGCCTGTTTCAGTAAAAACTACTTTCTTATCAGGAACATCTTCAGTCAAAATTACTTCTATTTTTGATTTTTCTAAATTTTCCTCATTCATTAAAACTTTAGTATCATACTTAGAGGGTGACTGAACATTTAATTCAATAGCTGCAAGATATCCCATAATTGTATAAAACTTCATAATATCTACTCTTTCAGTAAAATCTTCTGCTGCTATTGCTCTAAAGGGTCCTCCTTCGTATCTATGTAATTCAAAAGGGTTTTTAATTTGAGCTAAATTACTGTATTTTTTAAATTGATCTAAGGTAATTCCTTTTTCTTTTAAAAGATTTATAAAATAGCATTTTAAGGCAGTCTTATCATTCCAGGTAACAATTACTCCTTTAGCCCTTCCTAGACCTATTTTTTCCTCTTGATCTATAATTCCCATTTTATGGTATTTCAGAAGGGTGGTCCTATTAATACTTAATCTATATTTTTCTTTTAATATTTTTAGAACTTCTTTAGTTGTAATTCCCATATGTCTTGCAACCTCCCTTTATTTTTTCAATGCAAATTAAATCCATAATCATTATACATAGTTATAACTAATAACATTGTAAATGTCAATATTTCTTTCAGTCTAGGTTCCAGCATTATATTCGGTAGTTTTAGAATTGAATTATATACAAAAGATATATGTATTTTTAAGTTTTTACATTTTTGTATTATTTGATAAAGAAGTTAAAACAGGAAACCTGGAAAACCTCTGGGACAATATAAAAGTAAAACAATATTGTAAAGGCTATTTCATAAAGTATATAGCCAAAGAAGAATATATAAAACTTGCAGAAAATGGTTTTAAAGAAATAAAAAAATAATTACCTCAGCTAGCCTGTGCACCCAGCAAAGGGGTCTTCACCAGATTCGGGCCTGTTGCCACAAACAACCAAAATTAACATTTTAATTGGATCAGTTTTTGGGGGGAAAGTCAGGTGACCTTCCCCCCAAAAACTGGACTAAGAATGGGGCAAGGTCAATAATATTTAAATGATAATTACTTGCCCAATAGCATAAAAGAGTAATCTATCTGACCACTAAACTCAATTGATACCAGAAATCTTATATGATATTATCTATTAGGTTTTGCTTAACAAGAATTCTTGATAGCATAATATCGAACTTAGGGGAGCAATTTGCTGAGAGGGCAGTTCTTAGAGTTGTTGACCCTTTGACCTGACCTAGATAATGCTAGCGTAGGAAAAGTTAAACAAGACTACTAATCTGCACTGGTTAGTAGTTTATTGTTTTTTAAAGTTTTATTTAAAATATATCTGCTAGTGGATACAAAATGTATCATGAGTCAGAAGCATCAACCTTAGCTGGTACAGATTCTGGTTGAGGAGCTAGAATACAGGAAGATTTAAAACCTTTCAGAATTTTAAAAGACATTAAAGATAAAGAGATTAAAGAAAATGAGTGTTTATAGTAAGTAGATGTTTAGGTGACTATATTATTTTTTCAATAATTGTAATAAATGGTATAGTTTATCAGAAAATGAATCTAAAAAAATTAAGAAATATTATCTATAGTCACAAATAGCAGAAGGGTTTTAATATGGCTGTTGATTCTCTTAGAAAATTAACAAAAAAAAGTCTTAGAGAGCTTAAGGGAAGTATTACTGATAAAAATATCCAAGATGGTAAAAATAAAAAGTATAGAATTACAGTTCATATGGGGACATGTGGAATAGCTTCAGGTGCAGAAGAAATAAAGCATGCAGTTGCAGAAGAAATAAAAGAAAGAGATAAAAAAGAAATAATATTTGACACATCTGGTTGCGTAGGATTTTGTTCTAGAGAACCTATGTTGACTATTGATAATAGTGCTACTGGATATGTGACTTATCATAGCTTAGATGTAAACAAAGTAAAAAAAATATTTGACATACATATTGATAAGGGTGAATTAGTTGAGGAATTGGCTCCAATAACTACTAGTTCTAAACTTTCAGATTTCTATAAATATCAAGAATTAAGAGTTCTAAGGAATAAAGGAAAGATAAATCCTTTCAAAATTACAGATTACATTACACAAAATGGATATGAGGGGCTATTAAAAGCAATAGAATTTGATGATCCAGAAGAAATTATAAGAATTGTCTCAGAATCAGGACTTAGAGGAAGGGGAGGAGCAGGATTTCCTACTGGTAAAAAATGGGAGTTTTGTAGAAGAGAAAACTCAAGTAATGGAATAAAATATATAGTTTGTAATGGTGATGAGGGTGATCCTGGGGCTTTTATGGATAGAAATCTTTTAGAGTCTGATCCCCACTCAGTTTTGGAAGGGATGCTTATTGCGGCAGTAGCTATTGGTTCAAATAAAGGATATGTTTATGTAAGAGCAGAGTATCCATTAGCTGTCAAAACTTTAGCCAGTGCAATTGATCAGGCAAAGGAATACGGACTTATTGGAAAAAATGTTTTAGGAAGTGGTTTTGATTTTGACATTGAATTGTATCGGGGAGCTGGTGCCTTTGTTTGTGGAGAAGAAACGGCATTGTTACATTCAATAGAGGGTAAGCGTGGTATGCCTAGAAATAAACCCCCCTTTCCAGCTAGTGAAGTGACCTTCTCCCTAAAAACTGATCCAGACATAATGTTAGTTTTTTAAGTATAATAAAACTGACAAGAAAGGATCAAAAAAGATGAGAAGCAGTAAATTCACTGAAGAGCAAATAGCCTTTGCACTTAAACAGGCTGAGACAGGTATCCCTGTGAAGGAAGTCATAAGAAAACTCGGGATCACCGAGCAAACCTTCTACAGGTGGAAGAAAAAGTACACAGGCATGTTACCCAGCGACCTAAAAAAGTTAAAACAGCTTGAGGAAGAGAACCGCCAGCTAAAAAAGCTTGTGGCAGATCTTAGTCTTGATAAACAGATGCTTCAGGATGTACTGTCAAAAAAGTTCTAAGGCCTGCTGCCAAACGTAAAACTATAGATTGGCTTCAGGCCCATTATGATATAAGTGAACGCATGGGATGCAGGGTAATAAAGTTTAACAGGGCAACCCAGCGCTATATAGCTAAGAAAAATGAAAATATCCTGCTCAGGATGTGCATACTGGATATTGCCCAGGCAAGGGTCCGGTATGGATACAAAAGGATACACGTACTGCTTCTCCGTGAGGGGTGGAAGATAAACCATAAGGCCGTATACCGTATATACCGAGAGGAAGGGCTTAATCTGCGATATAAGAGAAAGAGGAAGCGGGTCAGCCAGGCCAGGTTACCCAAAGTAGATGTTACGGGAGTAAACCAGTGCTGGGCCATGGACTTTATGTCAGATGCACTGTTTAACGGCAGACGATTTAGGACCTTTACCATGATGGATATATACAGCAGGGAATGCTTAAATATTTATGCTGGTAGCAGCATTACAGGAGATACAGTAGTGGACATACTGGATAGCATTAGCTACCATAGAGGACGACCTGAGAGGATAAGGGTGGATAACGGGCCGGAATTTGTATCTAAGGCACTTGATAACTACAGCTATCAAAATAATATTAAACTGGAGTTCTCCCGCCCCGGAAAACCAGTAGACAATGCCTTTATAGAGTCCTTTAATGGTAGTCTTAGAGATGAGTGCTTAAATACCAATTGGTTCTTATCTATTGAGGATGCACAGGATAAACTAGAAGCATGGAGAGTAGACTATAACCAGTATAGACCCCATAGTTCTCTGGATAATATGACTCCAGCTGAGTTTTCTGGTCAATTGTCCATAGGAGCAAATAAGCCGGATTACTGACATTATAGGTGGACTAGTTTTTGGGGAATCCTCGACATGGCTTGATACTAACTTAAAAACTGGACCAAAGATTGGGGTAAGGTCAATTGCTTAATTAATTTTAATTAAAAACGGTTTAAATATTAAAATAGAAAGAGTGGATTGGGAGTAAAAAAATGGAAAAAAATAAAATAACAAAACTAGAATTAATAATGCTAAAAAATAAATTTAAAGATTTAGGTGTAGATGGAACAGGCTTCAACTATGTCTATAAAAAAGGCAGTGTTATCAATACAAAAAACTATATTTTTCGTATACATACAAATATTGGTATTATTGGCGAACATCACGAATTGCTGGGGTTAAGTATGCCTGAACATTATATCTTTAAAGTCTCAGAATATTTGCTGGGTAAAGACCCATTTCAAAGGGAGAAAATATATAATGACCTTAAAAGGGCATTTAGACAGACAGATCGTTTAGTGATTCACATGGTTGATGTAGCTCTCTGGGATTTTGCAGGAAAAGCCCTTAATGTGCCAATCTATAAACTTCTTGGTGGTTGGAAGGAAAAACTGCCCGCCTATGCAAGCACTTTTCATGGGGATGAGAATGGTTGTCTTAGTACCCCAGAAGATTATGCTGATTTTGCAGAACAGTGTTATGGTCTTGGTTTTAAGGCTTTTAAGATACATAGCTGGGGGCAGGTATTAATAAATAGGGAAGTGAAAACAGTTCTTGCAGTTAGAGAGAGAATGGGGGATAAAATGGATTTAATGCTTGATCCTGCGTGCCATTATGAGACGTGGGCAGATGCATTAAGGGTAGGTAAGGCCTGTGACGAAGCCAACTACTTCTGGTTGGAAGACCCTTATAAAGATGGAGGTGTGTCCATGTTTGGGCATAAGAAATTACGTCATTTTATTAAAACTCCTCTTCTACAGACAGAGCATACTTTTGGTCTTGAGCATCATGTAGATTTTATTATAAATGGAGGTACTGATTTTGTAAGGGCAGGAGTACGTGAAGATGGTGGAATAACAGGGGTAATGAAGATTGCCCATGCAGCTGAAGGTTTTGGTCTAGATGTAGAATTACATGCTGGAGGATTGGCTCATCGTCATTGTATGGCCGCAATAAGAAATACTAATTATTTTGAACTCTTAGTCCATTCAAAAATCAAAAATAGTCCATATAATCTTAATTTTTACAAGAATCAAGGATTTAATGAGGGACTCGACAGTATTGACGAGAATGGAGATGTTTACGTTCCCCAGGGTCCTGGGCTTGGTGGCGAATATGATTGGAAATATATAAAAAAACATGAGGTTGATAGAATCGTACTAGAGAGCCAGGTAAATTAAAACAATCAAAAAAAAATACTTTTCTGAAAATATCTAAATTATTAATTGGGGTGAATCCCTACGGGCTTGTTGCCCAAGACATATCAATAGTTAATTTTTTAACAAAATTCCTAAAAATATATTTTGTAATTTGAATAATATCGGTAAATTTCCTAGAAAGTCTGGAATTTATCTCATCTACATCCAGTGTCTTTACCATTTTCTTTAGGTTTAGCGCTGTGGCCGTTAAAAGAAACTGTATTTCTACTTTTTTTAGACCCCTGAATCTAGCTTTTGACATACCGTGATATGTTTTTGCTTGACCAAAAATACCTTCAATAACTGTATGTCTCAATTTCTGCATAACTCGTCCGTATCCTGAATCATACCAACTTCTAGCTTTCCAGTAGCAGGGACTGTCATAATGGGACACTATTCTAAAATTATCCTTACCGGATATGCACTTTCCCCTTATAGGGCACAGGCTACAGTCTTTATAGTTGGATTTGTAGTTTATTCGGTTTTGCGGATAATTTTTAGATTTTATTTTAAGAACTTTACCATTGGGGCATACATAGCAGTCAGTAGAGCTGTCATATTTAAATTTACTTTTTGAAAAGTAGCCGGGCTTAGAGTTTTTGGTTTCAGGTCTTATGGCGGTTTTAATGTCTTTATCCTGAAGATATTTTAAACACTCCTCTGATCCGTATTTAGTATCAGCAGCAATCCAGGAAGGCGCACCCAGTACCCTCTCATGTGATTCAACCAAGTTTGGAACCGCCCCTGTATCATGGGCGACACTTGGGGATGGGCAAACTGTGGTAATGATCCCACCTGTATCTGTAGCTATATGTGCTTTATAGGAGAGATGACTTCCCATACCAGGCTTGTAAACAATAGTGGCATCAGGATCAGTAGTTGATTTTTTTCTTAAGGACAGCCTGTTTATATCCCTTGTTCTTTTTCCCATTTTATCTTTATCGACTTCTCCACCAAAGCGTCTTCCGACCAGTTTCTTTTTAGGTTTTTCTTTCTGGTCAAGTTTTTTCCAATACTGCCCGGGGGAAAGATTAATTTCAACCATAGAGCTATCAGATGCATTGGCTCTGACTATAGTGGAGTCAATTAGCATCCCTTCACTTGATACAAGTCCCAATTCCATACATCTTACAAGTATCTTTTCAAAAATATCTACAAATAGCTTCTTTCCAAATCTTACCCTGGCTTTGGAAAATACGCTGTGGTTGGGTACTTCTTCATCAAGGTCATATCCGATATACCAGCGGTAGGCCAGGTTAAGGGATATCTCCTCTACAAGCTTTCTTTCTGATCTTATGTCAAATAGATATCAAATAAGAAGCATCTTTATCAGTACAGTCGGATCAATGGAGGGTTTTCCGGTATGGGAATAATAATCTTTTGTGATATCTCTTACAAAATCAAAAGAGACCAGGCTGTCCAGCCTTTTTAAAAGATGATTCTCGGGTACCAGACAGTCCAGATTAATATTGTAATAGATTCTTTGACTAAACTCTTTTTTCCCCTGCACCGGTCACCTTCTTTCTTTTAAGTATCAGAGTGTCCCTGTCTAATATCTCCCATTCCACAGGATCCGATTTTTTAAAATTCATTGCCATGGCAATAGCCCTGGGAAAGTTTATGTAGTACTGGTTAAAATCTTTCCTTGTGGTCTGTTGTATCTTTGCTTGATATCCCATAGTTTGCTCCTGGGTTCAATAATAGTTATTTAACTATTATACAATATTATCAAGAGTTTGGTAACAAGTCCCTACAGTTAGACACGATATTAACTAAAAGATAGAATGATAACATGAAAATCCAGGACACTAAATTCTAGTGTGCTTAATAAAACAGAGTGCACCTCCAGTTGACAGGTCTATGATAAAATTTTTTATCATAACTTAAATTTTAAAGGAGATGCACATGAAATACATAGGACTAGACTTACACAAAAGAAATGTTTTTGCAACAGTTTTAGGAGCTGATGGTAAAATTATATCAAGGGCAAATATAAGTTCAAAAAGAGAAGATATCAGCCATTATCTTAAGGCCCAGGGTGCTGGCAGCGAGTTATCTGTGGCAATAGAGGCTTCATACAACTGGCTCTACTACTATAGGATCCTTGAGGCCATTACCGATAATATAACTGTTGCCAACCCATTAAAGACAAGAATAATAGGAGAAGCCAGGGTAAAGACTGATAAGATTGACTCTGCTGCACTTGCACATATGCTAAGAGCTGATATGCTTCCCGGGGTATATGTACCTACAAGGACATCTATGGAAAACAAGTTGCTACTTAGATCAAGAATATCTCTTGTCAGGGTAAGGACACAAATTAAAAATAAGATACATGCTATAGTTGACAGAAACAGGGACAGCTACAGCGGCCTTGAGAACCTTTCAGATATATTCGGAAATACCGGCATCTTCATACTTAAAGGTACACAAATACCTCAACCTGATTATATGATACTTACAGGCTACCTTGACTTAATTTCTGATATAAATAAAAAGATAGCTGAACTTGAAACCGAAATAGACAAAAGAATAGCTCCGGATAAAGACATTGAGCTACTCAAGACAATTCCTGGAGTAGGCAGCTTTACTGCATTTATTCTAAAATCTGAAATAGATGATATAAAAAGATTTACCTCCAAAGAAAAGCTGACTTCATATGCAGGGCTAACCCCCTCGGTACACCAGTCAGGGCCCCGATCATATACAGGAAAGATCACAAAGCAGGGAAACAAGTTTATACGCTTGGCACTTACTGAGGCAGCCCAGGTTTCAATAAGATATTCAGAATACTTTAGATATCATTACAACAAGGTAAGAGCAAAACAAGGTGGAAATTCAGCCACAATTGCTGTAACAAGAAGACTAGCTGAAATTGCCTATGTTATATTAAAGGAAAAAAGAGAGTATATTGAAAAACCAATAATTTATTCATAAATGGCTGCCCTTGCATCAGTTTAACCATATAGGGTTGTTAGAATGATTAGAGAGCCGCAACCGGATAGCTATTGTGTACTTGTAGGTACGGATAGATGAATGATTGATAGAGTTTACTAATAGTTCTGGTTATAAAAATTTTATTAATAATAAATATTATGGGTGCATAAAGTTTTATTAGGTTAATATTTATTGACATGGATTTTCATAGATAGCTGATGAGACTGAAGGAATACAAGAGATAGGAGGTCTCATCAGATGAAAAGAGAGAGAAGAAGCTTCAGTAATGATTTTAAGAAGCAGATAGTGGAGTCAATTGTATCGGGTTCAGCAACACAGGCAGAGCTGGCAAGAGAATATAAGATATCACCGGTACTGATAAACAAGTGGAAGAAAGACTACAAGACCGGTAAGTTCTTTGAAAATGTAGAATCGCATGATATGGCAAAGCAAGAATTAAGGATAAGGGAGCTTGAAAGGCTGCTTGGCAAGGTAACACTTGAAAACGAGATGCTAAAAAGGGCGAGGGATTTAAATACCAAGGGAAAAAAAGACAGTTCACCCATAGTAACCTCAAAAGACTGGGAGCAGTCACAAGGGGGTGCCAGATAGTGGGAATATCAAGATCAACTTACTACTACAAAACCAAAAATCAACCTGCGGGTATA
>SDBT01020720.1_pt1 | contig 10278 bp, 15 predicted proteins | sample 2277101 | NCBI WGS metagenome assembly SDBT01 (sample SAMN10404973, study PRJNA504765) | marine sediment metagenome | isolation source: marine sediment core GS10_PC15, 103 cmbsf | place: Arctic Ocean: Southern Knipovich Ridge | collected 2010
AGGTTCAGGGCGAGGCCTGCTGTTGCAGAGATACGCGTCTGTGGCTTCGTGGTCGAGATAGGTGCACGCCAGCCCGGGGAAGGGTATTGGCTCGTCGTCGAGATCGAACATCGGGATTTTTTTTCGTCGGGTGAGCGTGGACGCGAGCTACTGTGCACGCTCACGCGCGAGGAAGACGCATGCAATCCTCCAACTTCTCCGCGGGCCGCCTCGTCGCAACGAACGAGTCCGCCATCGTCAATGTGGCGGCTGAGACTGTGTGCGGCGTCGGTGGAATATTTGTGTCCAATGCAGTCGATGCTGAAGCGTATACTTTCGGCCAGTGTCGTCCGCAGACGGTCGGGCAGCCTTCTGGATACGATGCACAAACATATCCTGAGGAAGAGGCTTGCCGATGTTGTCGATGTGTGTACACACGCCAACGGGGACGGAGCCGGCGGTTCCGATGTTCGAGTCCGGACGGCGCCGCGGATCAGGCGATGTCTAGACTCAGACTGTGTCGACGGCGACAGTGACAGTGACGACGAGTGAGGTGATTCGCTGTTGTGATCTTGGTGTTTTTTGTTTGGATGGTGTTTTATTCCTCAATAAAATACACTGCAATGGCTATCAACTATCGTACGAGGATTAGTCTATGGGCTCCAGTGCGGGGGGTGGGGCACTCCGACAGTTCGTGAATCGTTGCCCGGATAGTGGCCGCGAGTTGACACACATTTGCCGGACAAGTGGTCCGGGGTTGGTACCTCCGTGTACATGTCGAGGTAGTGGCTCAACCAGTGGCAGTCGTAGGGGTCGGTGTTGGAACACCGGATGAGACGTCCGTTGGGAATGTTGGACGCGACTACGTCGTACCATTTAACGAATGTTGTCATAGCCACTTCTGGATCGATGGCCTCGTCGTTGATACACGCTCTGACATAAGCCGTAAAAGATCCATTCCCCGAACAGGGGAATGCCCGTTCCATCGTGTGGCGGCTCCACGCTCCTAGATCGATTGTCGACTTGGAGATGGCGGTCGTCGACGGCTTCAGGTAGACCGTGTATTTGTCTAGCACATATCCGGTTGAAACTTCAATTACCGATGCGACGAAGGCGAACATGAAGTTTTCTGATGTACTCGGTCCGCTGGTCTGGACATTGATGACCAGTATATGTGACTCATCTTTGTCGGTGTCGGCACCGGTATTCGCCATTGCCGGGAATTGTTTGATATCCGTTGCCCGGATGTAGCTTCTAATTAGAAAAAATAAACCGTGGTTTTATTGGGATTTCATACATTGCCGGGTCGCGCGTTTTTTTTCTCGCGGTGCCGAGATTCGGGGGGCAAGATGCCGGTATTTTTTTCCATTTCCGACCAGTTCCGGAGGCGCAGACGTAAATAGCAACGAGATTCGCGGCGTCTGTGCGGCGGAGAGATGAAACAAGTACCTACCACGGGCCGCATACCACACTGGTCGTCGGGCGAGCGGATGATAATTCTATCCGCCGAAACTCCGCGGGACGACGAGGGAACGATAGAAACGCTGTGTAGTCATATTGCGATAAGTCAAAGAGTCGGTGATTGGACGCAGACTTTGCGAAAGTCACCCCCGGGAATAGTGACCGAATACGGGCTGGCCGACAGAATGGTTATGATTTCTGATCCGTGCGACCCGGAGGGAGGCTTCACCAGTCGTAACTACAAAGCTTTCAGCGCAACTTTCGACTTTGAAGATATCGAAGTCGAAATAATACACTACGTATTCAGGGGCGGCATGGAGAAATTCTATATCACCGGATACGTCGTAGACGGGGACGATCGATGTCGAGTCAAGATCCGGTGGAACGGAGCCAATGCCCGGTGGGAACCCTTCATAGGTTGGAAGGGAACCGAGGAATGGGAGAGCACGGTCACCGTTTTGAAGCGACTGTTGACGTAATTCCGTCATTGGATAGCGTAGCCAGATTGCAGACCACTTGTGATGTGGGTGTAACAATAAAATCAATCATAACAAAAAACACACGGGATCCCAGGATTTACACGAACTATTGACCGACGACTGTGGCGGCGATGATTTCGAGATGTGTAATTAAATTACCAACACAACACCGTGGCACCGACATTCTAACCGAGGAGTCAGTGATCCGTGATCGCGACGGATCACTCTTCCGGGCCCGCCAACAAACACTGTTCGTATATCCATTTGGCACCGCATCGTATGTCGTCCAGCGTGGTTCCACCCAAAATAACAATTTTTCCGGCTTCGCCGTCGACCAGGAAATACAGGTGGAGATCACGTTTGTGAAGTAGAAAGCTCGGATCCTCCGGTGAGTCGTCGATCATTGATCTGTGCATATTCTTCAGATGGTCGGGGAAGAACGTGAAGCCGAGATCCATTTTAGATACGACCCTAAGAGGCCTGGACTTGATCACGTACGCGTGTAAATCGTGTAGCTTCAGACAAGCAAGGGTCGCATGTAAGACATCGCTTAAGCATCCAGGATATGTCACGTTGCATTGGACGGATATGTAGTAATCGTATCCATACGCATTCCGAAATAAATTGACTTGAACCTTCTCCAAAAAGTCGTAGTCAACTGGAACAGATCTTGACTCCCAAATCTCGATCATTCTATCCGGGAATGTCTCTTTGACCGTATCCCTTGACAAAGGTGTCGAATTCGGGCCTGCTTCGGTTTTCGCATACAACTCCACGCGTACCCTAATAACGTGCACTTGCGGCAGGTTCACGCCGTCCAAACAGATGGTTAGACTTGGATCGTTGAATATTTGCGGGAGATTGTCGACGAAACTGGTGACATCGTCCGTGTACTCAGCGTCAGGGTTCATTCTGCGTCGCTACGGTTTATGTCAACGGTGATCGAAAAGACACCAGCTGGGTGGTGCGGGATCGGCTCGGGGGATTATTTATCTGTGCGGAAGCGTGACAATTTTTTTTTCGCGCATGCGAATATTCCACAGCGTCTCGCCTAATATGGTAGCGACGCCGGTGTCGGTAGACCAATCGTCATGATAACTTCGGATTCATTTGAGACGCTGCGATACAGACCACTCGGACACGACGCCGAGCCGGGCTACCGGCGTGAGATCCAAGATGGCGAATTTACCATCGTCATGGAAGTGGAAGAAGACGGTGGACACGTGATCAGTTATCGGGTATGGTGCGACGAGACGTCGGCCGAGAAGGAATTGTGCGGACTCGGACACCGAGACGGGCATTGGAATGTGTGGAGTTGGAGTTTGGATCGGACGCACACGATCGATGCAGTGTACGAATCTATGCGGCGGCTATTGTTGATGTTAGAGTCTCCGGATGATTTGATAGAATGAACGAATGCTAGTAACGTTTCCAACCATCGTCGCACAAAAACCATTCGTGGATTTCGATCACAATTTATCTATTTAAACAGTACTGGTGTGCCCCCTCAAAATCTTGAGGCGATTTCCGTTGAATTCCCAATAACTGTTTGCCGTCTCAGTGCCCATCAGCTCCGGCATTCGCTCAATCAAGTCCTCAGGCAGCCGAGCGAGCTGCCACTCGGTGAAGCGGTGTCGTTCGGCTCGAATAGTGGACAAGCAAATCGAGAGGAGAGGTCGAACTCCTGCAACAGTGTTCAACGCAGTAAAATTAGAGTTACGTGGCAGCTCCCGCCAATCACTGCAAACACAAATGGCACCGCTTCCACGATCACACAGACACATTTAGCGCCCCACTGAACATGGCACCACTCATCGACCCCATAAACTCCACAACAAATAAACTCATTTCGAAACACTCAACCTGGAAGTGTCCATCGATGGATTTTATAATCGCCATAGGCTCCACTGTACAGCTTCCCACGAAACTCGAGCAAGACATACACCGCACCCGTCGTTGAGACGACTTGAACGCATTCGCCGTAGACATTCCAGCGTCGTATCGTATGGTCTGCGCCTCCGCTAAAGAGCAGTCCATCATACGATTGGAGGGCGCACACCCACTTCGTGTGGCCCTCCAACACTGCTTCGCACAATCCACGCCCGACATCCCATCTTCGAATTGTTTTATCGCTCGATCCGCTATACAACTTTCCATCGAAGACAATTAGGGAACGCACCCCACAAGTGTGACCTTCCAATGTTCGAATGCACTGGCCATCTGAATTCCAGCCCTTGATGTTTTTATCCCAGCTACCACTATACAATGTCCCGCCAAAGACGACCAGACACAACATGAACCAACGGTGGCCCTTCAATACATCGATGCACGTTCCAGCTTCGTCCCATCGCCGAATACATTTGTCAGTAGAGCCACTGTATAAGCAACCATCGAACACCAAGAGACAGTAGACGACTTCTCTATCGACATCAAATACAACCTCACACTGTCCATCGTCCGTCCACCTCCTGATCGTGCGGTCATCGCTACAGCTGTACAGCGCCCCATTGAACGATGCCAGTCCCATAACATAGTCAGTGTGCCCCCTCAAAATCTTGAGACAATTTCCGTTGGATTCCCATTTCCTAATCGTTCCGTCCCCCGATCCGCTATAAAGAGTTCCATCGTGAACACACAGGCACGAAATGCTTCTGGTATGGCCCTCCCACGATCCTCTCCATGACAACAAACCTCGTGCAGCCATAACGGCCGTATAATTTGATCAAGTTTTGATCGCTCGTATCGGCGGCGGCCGACTCTGACGCAAGGGGTGCTTTTATGCGTTTATGTCTTGCTTCCAAAAAAAATCCCGGTACCGGGATCAGGAATTCCTGATCCCGGTACCAGGAATTCCTGATCCCGGTACCGGGATTTTTTTTGGAACCTAAAAGAATTCCCGGTTCCGGGATTAGTGATATCGCATTTTTTTTAGCAGATTTCGAATGTGAGAAACCAGGAATAAATAGCAGTGAGGCCGACGGCATTTTTGCAACGGAATTTGGTGCTGGGACCGACGGAATTCTTGCAGCGGAAACATGTCCGAGATCTATTTCGTGGAGATGCGAAAGAGTCCCCAGGACCTGATGAGGGGACGTAGTTTGGTGATTGGCACATCTGAGTGTCCCCATGTGAAATTCTCGGTTGATGGCTACGGATGCACTTTATGTGAAGGGGAAGGAGGAAAGTACATTCTTGTGGCAGAGATACGTGGGAACGATCGTTCCCACGTCTTTATTAGGTGGGATCTGGAAAAAAAAACATGGTGTACATCGAAAAATGACAACTTGGAATGCGATGATCGGGATAATACGATCGCCTTTTTTAAGACGTTGCTGGCGTGATGTTGTCGCCGAAATGACGGAATGATGCGAAGCGGTTTTCTGTACAGTGATGTTTTAATCATTAAATATATTGTGACATCCATCGGAATCCCTCTCCGTAACCCTGCACATAAACGCACAAACGGGAGAGAAGAGTAGGCGCACGAAACAACCAGATTTTGAGCATTATGTTTTACCTGACGCTTCACGATGCTGCACATGAAAACTTCAATTCCCCGAATATCTCCAGGAGGCTTTGAACCCTAAAATCAGATCACAAAATAACACTCACGCCTGACACACACACAGAGATCTCGCGTTGCAACGATGTGTACCTTTCCAACGGTACGCATCAGTCCCATTGCAACTCGAAATTCGTCCTCGGAAACAGCCGTCTGCACGTCGATCTTATTCCCCAACACCAAGAAAGGCACCTTTTCGAGCTCTGCTCTGGACAGAAGACCCTACAGGACGAATCCGCGCACGACCACACCATAAGTGTCCACAGCGGTCGAACATAGTTCTCACAAACTTACATCTAGCTCTCTCTTCGCCTCTGGGAAGCGTCCCCGGTCCGACGAATCGACCAGAAACACAATTGCATCGACAGTGACATAGTAGTCACTCCACACTCGCCGAGCTGGCACCATAAACCTGGAGGTGACTACATCGCCAACTCCCACGCTCACAGATGCACTGACCCTGATTATGACCCCCGATATCGTACGCTTGAAATTTGATATTGCCCAGTGTCAACTCCTCCATCGCTGTAGACACAACAAAGCGCACACCACAACGCCCGATACCGGATCACAAGGATGGCAGAGTGGAAACAAGGCGACAACTCACTCGGATGAAATGTCGGATAGTGTGTCGCCAATCGATTGTCTTTCAGCATGTGCAGAAGTGTCGTCTTCCCGGCATTGTCCAGTCCGAGGAACAATATTTTTGCCGTTTGGTTGTACAGACCTGTCCGCAGACAGCACGCGTGATCACATCACCGCACCCGAACGCCTGGTCTCATTACAACGTGCACACACCCAGAGAACCTAGCAATCTCCAAACCCAGTCGAACCAACCCATTTCTCTCTTCTAAATCCTCAAATAACTCGATTGCGCGCACACGGTGCGAATATCGAAGCACCGGCTTTTTTTCGCGGTTCCGCGAAAAAAAAAGGCAGGCAAACACATAAATGACGACGAAATTGTACAACGAATAAAAGTTTTCGAATCGCAAAAATTACCCATGGACGAAACGAGCGCATGTTCGGAAGCGGAATCGACGGATCCAACCCTAAAGCTATCGGACTTATTCGGAGTACCTACGCCCGAACAACTCAAGTCATACGGAGACAGTGTGAGGAATGAAATGAAAGCCGCCGGAGTACGTCTGGATTCCCTCGAGGCGGATTTTACAAGCAAAGAACCGCCGGACTACCCCACGCCTGAACAATTCAGGTCGTTCCAAGCTAGGTTGACGCTTGAAATATCGGCCAAACGTATGGAAAAACTTCTGGACGACGAATGCATTTTCCGGTTCGGTGGTTTCGATTGGGTGAGGGACGGGAAATTTCTCAAGGTGTATCTCCATCCTAGGATTCGTCCAACGGGCCCGGGTTTGGTGCTGAAGTTGTGCTCGGACGATATATGCGAAATCGAATCAAACGAACTCGGTCACACGGATATGGTGCGAATGTTGGAAGCACTTAAAGTCGAGATCGAGAAACTGACGATGTCCAAAAATGATCAAACCGCCTCTTAAATGTGCCCCCGCGACTATATGTATTGCAATAAAAAAACAACTATCACCGACGAATTCTAATCCGCATCACACACAATTTCCTTCAACAAGAAACCACACACTGCCGCTACCCTCAAGTCGTTCAGATTCGTACCCGCCGGCGTCGATCCGGTCCTCAGCGCCGCTATGGCGTCGGCCACGCACAATCTGTGCTCTTTTCGCGACATTGTGCACACGTCACACGGCAGCTCCAAGATATCGTACCGGCGTTTCGCCATCAGCCCCGCGTACACGTTCCAGTGTCCGCCGGGCCACTGGATGGCGATGGTGCCGACCGACGAAGACCCCAGACCGATCTGCTTGACCAGAGACTCCTGGCTGTTGATGCTGCTGCCACCGGCGATCGCGTAGATGCCGCGCGGCGAGTCGGCACACTCCGGCTTGCCCGGCCACGAGTGGATCGTGGCGCCTATCGCGGCACGATTCACTCTCCCACCGCACGCCAGGCCGACGGACCCCATCAGGCGCACCGTGAGCCAGTTGTTTCCGGAACGCGCATCGTTCATCTGGACGACCGCCGTCCCGTTCAACTGGAATGCATCCTGTGCCAGGATGTGCGAGAAGTGTGTGCCGTTCGAGTCCATGCGGAACTTCCAGCGCGCCAGCCCGTCTTCTTCGACTCCGAAAATGTTGGGCAGAGTCGTCCCGGGGAACGGCTGGTCGTAGCGCTCTAGACCGATTCTCGGGTCCCAGTTGACGGGCGACGTCGACAGATAGTCTGCGAACCCGTCGTTATTAAAGTCGGCCGTGAGCGAGGCCATCGTCTCGCGGAGATTGGCATTGGGGACGTTGTCGAGGATGTCGTGGTGCACGCTGAACGGGAAGTCGTCACATGTGCCCTTGTTCATGTAGACGCGGTCCGTGGGCGCGAACAAAATCCCCTGCGCATCGAGGCCGCCGCTGTAGATGATATCCTGGAATCCGTCGTTGTCGTAGTCGCCCGACGTGGCCCCCCAGCCGAAACCGTTTGCGACCACCTCCGGTCCGAGACCCGGCGTCTGCATGTCCATGATGCCGCTGCCGCCGGGCTGCATGCCGCGGTTCATGAACCACTTGCTCGCCGTCTCCTCCATTGTGAACGCCACGCCCAGGAACACCGGATGAACGTAGTTGCCGGCACCCGTGCTGAACATGTCGAGGCGCTTGTCACAGTTCCAGTTGCCGAGCGCGAAGCCCATCCAGTTCGAGAGGGCATAGTGGTCGGCCTGGACCACGCCCGACGAGTTTACGGCCAGCACGTCGTCGTATTTTCCGGTCCCGTCGCATCGGTTCATAAACATGTGGATCAGGCCGCGATCGGTTCCGCCCTGGCGCGTCAGTCCCAGCAGAGCCTGGTCGTCGGATTGTAAAATATCGGTACATCCGTCGCCGTTCATGTCGGCGGTGACGGTCGCCCACGTGATCGTGGCCTTCCCGGTCGGCACCAGTCGCATGTCGAGTACGCCCGACGCCGCCGACACGTCGGTGAACGTGAGGTCGGCGGTGCCGGCGGGCTGGGTGACTTCGATATCGAGCGTTTGTTCGCCGCCGCTGGTGGCATGGACCGTGATGTCGGCGACTTGGGACGCGTCGACGCCGGAGGTCTGGTATCCGGAGCTACCGTCGAGCAATTTCCTTCCGGCGAACGAGGTGGTTCCGCTGATGCGGTTGATGGCTTCCATCGCGGCGTCGTTTTCGAGTTGCATGGCGGCCAGTTCGGCGTCGCTGTACATACCGCCGGCGGCCGAAACGACGTTGCCGCGGATCGTGTTGAGCAGACCGCTGACCTCGCCCATGGCAGAGTCGGCCACGCGGATGGCTGCCCGTGCGCGGCCGGCGTTTTCGCTCGCTGCGCGAATGGCCGTGATCTCGCTGCGTAACGATTCGGCCGCAATCAACCCGGCCGGATCGTCGGAGCCCGCGTTGATCCGTTGCATGGTGGATAGTCGAATGGCGCTTTTGCTCAACTCCGTGTAGGCATTGAGCAGGTTGATTTGCGCCGTAAGATCGATGCCCGACGGGCCGCTGCCAATTCTCATGATGCATCTCCCCAAGCTTTCGGGGCGTCAACACAATCGGCCGAAACGGCCGTGTCCGAATGGACGCACCCCCACTAACAAAAGCATAGCATATTCGCGTAAGTAGCTTGCAGCGAAAGGGGTTGCGACGAGGCGCTGCAAACGTTTTTCCAAGAAGTGCTGGACACCAGGGACCCGCACGAGTTCTCGGCGTTTTGAATTACGAGATGGCGATCTCGGACACCCTGGGCAGAACTTACGTGCTGGAACGGGATTGCGGCGTCTGCGTCGGCAAAGGAAGGTTTTGCGGCACGAGGTTCGCAACAAACTACGATGAATGTTGAAATCTTCGGGTTGACTCCAATTATGTATCGTGATACGATATATCGGTCACAGTTACTTGTGAAGGAATTGTTGCGCACTCAAGCAGATGAGCCGGCGTTTGGAGCCACAGTGAGACAAACAGACTTCCAAATCTTGTTAGCTCTTGCGGACGCTACCCGTCATGGCTACGGAATAATGAAAGAAGTAGCAGATCGGTCTGGCGGGGCCGTACGTCTAGGGCCAGGCACATTGTATGGTGCCATCAAGCGATTAGTTGATACTGGCCTGATCGAGGAGTCCACCAAGCGCCCCACTAAGGGCGACGACCCGCGACGAAGTCGCTATTACCGCTTAACGCGTGGTGGGCGTCGGGTCGCTTCCGAAGAGGCTGAGCGTCTGGCCGCCATCGTGCGTGTCGCGAAAGCGAAGCGTCTCCTGAAAGCAGATCACACAGTGTCTGGCATGGAGACCGCTTGATGTCTGACCTGCCACCAGTCGTGACGATCTCGACGGGAGTCTACCGATTGCTGCTGAAAGCGTATCCAAAATCGTTTCGAAGGGAATTCGGTGAAGAAATGGCCAACGTCTTCTCTGACCTGCTAATCGATGCAATGCAGAAGCAGGGACTACTCGGCATCGTCAACACCTGGTTCCGTGTATCAGGAGATTTCTTTTTTTCGGTTGCGGAACAACATACACTCATTTTACGAGGACGACTTACCATGCTACGAAGCACGTGGATTAAGCCATTTCTGGCGGGCGTATGCACAACGTTGGCAATAATAGCGACGTTGGCTGTCGTGAATGTTGCATCCCAGTCTAAGCGAGCCGCTGCACTCAGAGCGGCGGCCCCACTCGTTCCTTGGAAAGGAATACCGTACGGCTGTCCAGATAGCGCAAAAATGAGAGAAGGAGAT
>SDBT01020721.1_pt1 | contig 10278 bp, 12 predicted proteins | sample 2277101 | NCBI WGS metagenome assembly SDBT01 (sample SAMN10404973, study PRJNA504765) | marine sediment metagenome | isolation source: marine sediment core GS10_PC15, 103 cmbsf | place: Arctic Ocean: Southern Knipovich Ridge | collected 2010
CTTATATTTTTTAATGGTGAGAAATGAAAGGTAAGAAACAACAATTGTAAAAAGGATTGTGCTATATTTAATAGAGCTATCCCGCAGGGATTTAGTTCAACAACGTGTATATTAAACGTTTCGATATGTGGTTTAACCAGTAAATCTATGGCAAATACCAGACATTATTTCGACCTTTATGAAACTTGGCAGACACGTTCACACGCTTCATATACACTTGACCGTTAGCAAACATTAATTATGGACCATAGACCTATCATATTTATCATTTCCTTGTTGATAATTCATTTTTCAACTTCATGTGAACATAAAACTGAGCCAGAATCTAAAGATTTATTGGATTCGTTTACAGGAAAATATTTGTGTCAAATAACCTCATGTTTAGTAAATACTGAAACATGGGAACAAAGCTGCCATACATTAGTCGATACCATAGAAGTTACAAAAGTCATCGATGACATTAATGATGAAATTGATAATGGCATTAGAAAATTACAGATATCTGGATTGAATTGGGGATCATATAATTCGGTAAATATTGTTGATTTCCATGTAAACGATTCAAGCTTTATAAATCCAGGTCAGCGCGTATATGGGAGGTTTTATTATGATAGTATCTACGTACATACACAAAGAACACCAGCTAAACTTGCAAGTGGAACATACGTAGGGAAAAGGATTGTGAATTAACGTTCGCTAACAAAGTACATTTGAAACGTTCAGGTTTTCGCTAGAAATATTAATTAAGGGTTAACCCCGTTTGATAAGTGAATGCTTATGAAAATTCAATGCAAAAATTACCACGCTTCACATACACTGAACCGATAGGGGCTATTTGTAAAAATTGCCTAAACCTAAATTAGCATCATGGATTTATCAATGAAAAATCAATCAGCATATATAAAGTTGAATTCTTTACCCAAGAGACTTAAAGCTCAAGCACTTGAGTTTATTGATTTTTTGTATCAAAAGAATAAGAGTTCAAATCCCAAGAAACATCCTAAAGCAGGTTTTCTCAAAGGCAAAATTGTAATTGGGAATGACTTTGATGAACCTCTCGAGGATTTCAAAGAGTATAGTTAATGGATCTGCTCCTCGATACTAATGCTTTTCTCTGGTTCTGCGAGGATAACCCCAAACTTTCTTCTATCGGTAAACAATACATTGAAAATCCCAACAATACAAGTTTTATTTCCATGGCCTCACTATGGGAAATCGCAATCAAATTGAGTCTTGGAAAATTGAAACTCAAAATTCCCTTTGAGAAATTTGTGGAGCTTGTTGAGGATAATGGATTTATGATATTATCCATCACTTTTGAACATGCCTTGAATGTCAGTAAGCTAGAATTCCATCATCGAGATCCTTTCGATCGGCTCTTAATATCCAAAGGAATTGTGGAGGATATTCCAATTATCACAGCGGACACCGCATTCGATAGGTACAAAATCAATCGAATTTGGTAAATAGGTGCCTTGCAAACAGATCCCAACATCGTGTATTTGAAACGTTCCGATATGTGGTTTAACCAGTAAAACTATGGCAAAATCCAGACAATATATCACTGCTTATGAAATTCACAGGAACACTTCACATGCTTCATATAAACTTGACCGTTAAGCTTCATAAAAAACACAGAGAAAATGAAACTTATAGAATTGATTAGACAAAATTCTTGGTTGAGTGTTGAATTAACTCTTTTGGACATATATCACGAAGAGAAAAAGAACATTTCTGGTTATGAAGAAATATTCAGACAACTCCCTTTCAATGCCAGTTATTGAAACGGATATGATAATTGAAATAAAAAGGGGAATTGAATAAAATAAATGACACAACTGAAGAATACAAATTATTAACAGAAGAAGAAAAAAGATTAAGGACTATTTCGTTGGAAGATTTCAAGCGAGAAATGAACGATGAAGAAAATTAACGAAGCCTGACAAAAGCTAAACCCTATTTTGTAATGATTTCTATCCTGATCCCGTACCTGATGATCTATGCCCTCCAGGGCCTTTTCCTGCCGGTGACATTATCAATTGCGTCCAGGGCGATGTTCACATCATCGATGATCTGGAAGTCATACATGCCTGCACAAATAAAATCGGCTCCCTGGTTAAATGAGTAGGGGAAGGCATCCTCCGGTTTAATGGCACCTGCTGCAAGAGTTTTAAAGGCGATCCATGGCTTTTCGAGGCCTTCCATATAGCGGATGGTTTCATCGGGATCGTAACAATACATGTTATCATTCCAGGTCGGATGCTTTGCCGACCAGTAGTCATGGGTATGTAATGTTTTCATCCAGAAATCGTGTTCGAGTCCAAGTTCAACACATTTCTTGATGGTCTGTATTTTATGTGCGCCGACCCCAATCGGTAATCTATTTTCCTTTACCAGGTCTATTATTTTTACCAGTTTGTCAACCTGGTTGTCCCCGATATAATAATCAGCTGACTCCCCCTGGATATAGCATGCAGTGGCTCCCATGTCAATCGCGTACTTCACCAGGTCCATATATTTCTCGAACTCCATGGGTTTAACGCCATCGGAATATTCCAGTCCCGCACAATCAGATATGAACTGGATTTCCCCGTAACCATCTTTCCAGTATTCCTCCATGATCGGCATTACAATGGGATGTGAAAGAATGGTGTTCACGCCTGCTTGCTCGGCAAGCATAAGGGTCCTGAAGATACGGTCTTTCTGGTGGTAGTTCAAAACAAGAGAGGAAACATAGATCAGGTCGCGGGAATGCACATATCCGCTGAGAAGGTTACCTCCCAGGATCAGTTTGGAGGAACTCATGCTTCCCAATTTGCCCTGGGGGAGGGTTCCTTTGAGCAAATCTGTCTCCTCGGTAAATTCTTTACCCATCAGATTCCTGAGGCTGAGATTGTCAGATCCTGCCATGATATTCTTAACATATTGCTGGGTCGGTCCGGATGCAGCATCCACAAGGTTCTGTTCCTCCAGGCTATTCATACGGGTCCTGGCAAGGGCCCCGTATACAACTGCGCCCAGAAAGGGAATAGTTGCCAGGTGCTTCAGTACTTCTCTTCTGCGTATACTATTCACATCGGCCTTTGTCTCTTCGGCATCGGGTTGTCCATGATCCATCTTATGTATTGACGGGCTGGAAAGATTCTTTCGCAAGCCATCGATGCCCAGGAATTTACCTGTCGGAAAGAACATAAGCGTCAGCAGGGCAAGTATCTCCACCAGGTCCTTGCTGATAATGAAATAGGCACCCTCTCTGGCAAAACCAGGCTCTGTGAATATCGGTGGGTGGGAGATATAAAACGTAAACAGCAGGATTATCCCCGCCAGCTGGGCAATCCGGGTGAAAAGTCCCAGGAAAAGTCCCAGTCCAATCAGGATCAGGGCCCAGGTATTCACAACATTAACGATCGAGAGCATCACTTCACTGTTTCCCATGGCCTGAAACATTCCGGCCAGGGGACCCGTGGCACTTAGCAGGAACCCGGCAGCAGTCCAAGAAGGATCAAACAGTTTTGTGAGTCCCTCGTAAAGGAAATGCCAGCCAATGGCGAACCTGAGTATTGACAAAAATGTATAGGCTATCTTTTGCTGTTTGCCGGAAATATCAAATGTTTTCATCATATTCATTTATTTAATCCTGAAATACACGAACCGAGTCTGGTGCCGGAGTAATTTCCGAAATTTAAACCATACTTCCGAAATATCAAACCGTCGGGAAAAATTGATGAAAATACAGGACCTTTTTGTTAAGGGGTTTACTAAATTTGGCTTTACTTAAACCTTAAACGATACCTTAAAATGAAACAGCTGTCACTTTCCCTTTTAATTCTGATGTTAGTTTTTTCCTGTGGTCCCTCCGGACCAGAAACCAAAAGCCTGTTTAACGGTGTTGATCTGACCGGCTGGCATGTTGATGTCCCTGCAAGAGATATTAATCCGGATACAGCAGATGCATTTATCGTTCGTGATTCAATGCTGGTTAGTCTGGGTGATCCAAAAGGTCATTTAATAACTGATTCTGTTTTTATGAATTACCGCCTGGAAGTGGAATACAGGTTCACCGGGGAACCTGGGAATTGCGGTGTCCTTGTACATGCTTCTACTCCAAGGGCTTTATACGAAATGTTCCCGAAATCATTGGAAGTGCAGATGTTTCATGAAAATGCAGGTGATTTTTGGTGCATTGTTGAGGATATTTCCGTACCTGATATGGAAAACCGCCGTGGACCACAAGAAGAATGGGGCATTACCGAAGGCAAAAAACGGAGGATAAAAAATCTTACAGATGGATCTGAAAATCCGGCTGGTGATTGGAATACCATGGTTATTGAATGTGTTGCAAACGAAATAAAAATCTGGGTAAACGGCGATCTGGTGAATCACGGATTTGATTGTACAGCCGACAAAGGACAGATAGCCATACAGGCTGAAGGTTCCGAAGTTGAATTCAGGAAAATAGAACTTACTCCAATAACGGCTATAACGGAAACGGTTGACTAATAATCAGCGCAATCATTTATCGAAGGTTTCCACCCATCATAGAGTTCCATAGCATAGCTCTATGTGTTTCCAGTCAAATTTATCATCATTTCAGGACGAATTATTGTAGGAATATGAAAATTGATAGCTGTGTACTTATTCTACCAAAATTAATATAATAAATAAATTGGATGGTATATATTACAACGTTAGGTGCAACCAAAACAAATCCCCGATATAAATGAGATTAACATGAACCTAAAAAATTTAAATATGAACAAAATGAAACAATTTTGTTTGCTAATAGTGCTCTTTTTTATTACGGTTTTGTTTGGCTTAGCCCAAAACCAGCTGCCTGAAATAATATCGCCCCCCAATGCTGATGCTGTAATTGCCTATTTCCAACAGTGCCCCGAAAGTCCCGATGGGAAGAAAACGGCGTTTACCATTTTTCATGCACCGGATTCTATGGTAGTAGTTGTAAAAATTCTGGCCACCGGAAAAATAACATCAGTTGCAAAAATAAAAGGGCAAGCTCGGCATATCGGCGCCCATCCGGTATGGGCAAACAATGAAACCCTGATTTATGGGAGTGCTTCAGAATATGAAATATACCACCATAATTTAAAAACCGGGAAAGTAAAAAAATATGCAGGAGGAGACATCAGTGATTATTCTGAAAAGAACAACAAACTGTTGTATATAAACAAAAGGAACGAAAGGGAAGGAATTGGTATTCACGTATTGGACTTCAATACAGACATCAGTAAATGTTTGGTTTCCGTTCAGGATGTTGCGCATCTTAAAGATGAAATCGGCACAGAAAATCCGGTTGAACATTGGAGACTTGATCACCCGTATTGGAGTCCGGATGGGAAAAAAATCAATTTTCAGATTAAAAGTGCTAAAGGTAAATCCACCAGAGAAGACGATTACATTTTTTATACGGATGAAACCAGTAGGGAAATCCATTTTATTGGTACAAAACCCATGCACGTGCAGTGGTGGGATAACAAATCGGTGTTTGGCCACGACTGGCATGATAAAATGGATTACCACATGCGCAGATATGATTTGAAGGGAAAATTGCTGGAAGAAATCTCAGGCCGGGGTTGTCATGGGGCAGTCTCGCCCAATCGAAATTGGGTAGTAACCGAGAACTGGTACGGCAGCGATCCAATCAAAGTTTTTCTTTACGAAAAAGGGAAAACCGAACATACAAAGTTGCTTTACCAACAGCCGGCTGTTGTAAAGGGAATCAAATTCTGGGATGTACGCTCCCACATTCATCCTGCCTTTTCACGTGACGGGAAAAAAGTATATTTCAATGGGCAGGGAAGCGATGGAAAATCGAAAGTATGGTGTTACGATTTGTCTGAAATCGTTGAATAGTATACATAAATAAACTCGAAAAATTATAAATCAGAAAAAATATTAAAATTTGGATTATGCACATTACTATTATTCACTCTATTGACAATTACTGGAGCGGTTTTAATAAGTAAATTTATAACGAATAGATTAAAAATGATAAAATACTGGCAGCACCTAACAATATATACAAAATAGGTGTGATAGTAGTATTTTTAGGTGTTGTAACCCGCTTCAACTTTTGTGTAACTTGATAGTGAAATGCCACGCAATCGCCTACTTTGTATATACCGAACGTTATTGCTACAAATAGCCTTACGCACCAAATATCACTTCTACGTATAAATATTTTGATTTCACACGTAATAAATGAATTTTAATACGTATATTTGTAAATATAAACATACGTAACTATGGATTCAAAACTTACACTCAGTGTTGACAAAAATCTTGCTGAAAAGGCAAAATTGTATGCCCGAAGTCAGGGAAGAAGTCTGTCTGACCTAGTAGAGGCCTATTTTAAAGTACTTACTACAGATGAAGAAGAATCGGATTTAAATGTATCTCCTAAAATCAAAGCGCTTAAGGGATCTCTGAAAGTTCCTGATGATTTTAATTATAAAAGGGAGTTGTCTGATTCTCTCGCTAAAAAGTATTTAAAATGATGGATGTATTCCTGGATACTGATGTAATCATTGATTATATCACAGATCGAAAACCATTCTCAGATAAAGCAGAAATGGTATTTGCTCTTATTGAGAATAAGAAAATTAAAGGACATACCTCTTCTCTTTGCTTCAGTAACCTTTATTACCTGATGCGTCAGCAAATAACAAGAGTTAAGACCATATCATTGCTTAAAGATTTGGCTGGTGTACTTAATATTTTAAAAGTAGATGAAGATTCTATTATAAAAGCACTTAATTCAGATTTTAAGGACTTTGAAGATGCAATTCAATATTATACGGCATCTGGTTATAAGAGAATTGATTTAATCGTAACTCGAAACATAAAGGATTATAAGCAGTCGACTCTACCTGTCATGACACCAGATACACTTTTGAAAACCTATGATCAGGCCGTCGGTAACTAACAATTAAGCATCGTTTTTGGCGATAGCCAAATATGTGCTTAATTGTTGTAATCATCAGGTTAAATTATTAATCAGGGAATTCAGTAGGAGGACATTATGAAAGTATTATTTATTGGAGGGACGGGTAATATTTCAAGCGCCTGTTCACGCCTGGCTGTTGAGAATGGAGTTGAACTTTTCCACATGAACAGGGGAAAGGTCATTGCGGATATACCCGCGGAAGTAAGAACACTTACTGCAGATATCAAGGATAAAAATAAGATGCTGGCGGCATTGGGTGACCTGCATTTTGATGTTGTGGTCAATTTTATTGCATATACCCCCGATGAAGTTAAGCAGGATATTGAGATCTTTTCGGGCCGGACAAAGCAATACATCTTAATAAGCTCTGCGTCTGTATATCAAAAAGTTGGCGGGCATCCCGTCATTACCGAATCTACACCTCTTTACAATCCATACTGGGATTATTCCCGGGATAAAATTGCCTGTGAAGATCTCCTGAATGATGAGTACCGTAAAAATGGTTTTCCCATAACGATTGTAAGACCGTCTCATACTTACGATACTGTTATACCGGTTGCCATCGGCAGCTGGACGGATTATACCATCATTGACAGGATGAAAAAGGGACAGGAGGTTATCATTCACGGAGATGGTACATCATTGTGGACGGTAACCCATTCTGATGATTTTGCAAAGGCATTTGTTGGCCTTCTCGGGCACCAGCAGGCCATAGGTCATGCATTCCATATTACTTCCGATGAACTATTAAACTGGAATCAGATCTACGAAGCTGTTGCAGAAGCCGCAGGTGCCGATTTGAATGCAGTGCATATTGCATCGGACTTTATCTGCGATGTGGCTGATACTATCGGCTGGGAATGGATGAGAGGAAATCTGCTGGGTGATAAGGCCGTGAGTACCATTTTTGATAACTCAAAGATCAAACGGTTTGTACCGGGATATGAGGCGAAAATTACATTTAAGGACGGAATTAGAAAAACGGTACAGTGGTTTGAAGCGGATCCTTCAAGGATGGTCATTGATGAAGGAAATAACCGTTTTACTGATACCGTACTAAAAGCATACAGGGGAAGAAAGTAAAGGCCGGACCGTTTATAGACACAATGGTATATAACCTTAACAAAGCCTGGCTAGAGGACCAATAATACCAGTGCTGATATGTTTATTCGGTAATCCATTTGTAAGTACATCCCTGTTTGTAATGTTTCACTTCATAATCCTGGAATGCCTCTGCCAGGTGATCGCCCAGTAGTTTGATACCGAATTCTTCAGATGTCCCATGATTGACAACGACGAGTGGTTTTCCGGTATCCTCGGCGTAGGTAGTCTGGATCCAGGTTCTGACGGTGTCATCAATGGAGATGTAAAGATCAGGTTCAAGTTGCATGTAATTCATCGGGTTACAGATACAACCTGTCCCGACGCCAACAGATCTGACCGTATAATTTTCATCACCATAGAAGGCAACACCCGGTTGTCCTGCAATATTTAGCCTCGAGGCGATAGACCTGGCTATTTCGATGGCAGGTGCCGGTCCGGTTTTATATACATTATAATAAGTTTCCCTGCGAATAATATCATCGTTGGAAAAACCCAGGGCCTGTCCGAATGCATAGGGGATGCCAATATCAGGAATTTTATCCCAAACATCATGACAACGAATGATCACCAGGCCATTTTCCAGGATCCATTTGGCTTTTTCATCCCGCAGCTCCAGGTATTTCTGCTGTCCCGTACTGGGATTATCAATATTGTTCCATTCCTCTGCTTCCAGGTCCCTGTGGGCATAAAAAGTGGGCTCATGAACAACGAGTACATTTACACCTTCCTTGACCGCCTGTTTGCAGGTTTTCCAGTAAGGCATCCATGCAGTACCGATCTTTTTAACCGGGGTTCCGGGATCCCCGATAATGATCTTATCGACAGATGGCTCCCTTACTTCACAAAGGGAGCGTAAATATTTGTTTACATTTTCAGCTTTTAACTTTTTCATACCGGTTAAGATTGGTTTATTTGCCAGAACATTATTCAGCGAAATGCCAGCGCCAAGAGCGCCCAATCCTGCTGTACTTACAAATTTTCGTCTTTTCATCATTGCTGGATTTTTTAAGATATCTTACTATTACTGTTCCTTAAGGTCTTTGTAACTGATCAGGTTGATGCCATTCTTTTTAATGGCTTTCTTGACTTTTTCACTCGTAAACACCCTGGTAACCCAGTCCCGGTCAACGGCAACATCTTCATAACCGGTATGCCGGATTGACCGCATTTCGGGACTGTCGATCGCCGGATGGTCCACGAAAAGATAGAATCCGGGTTCGAGCTGTTCAAGCGCTGCAGCAAAATTAGCTATCCTTTCGGTAAGTGTACCGGCATCACCCCAGCCACCAAACCGCTTAAAATCATACGGCTCAATGTCAATATCAAGATCATACTCCTTTTTAAGACTGGCCACCACAACGCCGATCTTTTTATCAAGCCCCGCCGCTCCCATATGGATACCTGCATGTGATGCCCAGGGAATATATTTAAGGGCAAGTTCAATCTGTGCACGCAGTTCTCTCTCTATTTCTTCAATGTTCCAGTCCGCCTCCTGAAGGGATGAATTTGGGGGAAAGTCATCCCGTTTCCAGACCATGGGATAAAAATACCCATCTTCATCTGAAATGCTCGGGGCATCTGTCAACGGTCCCCATTTAATATTGTCCCATTCACTGGTAATCGCCAGGTGGATCCCTACATCCAGTTCAGGGTTGTCTTTTAGCATTTTTACTGCTTCAGGGAACCATGGACAGGGTGGCATCAGTTCAACAGACTGCATGATACCGTTCTTGTAGGACTCAATACAGCCAATGTTGGCGGCATGGGAAGAGCCGATATCATCCCCGCGAACAAGCAGGTACACCTCCTCTTCCGGATTGAATTTCTGGGTAAAACATGGAATTGCAACCAGGAAGATGAAAAATGCTGTAAGGATGGTTTTTTTCATTACTTGAGATTTTCAGCCTTCTGCCAGAGCGGTTTATTTTTATAGCAGTCCATATGTGTAACCAGTGTATACCCGAGTTTCCTTCCGGTTTCAGCTATTTTTCGCACATGCGAAAGTTCCTTATCCGGGGCTTTTTGCCAGGCAACCCAGTCGTGGAACATGACCGGCATATGTTCGTTCTGCCCGCTCCGGGTGTGAATTTCTTTTAGCATATATTCAAGGGGGTCGCCATACTTTTTTCTATACATCCAGGATGTATCGCTGTATCCGCTGATAAATCCCATCACTTCAGGATGACCAAGTAATTCATAATTGATGAATT
>SDBT01020722.1_pt1 | contig 10278 bp, 7 predicted proteins | sample 2277101 | NCBI WGS metagenome assembly SDBT01 (sample SAMN10404973, study PRJNA504765) | marine sediment metagenome | isolation source: marine sediment core GS10_PC15, 103 cmbsf | place: Arctic Ocean: Southern Knipovich Ridge | collected 2010
GACAAAAGATAGTTTGTTGTAATATTGTTAGAGGAATTATATCAGGAAATGGTGTTTCTAGAAATGAAAGACCAATTAAACCAAAACCAACTGCAATTATAACTAAGAAAGCTTTTCCTATTCCTTTCTTACCCATTATCAATCACATTCATCTTCTACTCCTGACTATTATTCCAATTATTCCAATAACAATTATGATTCCACCAATGATAACTAACAACAGGAATGAAAACTCTGCTATCTGCAATAAATCTGGTAAAAGATTTTTTTCAGTTATTACACAGTCTCCTTGTGCATCTCTGTCAAAAGTTGGAGCACAAAGGCATTGCTCATTAAAGAAAATTTCTGTAACTCCACACTGGTCAGCAGTTGGTCTTGCAGTGTTTACTCCCTGACAAATTTCTGGTTCTGGTTCTAATCCTTCACAAAGTATTCGTATTATCTCTGCTTGAGTGATTGAAAGACTTGGATCATTTAGGTCTGGTAACTCTGCTAGTATTTGTGATGCCTTAAACGGACTATGGAAAATGTCAAAACCACAAAGTCCGTTAGAAACAAAAGTTGATTCAGAGTCAGATGGTGAGTTTCTAGCTATTACACATTCATGTGTATCAGCAGTTTGATTAGATTGCGTATATACAAATTCCTGCCCAATACTTTGTTCAACTCTTATTCCTACTGCATAGGTAATTTGTTGATTATTATCTACTGCTAGTAATGCTACTGCATTAGGAAATGTGAAATCAATATCTATTTCGGGTCTGGATGACTGAAATCCAGTAAATGTTTCTGCTGACTGTACAACACGTTTTGGTGGAGATTCATCTAAATTCCAAACGAATGCTGTAAGCGATGTACCAAAATCTTGTAGAGAAAAGGCAAGATCTGAACCAACTCTTACTCTAAGACCAGTAATTACAGTTGGGTCAACTAACTGAAATGATTCTGCTACTGCGAATCTTAGGTCTGTTTCTATACGAGCTTGATCACGAAAATCTGCAAGATATAACCATTGTTCAAGTAAAGGATTTGTAAATTCTTGTATTTCAGGTGGGTCTTGTAAGAAATTAATTCGTACTTCTCCATCATATCTTATATCTCCCTGTTGGCAAATTACTGGATCAAAATTTCCTTCAACTAATATAAACAAAGTTTGTTGATCTGGTAATAATAGTGGTTGAATTTCTGTAATTCCTTTTGGTGGTGTGGCTATTATACTTCCAGTTTCATCAGTTAATGTTACTGTTGGATCTGTAACAGTTGCATCACAAGCTAGATTGCCTCGACTTGTATGAGCATAATCCCATTCTAATGTTATAGGAGAATCTGTATCAACACCACTTAATGTTAATGGTCTTGTTACTGGAAGGTTTGCATCACTAAGAGAAGTTATTCTTAATGTACATTCCAAATCTCCAAAACTAACTTGACCAAAACCAATTACGTTAGGACTACACTCACGTTCTAGTAAAACAGATAGAGATTGCAATTCTGGAAACGGTAATGGGATTATTTGTTGTGAAAACCCAACTGCAACTACACCAATGCCAACTAATACTATTACACCAAAAAGTAATCCATTGTTTTTTCCTTTGTTACCCATTAAGAAACAACTCCAGATATTGGGAAGTTACAAACAATGAACAAGTTTTCTGTAGTCAATGATGATGTTACAACTGATTGTCCATAGACATTATCAAGTGGTGCTGTGAGTGCAGGAAGTTTTGATTCTTCCTCTACAATACAATAGAAACTATAATTTTTTTGTGAAAGTGGTGTTTGTACTTGGAAGGTTGCTTGAGTTGGTGCTGTTATAATTATGTTGTATGTTGAGTTTCTTTGAATTAATTCTTCAATGAGTGGTACACTACCTGAAAGATAAACTTCAGCAGTTACTGATGGTTCTGTAGTAGTTACTGATACCTCTTGACATGCAGATAATGGTGGAGTTGAGACTATCTGCATGTTATTGAAATCATTTACAAATATTGCTCCCATTTCTGGACATGGGAATCCTCTATTGAGATTTGTAGAGTTAGATGCTAACTTTACAACTTGTTTTGACTGGAAAAACAACTGGTCATCAATTGCAAATATTACTTGGGGTTCTCCCTCCTCTGAAACAATTATTACTCTGTTAGGATCTGTTGCTATGTTCATTCTAAACAAGTCAAGTGAATCAGTACCAAACTTGTCTCTACTGTCAACTGTAATGTCAACATTACTGAGTTTAATTTCAAGTGGTGTAATTCCAAGTTGAGGAAATTTATCTAAGTGATCTGTAAATTGGAAAATAAATTCTGATGATCTGCCTGTCGATGTTATGAACTCACCTTTTACAGGAGAGATTATTGTAGGTGTTGTTGCCCATTCAACGCTTACTGGTGAAATGAAAATTGTTTGGTTGTCAATTAAAATGTCAAAGTTTGCTGAACCAAATATTGTTGCTTGTTCTGGATTCTCTAACAAAGTTGAAATTTCTAGTCTGCCTGTACTGTAATCTATATTTGAAATATCTTCTACAAAAAATGATAGTGTGGGAACTTCTGTTCTTGAGACTGAAGTTGTTTCAACTCCGTTTGAATCAACTTTAACGACTGTTGACCGTAATAGTAATGGATTTGAACTGCAATAAAGTGGTGAACCAGATTCATCACCAATTTGTGTACAAAGATCACTGTTGGATGTTACTTGCTCGTTTGGATTTTCGTTTGCATCTTGATCTGGTTGCTGACCTACTGGAATATTTACTGACGGGTCTGTGCCTGCTGAATCTCCACCTATTGGAAATGGAATTGTTTGTGGTGGTGCTAGATTGTCGAATGATTCAACGAATGGAGACCCGAAAAAGAATCCACCTATCATGAACATTATTATGAAAATTAATGTCAAGCCTACTGCTCTTGATCTTCTAAGTCTAAGTCTATCTTTTAAAGTCAATTAAAAACCTCCACCAAAACTTGATTTTCTACGTCTTATAACAATTCCAACTGCAATTAATATAATTACTCCTACTGCAATTCCAAGAAATATTATCGGTTCTATTCCAGATGGAATGTTAAATGAAGGAAGTCCTGCTTGAGCATCTTGAATAATTTTAGCGAAACATGAACCAAAATTAAAAGTTGCAAGGTCACAAACTCCACCAGAACCACCACCACCATCAGGATCACCATCTCCATCCAAGTCTCCACCACCAATTATCTGACACTTTCCAGTTGATGTGTTAATTGTGTACATTGCTGGACATCCACCATCAGCATTAGGATCGACTTCTCTTGGCATTCCGTTGTCAACGTCTGGTTTATCTACAACGTTTGGATCATCTTTTGCTTTACATTCAAAGAATGGAAGATCACATGCGTCTGTTTCTCCTGTTGGTACTGGATTTTGTTCAGCAGTACATACGGGTTGGTTTACTTCAAGAGAAGCTTCACAAATTACTCCCTCTTCCATAGTAGTTTGACCATTAGTTGTAGTTGTTTTAGTTGGTGCTCTGCAAACTCCATCTGCATCTCGTTTGTTTGGTTCTTCACAGATGTCCTCACCTTCTGGTTTGCATGTTCTATCTGCCCGTAATGTTTCACCATCGGGACATTTTGTTTGAACTCCAGTATCATCCCATGTAAATTTCTGAATAAAGTGTAATGGTGTAAATGCTCCAACTACATCTGTTCCTTTGAAAGTTCCTCCAAACTTACCCCAAGTATAGTAAAGAACTTCTACCTTATCGCCTTGAAGTAAAATGTGATCCTTTTGTATTTTGTCTTTAATTGCATTATTTTGTAAATTTACATCGGCAAGTCGTAGTCTAGGGTCTCCTCCTTGTTGGTCAACGAATACGTTTGGTTCTGCAACTTCGTCAAATCTTAAACCTACACTTCCAACTTTATCGTTAAGGAAGTTATGACCTTCTAGAGAACAAATAGGTAATATTGATGGATTAGATCCTTGTATGCAGTTGAAGGTTGGATTAGTTGGAAATGGATTGTTAACTGAAATAATCAATCTGTGTTCCAAGTCGGCAACTGAAGTATCTTGTACAAATTCTTTTACGTCATCTCCAAAGTCTAGAACTACATCTATCTGTGTATTTTGCCAAATATTTCCATCACACGTTCCAAATCCTAATAACTGAAATCCTGTTATTGAAATTCCTGATGTAGGTAATCTTCCTACAGTTCCTGTAGATGGAATTGTACAACCAGACTGTTCAGATCCTTTTGGTGCATGTGCTGAAAGATATTCAATGAATGCGTTTACTGATGATGTTCCTGTTGTTGGTGGTGGAGTTACTGTAACTCCTCTTATTGCAATTTCTTGGTTAACAAAGTTTAAGAAATTTGTAACACATGTCTGTGTGTTTCCTTTATCTTTTAGGTCATCAAGTTCTGCTTTTTTAGCAAGTAACTCTGCATCAGTAGCTGTAGAGATGAATGTTGCCATGAATGAAAGACTTGGACATGTAATTGTTGGAATTATTAATTCTGGATCTTTTAATTTGCAACCTCCCATTCCATCTGGTTCTAAATCTCCAGTACATATTGATGGTTCTATAGGTGGTGTAATATTTCTTGCATCAACAACTGCAAAGTTCATAGAGTCAGCAATTGCTCTGTTGTCATTAGCAGAGTGCATTTCAGCAATCCAAAGCCCATCGAAATTTGCAATGTTTGAATCTCTAAAAACTAAATTATTTACTTGGAAGTTTCCTGTTGAAAATTGTGTGATACTACCCGAAACAAAAATTGCACTCATTCCTTGATTTAATAAAAGACCTTGACCTGTTGGAGTTCTAATATTTATGAAAGGATTTCCTTCTGATACTGTCCAGTCATCAAGTTCTCCTGTAACTCGAAGTGTCATTACATCCCCATCACCAATTTCGTTTGAACCAGAAGGATCATTGACATAATTAATTTGAGATGGAATAACTGCTGTTATGTCAACATTTCTTCCTGCCATTGGTGGTGGTGGAGGTACTGAATCATCAATTATTTTTACTGTACCTCCTGCCGATGACTCCTGTTGACCAGAATTAAACAAATCACCAGTTGCTCCAGTCTTAAAGAGAATGTTGTAAGAAGCTTCTACAGTTATAGGAACAGTCCTTTCCTGTGTGTTTTGAAGATTAACTGCATTTTCAATTTCACTTGCAAATACTCTTCCCGTTGGAAGCCCAACACCATTTAGTGCGTTCCTTGCAATTGATGGAATAAATTTATCTTCTCGCTTGATTGTTATTTCTTGTCCTGCCTCATTTCGTGTTTTCCAAATATAAGATACAGAACCTCCAACTACGTCAACTGGAAAAGTTGCTACTACAGTTTCACAAGTTACTTCTGGTTTTATATCTATATTTTTTATTTCTGCTAAATCATCTGCTGGTGAAGTTACTCTAAACACTGTTACAACTGGAACAGAAACTGATTTTGCATCTACAATAACTCTATTTCCTAAAACATAAACAAATTCTAAATCTTGTTGAAGTGTACAAATAACACCAGCGTTAGGAGCTGTAACTGCAAAAGAAAATGCACCATCTATTACCCAACCATTTACAAGTTCTTTTACTTCATCACTAGCTTCAACTAGAAAATCACCTGCTGGAGTTGTAAATATTGCAACAACTGTACCTATTCCAATTACAATAAGTAAAACTGCAATTAGTTTAGGTGTGTTGCTTCCTCGTTTTCTTCTCCCTACCATGATCCATCAAGGCTTTAAAACTACTCCTTTACCTGCTCTACCAATTGCAACCATAATTATTTTTAGAATAATTAAAAAGACAATAAATCCTATTCCTACTAACAACAAATTATTAGCTACGAAATTATAAATTTCAAAGAGTGATGGTGGCAAACAAATTTCTCCTTTTGATGTGTCAGCACTTACACCTTGAGCACATGCAATGAACTTTGGTAATCCAATGCCACCTCCACTAGGATCTTTAGTTACGCATGTAAATTGTGTAGCACTAATTTTTGTTAGAATTTGAGTATTTGGGTCACAAGTAAGACCACCTTTATCGTCAGGATCATCTGGATCTGGAGTTGGTGTGTTTGTAAGACCTCTACTTGCGACTTCAGCTATTACAAGTGGTAATGTAATTGCCTCACAAAGAGATAATGTTCCTCTTTTCTGACTATCCAATAAGTTTGCTTTTTGTTTTAAGAGAGATTCATCAGTGAGATCTTTAACTTGCTGTTTTAATACATCTACACTTGGACATGTTACTGGATCATCACCATTTCCAATTGGGGTATCATCAGCTTCTAACGTTATAGTAAATGTGGTTGTTGTTTGTGGTCTGGAACTTCCAGCAGATGTATTTGATGGAGTAGTTATTTTGACCTCGTATATTCCTGTTTTTTGGTTTCCTTTTATTGGAATAGAACACGAAAATTGTGCATCTACACCTGAAGTTACTTTAACAGCTTTAACTGTTGTTCCAAGTGTTGCACCGAAAAATCCTTTTTCTTTTACATCACATTCAGGTATGCCTTCACTATCAGTATATGCAGTCATTGTGAAAAATACATTTACCTTGAATGTTGAACCTGCATCATTATCAACAACTAATGTGTCTGGTTGAATTGTAGATACTGTTGTTTTAAACACTGGAGTTGTCGATTCTGGTATATCAATAAAGAGGTCTAACTGTAAATTATTTGGATTAGGCAAACCATCTTTTGATCCAATATCGTGAGTTACTACAAAATTATTTGTCAGCGAATTCAAATCTTCAATTTCTATGAATAACTTACCTGTTAATTCAACAACGACTCTAGTGTTAAAGTCTCTAGATGGGTTTAGATCATTCTCAATTTCACTAGCAGTTACATCTACACTTCCTAATGATCTCTCAGTTTCTATTCTAAAGAAACCTTCATCAGTGAATATTGTTCTTTCTACTGTGATTGCCCTAGTAACAAGAACTGGTACTACGTTTCCGAACTCATCATAAGCGTCAACACTGATGGCTAATCTTCCACCTTCGGCAGTTACAGCGAAATCAATTCTCTCTCCATCTTTAAAAACAGGTGCTTCACAACTCAGTCTTGGTATGATACTCAATCTATCAACTTGTTTGTCTGTTTCAGGATCTGTTACTGAAAATGCTGGAATTAGGATTGGGAAATTATCCATGTCTGAGCTTGTTAATGTTCTTGAACTTCCGTCATCGAATCTATATACTGTTATCAGTTTTAGAGTGCATATTTTGTTAACATCTTCTAAAATATCGGTACAAAATTGCCCGTCAATTTGATTTAGACATGAAATAAAGTCTCCAGTAGGTGGTGATCCTCCTGATGTACTACTTGTTCTTCTTGGGTCATCACCAAATCTTAACATTGGAAAAACTTGTTCACCTGTGTTGAAATTAAAAGTTTCAACAAAGGGATTTGCAATTTCTGGTGACTGAGTAAATCCTACTCCAACACCAAATATTACAATAATACTAACAAAAAGAATAGCAATACCAGTACGTGTTAATCTATCGATGCCTCTTACCACAAAATAAAATGGCAGAATTCTAATCTAAAATGGATTTTTGTTGATTTTTTCACACTTGCAGGTCGCCTGTTGATTCCCATGTGACACGTACACCTGTTGATTACAGGCGTGAAAATATTCACCAATTCATACTATTGTTAAATAATCATTTTTAGTTTTGAAATTCCTATGACCGATGAAAGAATTATCAAGTGGGTAATTTTTGGATTCTTATCACAAGCTAATCGTCACTATATGAGATTACCAGCACACATTATATTCTCAAAAACTGATGATGCTGATAAATGGAGTAGTAAAACATTATGTGGTAGAATAATTAGTAACAATCTATATGTTTTTGAAAAATTTAAAAATAAATGTAAAAAATGTGTTAAGAAAGAATCACAATTAGATGGCAAAGAAATTTTTACAGATCATTCAAACTTGCAAGTAAAACTTCGTTACTAAATAGCTGAGACGAGGTGCAAACTGCTCCAGAACAAGATCGCTACAGCTCCTCCAATTGCGACTGAGATACCTTTCGAGTTAAAGAAGCCGTTGATCAAAATTACAACGAAAACTAGTATAGCTAATTTTAAAAATTCTTCTGCTGTAGCTACAAGTGTGTACTGCCAAATGAATTCAACGATTAAGTTTTGTGCTCCTGCAAAACCGATTCCAATTTCATTAACACCAAGTAAAACTCTATCACCACCTTCTATTGCAAACTGATCAATGCCTCCAACAATTGCATACTGAGTTTGATCCAAAAATACTACGAGGCTATTGTACGTCCCATGAATAATGATAGGCACAAGCAAAGCGTTAGTACGTAAGAACGCAACCATCATGATCACACCACCAATAAAAATTCCACCAAACTGTGCATTGCGTACAACTTCAGGTGGTTGTCCTACCATGAAGAATAAAATTGCAAAGATGGAAATTACAACTAAGAAGATTCCAACTGCAATCCAAAGCAGTCCGTTAAGATCTATATCGTTAGTCCAAAAGATGTTCAGGTCTTTAGCACGATCACCAGTTCCTCCCAAGTTTGCCTGAGCAAATAATATTCCCATTCCTGAACCCAAGTAAAGAAAGAAGAATGTTTGCAAAGTCCTAAACTCAATTTCGTTTTGTATGTTTGAGAGTGCAAAGAATCCTAAGATCATTGGAAGTGCTAGAACCCAAATTACTGTAGATACTCTAGTAACTGTGCCTGCTGTAGATCGTTGACTAAGGGACATCTAGACTCACATAATAAAATTGATGGTTTTCCTTGAAAATTACATGTTTCATAGACGGATTTTGTGTGGCATTGGAAAATACTATCCAGTAATTGAAAATAAAAAAAAAGAAAAGGATTTTTTCTCTAGGTCGATTAAGAAGAGTCTAGCAATACAGAGTCTGATACTGAACCAGTTGATCGGTCTGCATCTACAGTGTTAATACTTAGCGTTACATTGAATGCTGATGTAGCTCCGAAGTTGCTTACTATCTGTGCTGGAATTGTATGTACCTCGTTTCCATTTTTCAAGGAAACCACGTAGTTTGCAGAGTCGAGAGATGCTGTGTCTCCAACTTTGAATCTATACAAAGTTGAAACTCCAGAGGTTATTTGTTCGTCAAAGCTAGATAGTGTTATGATTCCAATGTTTGGAATGTCTAAGTTTGATCGACCTCTATCCCAAGCGTTGTTGTCATCAGTGTCAAATTCAAGTTGATACTCGAATTGTCCTGATGCTTCTGCTTGAGTGATTGTCATTTCCCATCTTACAAATGAAGAAGTTCCTGAAGTTGTTCCAATTGCTGTTATGTCTGCTGGTGAGTTTAGCGTTGGTGGTGTTGCATCATCCCAACTTAATGTTCGGAATGCTATTGTACTTGCAACTTGTCCTGCCTGTGGGTCTGGAAGATTTCTAAGATCGAATCTAAATAGCCAACTTTTTTGACCATCTCCAGAAACGTCTTTGTACTCTACGAATGTTATGAATGGGTTCAGACCTTGATCTGCTGTACCCATTGGGTCGATGTATGTGTCTGCGTCAGTTTCCAAACTTGCGTACATAATACCATTCATTGTTGCATCTATTGTTATTGTTGCTGATGCTCCAGTACCAATTGTATTGAATGTGTTTCCATTGGTTGATGTGTAGTATGTCGTTGTAATTTCTGCACCTTCAGTTCTCGAATTCTGATTATCGAGTCCGTTAGTATGTTCTTCAACTATTGCGAGCTGTCCAGTGAATGGTGCTCCTGATGTAGGAAGAACTGTACTTGGTGGGGTTACTACTCCACCTTGAGTTCCGAAGTTGAAAGGAATTACTCCAGTGCCGATACCAACAATTACTGCTACTCCTATAATACCTAGAACGATTGCAGTTGTTTGTGTTACCATTTTTATCCTTAGTATAAAATAGCAAAAAAACGAATTATACTAATTCATGAGTAATTAATAAAAAAAGAAGAGGTTGTTTTGATCCGATTTCAGGTCTATGATTCTTGTACTGCTACTGTGTCTGAAACTGTTAGTGTACCTTGCTGAGAATTGAGTGTAAGTACCCTAAATGTAACATCAATGTCATCAACTGGTGCTAAAGTAGTCACGAATTTGAATGCTGTCTGATGTGAATTGTTCCCATCTTTTGCTGAAGTCACGTAATTTGCATTATCTAACGTGGCAGTATCGCCTAATTTCCACCTATACAAGGTTGAAGATCCAGAACTGACATTCTCATCAAATTCAGTAAGTGGCATTACTCCTAAGTTTGGTACTTCAAG
>SDBT01020723.1_pt1 | contig 10278 bp, 9 predicted proteins | sample 2277101 | NCBI WGS metagenome assembly SDBT01 (sample SAMN10404973, study PRJNA504765) | marine sediment metagenome | isolation source: marine sediment core GS10_PC15, 103 cmbsf | place: Arctic Ocean: Southern Knipovich Ridge | collected 2010
TGCCGGTCTGGGCGTTTCACGGAGCCAAAGACAAAATTGTGCCGGTATCGAGGTCTGAAGATATGGTCAACGCCATCAACGCCGCTGGTGGAAACGCCAGGTTGACGGTTTATCCCGATGCCGGGCACGATGCATGGACGGCCACGTACAATAACGACCAGCTTTACAAATGGTTGCTTGAACATCATAAAAACAAGAGCAATTGAACAGTGTACAGCAATAATGGAACATGTGGTGACAGCTGAGGTTGGCAAGAACAGTCAAGGCAGAGCAAATCCGCAAACAGCAACGGAAATTCCCGGGAAAAAAATTTGGCAGATTGATTGACGGAAATTTCCAATTACGTGCAAAAAGGACGGGCAGGAAAAAGCACAGGCATGTGCCAATAAACAGGCCCTGCGGTGCAAAAAAGGCATCTGTGGGACGGTCCGGGGCGGCGCAAAAGGCCGATAAGAAGGTACATATAGGGCGGTTACAGCGTTTTTTTGTGGACAAAAGGCTTTTTGGAATATACAATATAGAGCGGTAAAAGCTTTAATTAACAGCAGCACCAACGGATATGCCAAAGCTGGGCCCGAAAGGTATCTTGATAGTCACGAAGCTGCAGCGTTTTTCAGGGACGAAAACGATATTGGTGCGCTGTATTGTTTTAAACATGGTTGGTTAAACAGGATTATGAAGGAAGTTGTCGACGTCAATACGGGAGAGGTCAAACTCGGGAGAGGGCAAGAAATACTAAGGTCGGTAGCCATAGGTTCGTGCATAGTTGTAGCGGCGTATGATTTCAAGAAAAAGATAGGTGCCCTTGCCCATATTATGCTTCCGGGCAGAGCAAGTTCAAAAACTCAGGAAAAGACCAAGTATGCGGCCAACGCGATAGAGGAAATGGTAAACAGGATGACAGATGCCGGCTCAAGTAAAGACGACCTTGGGGTGTGCCTTGTTGGCGGAGCAAACATTCTAAAGAACGATGATGATACAATCTGCAAGGAAAACATCAAATCTGCCACCGAACTTCTCAAGGAAAAGCAAATCCCGATAAAGGCGATGGTTCTGGGCGGGGAAAAGAGAAAGGGAGTGCTTCTGGACATAGAAGACAGCACCATTTTCTATACGGAAGGGGATGCGGAAGAAAAACTTTTATGGAAGGCCTGCGACAAGAGCAAGCAAACAGAAAGGCTTTAAGATGAATTTAAAGGCGCAAAGATGAGCGAAGGACGTGACAACCTTAAGGATGACGCTGACCATAAAGGGCAGTTACGCGCAGTAAATCTGCAACTGCACGCGGCCAACCAGCAGTTAAAGGCGACGATGCAGCAATTGCGGGCTGCGAACCAGCAACTGCGGGCGACAGAAGAAAAACTTCGTGAAAACCTACAACGCGTCAAGACGCTTTTCGAAGGCTCGATAAACGCTATAGCAGTTTATGCGGGGGTTGATAACGGAAAAGATTTTGTTGTTCGAGATTTAAACCCTTCCGCTGAAAAGATAGAAAGTGTCAAAAAGCAGGATACGGTTGGCAAAAGTGTTCTGCAATTATTTCCCGATATAAAGAAATTCGGTCTTTTTGACGTATTTGTGAGGGCGTGGAAGAGCGGGCGGCCTGAGCTTTACCTTGAGACTCGGCACAAAGACGGGAAGATTTTTGGCTGGCGGCAAAACTATGTGTTTAGGTTGCCAGGCGATGAAGTGGGAGTTATATACCAGGATATTACGGAACGCAAGCGGGCTGAACAAGCCCGGCAGGAAGAACATAACCTGTTGACTACATTGATAAACAGCCTGCCGGACCCGATATATGTCAAAGACGAAAAAAGCCGGTTTGTTATCGGTAACACGGCGGTCGGGCACATTATGGGGGTTGCAGCACCTGAGGAACTGTCAGGCAGGACAGATTTCGATTTTTACACCGAGGAATCAGCCCGTAAGTATTATGCCGACGAACAGGAAGTTATCAAAACGGGCCAGGCGATTATCAACCGGCAGGAACCTGTCGAAAATCAGACGACAGGTGAAACAAGATTAAACTTGACAACGAAGGTTCCGTGGCTGGACAGTCACGGGCAGATAGTCGGCATTATCGGGATAGGCCGGGACATTACGCAGCTTAAGCAAACAGAGGAGCAGCTAAGAGCGGCCAATCAACAACTGAAAGCAGAGGAACAACAATTAAGAGCGGCCAATCAACAGCTTAAAGCCACCGAACAACAGTTAAAGGCGGCTAATCAGCAATTAGGGGCAGAACACCAGCAATTAATGTCAGCCAATCAACAGCTAAAAGCAACCGAGCAGCAGCTGCGGGCAGCTAACCAGCAACTGGCTGCGGGACATCAACAATTAAAAGCTGCCAATCAACAGTTGGCGGCGGAAGAACAGCAATTAAGAGCTATCAATCAACAGCTAAAAGCCACGGAACGGGAGCTTCTGACCAGCAGGCAATTGTATCAAACAATCTTCGAGGGCTCGATTAATGCAGGAGCGGTTTATAAAGCGGTCGATAACGGCAAGGACTTTATTCTTGATAATATCAATCCTACAGGCCAGCGTCTGGAAAAGGTAAAAAAAGAAGATGCTATTGGTCAAAGCCTTTTAAGTATATTTCCGAAGGCCAAAGAGACAGGTCTTTTTGATGTGTTTGAGCGTGTCTGGCGGACAGGCAAACCCCAGCATTGCCCTGTTTCAGTTTACGAACAGGGGCGAATTAGCATCTGGCGGAAAAACTATGTTTACAAGCTGCCTTCAGGGGAAATAGTAATTTTGTATGCAGATATCACCGAGCGTAAACAGGCTGAGCAAAAGCTTCTGGATTATCAGGTACAATTGAAATCTTTAGCCTCACAATTGTCGCTGGCCGAGGAGAGGGAAAGACGTCACATCGCTATAGAGCTTCATGACCGGATCAGTCAGTCCCTGGTTATTGCGAAAGTCAAATTGGAGGCGCTATGCGGATCAACTTTTTCCGAAGAGACAGCAATTCACCTTAAAGAAATACGCAACCTGCTGGACCAGACGATTCAAAACACAAGGTCATTAACGTTTGATTTAAGCTCGCCTATACTATATGAGCTTGGCTTTGAGGCGGCGGTTGCAGAGTGGCTTACGGAGCAGATTCAAGGAAAACACGGCATAGCCACGGAGTTTGAAGATGACGGCCAGTCAAAGCCTTTGGATGAGAGTGTTCGTGTTCTTTTATTCCGTGACGTGCGGGAGCTGTTAATTAATGTTATCAAGCACGCTCAAGCGCGTAAAGTGAAGGTTTCTGTCCGTAAGCACGGAGAAAAGGTATGCGTTACTGTAGAAGATAACGGAGTGGGATTCGACCCGGGCAGGATTGCGACAATGCCGACAAAGACGGGCGGGTTCGGGCTGTTCAGCATTCGAGAACGTCTGGAGCAGGTGGGAGGCCAGTTGGTCGTAGAATCCAAGAGCGGAGGCGGCAGCAAGGTTACCATGACGGCTCCAATTAAACCGGAAAACGAGGCCAACGAGAGGACCAGATGAGCACAAGAATTTTACTTGTTGACGACCATGGGGTCATACGTGAAGGTCTTCGTTCTTTACTTGAGAAGCAGGCCGATATCGAGGTAGTCGGTGAAGCTGAAGACGGTCGGAAAGCAATCGAATTAGTGCGCGAACTTCTGCCTGAGATTGTGGTTATGGACATAACCATGCCCAACCTTAACGGAGTAGACGCAACGCGCCAAATCAAGCAAAGTTTTCCACAAGTAAGTATTATTGCACTGTCAATCCATGCCAACAGGTTGTTTGTGACAAACATGCTAAAGGCAGGGGCATCGGCTTACATACTGAAGGAATGTCTGTTTGACGAGTTGATACAATCAATTCGCGAAGTCCAGGCCGGCAACACATACCTCAGCCCCCGGATTACGGGCGTAGTTGTCGGAGACTATATAGAGCGACTGGCAATGACCTCTGAACCACAGTCAGCCGGCCTTACCAACAGGCAGCGTCAGATTGTTCAGGCGCTGGCCGAAGGCAAGATGATGAAGCAGATTGCATTAGAACTGCACGTAAGCGTCAAGACTATCGAAGCCGACCGTCGTCAAATAATGGAAAAGCTTGACATTCACAGTGTAGCGGAGTTGACCAAGTATGCCGTGCGAGAAGGACTGACGTCTTTAGAGGCTTAAGTTGCGCTGAGGCGGGGGTTTAGCAAAGCGGCTGCAATCACGGGACAGTGACAGCAGTCGGTTTTTTCAGGTCACCAGTTAGCGGTACGGGCAAGTCTAACCGGCAGAAAAACCAGCAAATACGTGTTGTGCAGTGGTGGTCAATGTGTCAGTTCGGTCAGCAATATAGGATTTTCGCAGTACATATTTAGGAATATCCTACTTGTTTATTTGCCTTAGCTGGCAGATAAAACCAACAAAGACTTTTAAGGTCAATGCGGTGAATAACTTTTGGAAATATAGGTGGGTAGTAAACGGTATTAGTAGGCGGTGATTCGTTAGGTGGTGATTGTCTCGTCGAGGATTGCAAAACAGGGGCTGAAGGATTTGGGATGCCAAGGAAGTAGTATGCCGGTCTTTTTCTGGCGGGGCGGTTTTTTGATGGGCTTATAGACGTTTAGGTTTTTTGTTGCGGGAGAGTTTACGGATTTTGGTTTCGGTTCCAGCCAAAATCCTTTTTATATTCTGCCTGTGCCTGATTATGACCACCAGCGGTATGACGATTGCGGCAGTTAACAGAGGCCATAAAACAACAAAATCCCAGTTGGGGTTTAGTATTATCGCCAGCAGCAATGCCAGGGGGAAAGCCAGACCAGCAACTATAGAGGCCATCGAAATGTACCCGGTTGTCAATACAACTGCGGTCCAAAGTACAATTGCAACGAACGCGCAGATTGTATAGTAAGGCCAAAGGCCGAGGGCCATGCCGAAACTGGTCGCCACACCTTTACCACCCTTAAACTTCAGGTATATTGGGAAGATATGGCCCAACACGGCTGCGAAGCCGACGGCAAGCACAAGCGAAAGGCACGGTACAGTCAGGCATGATGCGGCCAATTTTGTTGCCAGCAACATCGGCACAAGACCCTTAAGCATGTCGAGGAAAAAACAAAAACAGGCCCATTTTCTGCCAAGTACACGCGCCAGATTGGTTGCACCTATGTTTCCGGAGCCGATTGTACGCAGGTCCCTGCCGTGGGCAGAGGCAATAATCAGCCCGAACGGCACAGAGCCGAGTAGATAAGCACAGAAAATTAAAACAATTAAATTAGCTGTCATTTGCGATTTTGGATTATTGATTCATAAAGCTGTTCAAATTGGCAGGCAGAGCAGGCAATAGAGACATTTTCCCTGAGATTATCTCGTTCGATGGCCTCCGCGGCTGCTTTAATATGCGTGGGGTCTTTAAAGTAGGCGATAGCGTCGGCTAACATCGCCACATTATTGGCATTGTCGATAACCCTGCCGTGGAGATTGTTAACAAATAAATCGACGGCGCCGTTGAACCTGGTGGTTATGACCGGCTTTCCAGCGGCTATTGCTTCAAGGATAAATCTGCTGCAAGGGTCGTAAAAAGTAGGCAATACAGCCACATTGGTTATGGCAAGAACGTCGTGTATGTTTCGCAGTTTACCTAAAAAGACGAGCCGGTTATGGACATTAAGTTTTTTTGCCAGGCGTCTGTACTTTCCCGACCTGCCTCGTCCGGCAATGAGCAAACACGGTTGAGGTTGGCCGGCTACGGGTGCAGCCAAACTCATTGCTTTCAGCAAAACAGCAAGTCCCTTTAGCCTGAAGTTGTTCGCGGCAAAGAGAAAAAAGACGGGTTCATTGTGCCGACAGCTTTGCGGCAATTGAGCGAGAATCTGGCGGCGCAAGACGTCAGCTTTTGTTTTATCAATTTCCGTGCTTGTTTTGATACCGTTTGTAATAACTTTTATCCTCCGGTTATCAAGGCTGTAATGGCGATTGAACTGGTCGGCGACATAATGTGAAAGCGCGGCAATAATCGGGCCATTGGTTTTTTTACATAATTTTCGTTCGCCCAACAAAAGCTGTGTGCGGCGAAAGTTGGCATACGCGGTCAACAGTTTATAAGATTGGATAAGTTTTCCAGTGTAACTTGCGGCGTTTTGTTTTATTGCTTCTACAAAGCAGCCGCCCCGAGGCTGATATACATCAACGAAGTCGAAAGGCAGGACACTGTGGACTATGTCATAATGGTTCCGGGCAAGATACGCCTTCAATTTTTTTGCGAAGAGGCGGTAACTTGTGCGTTTTCCCGGCAGGTCCTGACAGAGAAAACGTATGTTGGGTGCGTTTGTTTGACCTTTTGCGGCAATGATATCTATGTGAAGATTAAGTTGGCGCAATGCAACGGCCAACTCAAGAACAGAGCGTTCGGCTCCGCCGAGCATAATATCGGCCCGTTCTATGATGATTGCCACCTTCGGCATGGAAGGATTATACCTGAATTTCATCAAGGTTCAAATGGTGCGGTCCTGCCGTGTTTTTTGTCGTGCTTTGCCATACGTTTGGCCTTGTTTTTGATTATGCGTATAAGAATCTTGTCGGTTCCGGTCAATTTTTTTCGGCAGGCAAGAGCACAATAAAAGCGCAATCGGTCGGTTTTTGAAAAATAATGGGCAGGGGCGGAATAGTACAACTGAGCAAGGTCTTTTATTCTGAATTTGTGCTTGAAGAAGGCTGGTTTAAAGACCCTTGCCAGGTCTATCAGATGGAATTGGCCGGGTTCGCTGTAAAATATGTGGGGGAAATACAGGTCGCGATGACAGAAACCGGCCTGGTGAAAATGCCTTATAAAAGCGGCCAGTTGGTTAATGAATGCGCGTTTGAGCCTGAGGTTTTCCGCTGTAGGTTCGGCAGTGCAATAATAGGGCAGTTTTTTTTCGAGCGAATGGGCATTGGGGATTTTTTCGGTAGCTATGAAACTTTTTTTCTCGAAAAATCGGCCCCACTGCCAGCCCAGCAAAATGGTCTTAGGGGTTTTTATGCCCACAGCCGAAAGTTTGCGTGCAGCTTCATAATCAAAAAAGCCGCAGCTTTTGCGGCTGTGGGCGGAAAGCCAGTTTTTAACCTGTACACGAATCGGTGGATTATCATAGCGTTTTAGGAACACCGTTGCAGGTACAGCAGCCAGCTCGAATTTTAACCTGGTTCTGTAGGCGGGCAACCCAGCCTTTGTCAGATTGTCACCAGCGGTAAAAGAGAAAACAGCGTCAATGGAAGTCAGGCCTGACTGCTCGAAAGCAGTTTTGTAATCCGGGTCCACAAAAAAGGACTGTGATATTTTTGCAAGAGTATGTTCACGCATAAGGCCAAGCGATTTTTCGTCTATAAAAATTTTTTTACCGCGTCACAGACCATTTCCACAGTAATGGACTGCATACAAAGGTTAGTTTTCTTTTTGCAAACGGCTCTGGCACAGGGTGCACAGTCAGCATTTCCGATAATTTTTATTTCATTTTCGCAGCGTGTTTCAGTCCAGGCAGGGTCGTTCGGGCCAAAAAGAGTTATAACGTTGCGGCGCAGGGCTATTGCGATATGGCGAGGGCCGGTGTCGTTGGATATTACCAAATCGGCAAGCGAAAACAGCGATTTCAGTTCGGCTATGGACAGGTTTCTGGCGGCGATGTTTATAATGTTGTGCCGGGCAGTGTTACAGATTGTCTCGGCGATTTGCAGTTCACGCCTGTGCGGTGATACAGAGACAATGACGGTTGCATTGTAATTTTCAGTCAACCAGTCGGCAGTTTTGGCGAACCTTTCACCCGGCCAGCACTTGCTGGGCCCAAATGCGCCGCCTGGTACAATCACGACAGCGGGGCTTTGCGGGCGACATACCTCGGGAATTTTGGCGGCAAGTGTCTGGGCAGCGTCAGGGTCCACAAGTAACTCCAAATCTCTGCCTGAGCAGTTGGCGCCAAGGCTTTGCGATATCGCAAGGTAGTAGTCAATCATAGAGAGGGGCTTGAACCGGCCGTCGGAGAGTTTTTCAGGATAAAGTTTATCGGTAAGCAGGCCGCCCCTTCCCTGGCACACGTAACCGGCACGGACAGGTATCCGGGCTAAAAACGCCGCTAAAGCACAGCTGAAAGAATTCTTGAAAAGCAAAGCATGGGTGAATTTGCAGGTATGCAGTTTTTTTGCGGCGGCAACTACGCTTTTGCTTTCGCGCAGCAGCCATGCATCAGCAAATGTGGTCGGGGACAGAACTTCACGCACGACCGGCTCAGCAAAGAACGAAATGCGACAGCAGTTAAAATGGCTGCGTATGGCCCTTAGTGCCGGTGTGCATAGAATAGCATCACCCATCGGAGAAGGAAGCCAGATTAAGATATTAGCATCGGGCATTTGTTCAAAGCAGAAGCCAAAAACGTCTATCGTCTGTCCATTATGTAACAGGTCAAGGCAATTAACTGCAAGACTACAGCGAACCCAAGCGAAATCAAAACGCCGTTATCGCCACCCGAGGCATTAATCAAAAACCAGACGGCTATCAACAAAGGTGCAAATACGATAACCTGAACAACTCCGGCGAACATCTTTGTCATCGAGAACTCAGGGAACATGTCCTGCCTCTGGTTTCTTTTGAGCTGTTCGAGTATTTCGGCCAGCAACCGCTGGCTGGAGTCAACGGCGGTCTGTCCGGCGTCAGAAGAGGCGGTTTGTTCGATGTCAGCAGCGTGGGGCTGTTGACCCTGAGGTGTTGGGTCCGCAGGTTGCGGGATTTCGTCAGGCTGGGGCTGGGGTTCGGGTTCGGGTTCAGAGACCAGTCCGGCGGCGGAAGTTTCCACAAGCTGTGGTCGGCAGCGATTATGCTTTTTTATTATGTTCACAGCTTCCTTTATATTTACGCTTTTGTAGTCAGGCTTTGGTGTACCGGTGTCATAACGATTATGGTCCGAGGACCGTTCAATAAAAATGGTCCTGCAGCCGGCCCTTAAACCCGCCTCAATGTCACGTGGGCTGTTTCCAACCATCCAGGAACGTTCGAGGTCAATATCCATATCCCTGGCAGCAGCGTGCAGCATTCCGGGATTTGGTTTCCTTAGCTCACTTTCTTTTCGGTACTTTGGAATAACACCGTCCGGATGACAGGGGCAATAGTAGATTTTATCCAGATAAGCGTTTTCCTTGGCCAGCAACTGCCTGAGACGATAGTGAATATCTGCCAGGACTTTTTCCGTAATGATTCCACGGGCGATACCGGATTGATTTGACACAACAATTAATACATATCCCATAACTTTCAGCTGCACAAGGGCCTGCGGAACACCTTCAAGAAGCTTGACCTGTTTGGGGTCGCTGAGATACCCAGGGTCTTCAATCAATGTGCCGTCACAGTCAAAAAAAATCGCTTTTTGTGTCATAAACTCCACACGTTTATTTTCAGGTCTGTTGGCAAAAACTCTGCTCGACAAGGTCGCAAATTATATGGTAGGCAAGCTGATGGATTTCCTGGGTGCGTGCGGTCGATTCATCATTGGCGCAAAAACAAATATCGGCAATTTGTTCAAGTTTGCTGCTTTTTCGGCCGGTAAAAGCCAGAACACAGGCACCTTTTTTCTTTGCCAGTTCTGCAGCAATGACGACATTCGGTGAGCTGCCGCTGGTAGAGATAGCCCACAGGATGTCTTTTTGATTAACAAGGGCTTCGACCTGCCTTGCGAAGACGTTATCGTAACCATAGTCATTTGCAATTGAGGTAATAGTGGAAGTATCGGTGGTCAGCGCAACAGCAGGCAGTCCAGGACGTTCGCGTTCGAACCGGCCGAGCAGTTCAGCGGCGATGTGCTGAGCATCGGCAGCAGAGCCGCCGTTGCCGCATATAAAAATACGGTTATTCCGCTTTACAGCATTTGTTATCAAAACCGCGGCGGCGGCAATTGTTTCGAGGGCGTGGGACTCAAATTCCAGAAGCATCTGTTTATGTTTTCGCACTGCGGCTTGTACGGTTTTTTTTACTTTTTCATCCATTATTGTCGTTTCCGAGCAAGCGGGTTTTTTCTATTATTTTCGAGGAGCTTTTTCCCTCGACAAGCGGCGCAAGGACAACTTTTCCGCCGTACGATTTAACGAAATCAGCACCGACAACGCCTTTTTTGGCCCAGTCGCGGCCCTTTACGAGTACGTCGGGCTTTATTTTCTCAATTGCCTCCAGCGGAGTGGGCTGGTCAAAGACGGTGATATAATCAACTGTTTCCAGCGCGGCAAGGACCGCAACCCTGTCGGATTGTTCGTTAACAGGTCTTTCGGGCCCTTTGATGGTTTTTACGGAGTTGTC
>SDBT01020724.1_pt1 | contig 10278 bp, 9 predicted proteins | sample 2277101 | NCBI WGS metagenome assembly SDBT01 (sample SAMN10404973, study PRJNA504765) | marine sediment metagenome | isolation source: marine sediment core GS10_PC15, 103 cmbsf | place: Arctic Ocean: Southern Knipovich Ridge | collected 2010
AAATTTAATCGTGAAGGTTTTCAAACCTTTCAAGGAAAAGATGGAGAAGAAGGATTAAAAATTGCATTAAAAGAGCATCCGGATATTATTCTTTTAGACATTATTATGCCTCATGTTGATGGCTTAAGTATGCTTAAAACATTAAGAAAAGATGATTGGGGGAAAAATGCGCAGGTGCTTCTTCTTACTAATTTAAATGATGCCGAGTATGTAGCTACGGCTATGGAAAGTGGAGTTTTTGATTTCCTAGTTAAAAGTGATTGGAAGCTTGATGATCTGGTTATAAGAGTTAAAGAAAAACTAGGAATTGTCTAAAAAATTAATATAATTATTAAACATGGCGGAAGAAAAAAAAGTTAAAATTGCTTTGATTGAAGACGAAAAGTTTTTATTAGGAGCAATGAGAGACAAGCTGGAAAGAGAGGGCTTTGATGTTTATACAGCGACTAATGGTGAAATTGGATTGGAGGTAATTAAAAAAGAAAAACCTGCTTTGATTTTACTAGATTTAATTATGCCGATAAAAAGTGGTTTTGATGTTTTAGAAGAATTACAAAAGGATAGTGAATTAAAAAAAATCCCGGTAATTATTTTATCTAATCTGGGTCAAGAATCAGATATTGAAAAAGGCAAAGAATTAGGAGCAACCGACTATTTAATTAAAGCGAATTTTAAAATGAAAGAAGTAATTGCCAAGGTAAGAGAACATCTTAAATAATATTTTAAATTTATTAAACATGGAAATTCCTTTAGAAAAATTAAAAGAACTCTTGGTTTTACCAGGTCATATTCCTGAAAAAGAATTTAATGATGCTGTTAAAAAAGCCAAGGAAGAAAATATCCCTTTGCAAACTTTTTTAGTAGAAAAAGGTTTAATTTTAGATGAAAATTTAGGAAAAACTATTGCTGAGCATTTTGATTATCGCTTTATTAACCTTAATAAAGAAGAAATTTCTGAAGAAGTTTTAAAAATAGTTCCTGAATTAGTCGCTCGTATGCAGGAAGTAATTGCTTTTGACAGAGGTAAAGATGGTTTTAAAATAGCCATGACTAATCCAAATAACTATGAAATGATTAAATGGCTAGAAAAAAAGACTGGGGAGACGGTTAAAGTATATTATGCTACCTTTTTTGGAATTCAAGATGCTTTAAGGTTTTATCGTAAAAAGATTACAGAAGAATTTGATGATATTATTAAAACTCAGGTTAAAGAGGCAAAAAGATTAGATGTGAAAGCAGAAGATATTCCTATTATTAAAATTGTTGATACTTTAATTGAATATGCTTATGAAAACGGGACTTCAGATATCCATATTGAACCATTAGATGAAAAAACTCAGGTTAGGTTTAGAATTGACGGAGTCTTACATAATGTTGTTAGTTTGCCTAAAGATATTCATGGCTTGGTTGTTACTCGCATTAAGGTTTTAAGTCGACTCCGCACAGATGAACATTTTGCTGCTCAAGATGGAAAATTTCAAGTTAAATTAGAAGCTTTAACTGGCTCTAGAAGAAAACAAGATAAATTTGATATCAGAGTTTCTATTGTCCCTATTACTGATGGAGAAAAAATAGTAATGAGACTTTTGTCGGAAAAAAACCGTCGCTTTACCTTAAAAGAATTGGGTTTTTCTTCTCAAGATAATAAAAAAATTAAAAGCACTATTAAAAAACCTTATGGGATGGTTTTATCTACTGGACCAACTGGTTGTGGTAAAACCACTAGTCTTTATGCTATTTTAAAGATTTTAAATAAACCAAACGTAAACATTACTACAATTGAAGATCCTGTTGAATATGACGTTGAGGGAATTAGTCAGATTCAAGTTAACACTAAAACTGGTTTGACTTTTACCAAGGGCTTACGTTCAATTGTTAGACAAGATCCAGATATTATTATGGTTGGAGAAATTCGTGACGAAGAAACAGCTGATATTGCTATTAATTCAGCCATGACTGGTCACTTGGTCCTTTCTACGATGCATGCTAATACTGCGGCAACTAATCTTGTCCGTTTAATAGATATGGGAATAGAGCCATTTTTAGTTGCTTCTTCAATTAATATTGTTTTTGGTCAAAGGTTAGTAAGAAAAATATGTGAAAAATGCCGTCATAGTTATGAAATTGGCCACCAAGAATTAGAAAAACTTAATCTTTCTTCAAAAATAATTGAGAAACTTCTTGGTAAAAAACAAAAAATCAGAGTTTATAAAGGTAAGGGGTGTCGAGCCTGTAATGAAAGCGGTTATGCTGGTCGAATTGGAATTTTTGAAATTTTAGAAATTAGTGACACTCTTAAACAAATGATTATGAGTAAAACAAATGCTGATGAACTTGAAGATCAAGCTATTAAAGAAGGGATGCACACAATGATGGAAGATGGAATTGAAAAAGTACTTACTGGAATTACAACAATTGATGAGGTTTTAAGAGTGACCCTAGAATAGATATTTTTTAATTTAATATATCTTTATGTTAGAAAAAATAAGTACTATTGATAAAGTTTTTCTTGCTAATAATCTTTCTATTATGATTAAGGCCGGCCTGCCTTTACGAGAAGCGGTAGCTACATTACAGGAACAGACTAAATCTAAAGTGTTTAAAAAAATTCTTGAGGATATTATTAAACGCCTTGATAATGGAGAACCTTTAGCAGATAGTTTGGCTAGACATCCTCGAAGTTTTAACCAGCTTTTTATTAATATTATTAGGGTAGGGGAAGCAAGTGGAACTTTAGAGGAAAACTTGAAATACTTGGCCATTCAATTAGAAAAAAGTTATGATCTTCGTCGAAAAGTAAAAGGGGCGATGATTTATCCTTTACTTGTTTTGGCCAGTACTTTTGTTTTAGGGGGAGCTTTGGCTGTTTTTATTTTACCTAAACTTTTGCCCCTTTTTAAAAGTTTTGATGTTGATTTGCCTTTGCCCACAAAAATACTGGTTTGGGTGACTGAAACAATTCAAAATCATGGACTATTAATCTTTGGTGGTTTAGCTGGTTTTATTATTTTATTTACTTTTTTATCGCGCTTAAAACCAGTTAAAAGAATCAATCATAAAATTCTTTTAAGAACACCGTTGTTTGGTCGGATTTCTCGTAGCAGTAATTTAGCTCAATTTTGTCGTACCTTAGGGGTCTTGTTGAAAAGTGGTATTCCTGTAGTTCAAGGATTGGAAATTACTTCCCAGACATTGAGAAATATGAGTTATAAAAAGGCTTTAGCTGAAACCTCTGATAACGTACAAAAAGGCAAATCCATTAGTGATCATTTAAGAACTGATCGTTTTCTTTTCCCTGTTACTGCTTCTAAGATGATTGAAGTAGGAGAAAAAACTGGCAATTTAGAACAAACCTTGCTTCATTTAGCAGAATTTTACGAAAAAGAGATTGATAATGTAACTAAAAATCTTTCCAATATCTTAGAACCTATTTTATTAATTGTCATTGGCCTGGTTGTTGGTTTTATTGCTATTGCTATTATTTCGCCAATTTACAAATTAACAGGTGGATTTCGATAAGAAAAAGAATATGTTTAAAAAAGGTTTTACCCTTATAGAAATAATGCTTTCTATTACAATTATTGTTTTTCTTACTGTTTTAATTCTACCGACTGGTATTCGTTTTTATCAAACCCAGCAATTAGATACAGCAAAGGATGGAGTTATTCAGGCTTTAAGAAAATCCCAATTAAAAGCTTTGTCTCAAGGTGATAATAATTTTGGTGTTTATGTTGGTTCTGGTCAAACAGGCCAATATTCTTTATTTAAAGGTGACTCTTATCCTGACAGAACAGATGAAGAAATATTTGAGATTAGCAATAGTATTTCATTCAGTGGTGTTTCAGAAGTATTATTTTCTAAAACACAAGGTAGGCCAACTATTACTGGAACGGGTGACAATATTGTTTTAACCCAGGACATAGAAACAAAAACAATAAATATTAATGAAGTGGGTAGAATCAATTTTGAATTATAAGTTATGAGACACAAACAAGCCCAAAGTTTAATTGAGTTATTAATCGCCCTTGGCGTTTTTGTTTTAATTGTAACCGCGATTAATTTTTTAAGTCTTGATACTTATGTGACTGATCGAGCTGGCGGAGAAAGAACTCAGGCTACTTTTTTAGCTAAAGAGGGAATTGAAGCCTCTATATCTATTAGCAGTAATAATTGGGAAGATTTAATCTTGGGTGAACATGGTTTAACTGTTTCTAGTGGAACTTGGATTTTTCAGGGAACAGAAGATGACATTAGTGATCAATTAACTCAAGGACGAAGAGTAATAACTATTGAAGAAGATGCTATTTGCAACACAAATTGTAGAAAAATTACCTCTGAAGTAACCTGGCAATTAACAAGTACTCGTCCTCAAATAGTAACTTTAGTTACTTATTCAACCAATTTGGTTAGTCCTAATTGGCTGCAAACACTTTTAACAGATTTTAATTTAGGAAAAAGAAACAGTGTTCAAACCACTGAAATAGATGATGGTGAGGTAAAATTATCTTTAGTTGGTGATTGGAATAATGCCTCTGTTATAACTAGCTTTAATACAGACGCTAATGGTGATGTCAGGGATATTTTTATTAATAATAATATTGCCTATATTATCACTATGAATAATGGTGGGGTTGGTGAAGAAGAATTTTTTGTTTTAGATATTTCTGACATTAGCAATGGAAACATCACCCTGTTAGGAGAAACTGATTTAGGAACAGAATTGGGTAATGATGTCCGCAGTATTTTTGTTTCTGGCGATTATGCTTATATTGCTAGTGATGACAACAATGCGGAATTAATGATTGTTCGTTTAACCGACTATACTTTGATTAATCAATATGATATTCCAGTTAATGTTAATGGACTTGATGTCTTTGTTGTTGATGATATTGCTTATTTAGTAACTAATAGAAACAATAGTGAAGAATTTTACGCTTTAGATGTTTCTACCCCTGAAGGAGAAATTACTCAATTAGGCTCTGTTGAAATTAATGCTACCATTAACGGGTTATGGATCTCTGGAAATTATGCTTATTTGGCCACTGAAGGCAATGATAAAGAACTATCTGTTATTCGTTTAAGTGATTATACAGAAGTAAACACCTTTTCCTTGACTGGTAGTAGTAATATGACATCTATACAAGTCATGGATAATGTAGCTTATATGGGGAGGGAAAGCAGTGGGGAGTCAGAATTTTATGCTTTAGACATCACTGATCCTGAAGGAGTAATTAGTGAAATTGATTCCATTAACCTAGGAGGTGATGATGTGGAAACGATTTCTGTTTATGGTGACTTGGCTTATGTGGGAACTGACAACGCAAATAAAGAGGTAATTATTATTGATTTAAATACTTTTACAGAATCTGCTTCTATTGATTTAACCGGTTCAAATTATGCTTATGCTATTATTGTTCAGGGGGCTCATATTTATGTTGGAACAACAAATAATGATTATGAGGTACAAATACTTAGGGGTGCTCAGGGCGGTTGGATCAATCCCCAAATAACTGGCAGCGCTAATATTGTTGGTGATGATGATGCCAACGACGTTTTTGTTTCTGGAAATTACGCTTATGTGGTTACTCAGGAAGATTCTGGTTCAGCCGCTGAATTTTTTATATTTAATATTTCTAATCCAGCCAATCCAGATTTAAGAAGTTCTCTGAATTTAGGTGATGATATTAATAGTGTTTTTGTTTTTGAAGATTATGCTTATGTTACAACTGATGACAATGATGAAGAATTAATGGTTATTAATATAACTAATAAAGATAATCCTAATAAGGTTGATTTCTTTGATATACCTGGTGATGACGATGCTTATGATGTTTTTGTTTCTGGAAATTACGCTTACGTGGTTACTAAAAAAGATAGAAATGATTCAGAATTTTTCATCATTGATGTTTCTGATCCTGAAAATATTCCTGAGACTCAAACAGGGGATTTAGAATTAGACACTGACGCTTCTGCTGTTTATGTTTCAGACAATTATGCCTACATAGCTACTAATGATGATGATCAAGAATTAATTATTATTAATATCACTGATCCGGTTAATCTAAGTATTGATGGAATATATAATACTGATGATAATGATGACGCAAAAGATATTTTTGTGAATAACAACACAGCTTATTTAACCACTAAAGAAAACTCCTCCAGGGGAATAAATCCTGAATTTTATATTTTAGACGTTGGAACACCTACTAATCCTGACTTAATGGGTTATTTAGATTTGGACACTAATGTTAATAAAGTCTCTGTTTCTGGAAATTATGCTTACTTAGCAACAGATAAAGATAATGCAGAATTTCAAATGATTGATATTACTATTTTGGCCAACCCTGTGGTTTATGGCACTCTTGATCTTAATGGTGATGCCAAAGGGATTGATTTTGATGGTAATTATGTTTATTTAGCGACTAAACACAACAGTTTAGAGCTTCAGATTATAGGACCTGGTGAATTGCCAAGTAATTATTCTCAGTGGGGTATTTTTACTTCTTCCTCTTATGATTCTGATGCAGTTGATACTAATTGGAATAATATTTTCTGGACTGAAAGTGGCAATGGAACTATTAAGTTTCAATTTCGTACGGCTAATACTGAAGTAAATCTTTCTTCTGCCATTTGGGTGGGTTCTGATGGGACTAGCAATACTTATTACACTGTTTTATCACAGCCAATTGTTACTGATCCTGGAGCTACTGGCACTCAATGGGCCCAATATCGGGTATTTTTTACTGGGGATAGTATAGAAACCCCTGTTTTAGAAGAAATAATTTTTTATTATTAATGACTAAACAAAGAAAAAAGGCCTTTACTTTAATTGAACTGCTTATTTATCTTGGTATTGTGTCTGGACTTTTAGTTGTGGCTGGTGCTTTTACATGGAGTATTATTAAAGGAAGTGTTAAAAGCTCTTGTGTTCGAGAAGTGCAACAAAATGGACGTTTGGCAATGGAAATAGTTACCCGGGAGATAAAAGCGGCTTCTGGAATTAATAGTCCTTTAGCTGGAGAATCAACTGACACCTTATCTTTAATTATGTCTGATGGTGGTTTAAATCCTACTATATTTGAATTATTAAATAATCAAATTCTTTTAAGCCAAGGTGTAGATGGGCCCTATGCATTAACCACTGATCAAGTTTTAGTTTCTAATCTTAATTTTACTAATCTTTCTTATGCTGATACTCCAGGAACAATTAGGATAGAAATGACTTTGGATTATAATAATCTTGAAGTACAACCAGAATATAAAGCCTCAATTGATTTAATTACCACTGTTTCTTTAACAGGTAAATAAGATGAAACATCAACAAGCATATATTGCTTTAATCACCATTCTTATTATTTCGGCCGTAACCCTATTAATTGCGGCTAGTTCTAGTCTTTTTGGTATTTCTGAAACAGACATGAGTTTAATTGAGGATCAATCTACTCAATCTTATTATTTAGCCAATGCTTGTGCTGAATATGCTTTGGAAAGGCTAAAGAATAATATAAATTATACTGGCAATGAAACTTTAGACATTAATGATGGCAGCTGCTATATTTATTCGCCTGAAGGAAGCGGTAATGAAAATAGGACAGTTAAAGTTACTGGTACTCTTGCCAATAAGACCAGAAAGATTAAAATTATAATACAAGAAGTTAACCCCTCTATAATAATTAGTTCTTGGCAAGAGGTCTCCGAGTTTTAAATTAAACATATGGTTAGATTTTCAAAAACAGGTTTTGGCTTAGATATCTCTGATTTTTCAATTGAGATTCTTGAACTTGGTTCAAAAGTAAAAGTAAAAACTTTTTCTAGAATAATCTTAGAACCGGGCATAGTTGAAAATGGTCTTATCCTGGATAAAAGAAAATTAACTAAAAACCTTAAAGAACTTATTGCTAAAACAAATATAAAAACAAGCCAGGTTGTTTTATCTTTACCAGAATCAAAGGTTTTTATTCATGTTTTTAAGGTTCCCAAAGGCTTAAAAAAGGCTAATTTAAAAGACGCCATTGCTTTTGAGGCGCCCAAAATGATTCCTTTAAACCAGGAAGAAATATATTGGGACTGTCAGACGATTTCCTCTCCAGCGAAATCAACTCAACAGTCTGTTTTGTATGTTGCTGTTTTTAAAAATATTATTGATACATATATTGAAGTTTTGACCTTGGCCGGGTTAAAACCAGTTGTCTTTGAAATAGAATCATTGGCTTTGGGTCGGGCTTTGTTGTCAGAATTAAAACCAACTAATAGTTTGATGATTGTTGATTTAGGAGCCCGGACAACTAATATTAGTGTTTTTGGTAAAAACAAACAACTAAGATGGTCTTCAACGGTTCCGATTGCTGGTAATCATTTTACTAAGGCAATTGCTGAAAAATTTCAAGAAATCCCTGAAGAGGCAGAAAAATTAAAAAGAGACAAAGGTTTATCAGAAAAAAGCATTGTTAAACTTATTTTAGAAAAAGAACTTCAACCAATTATTGATGAAATAAAAAGTATTCTTGATTTTTATAATGAACCAGTAGACGAAATTATTTTAAGTGGGGGTTCGGCTCAAATACCAGAAATTGTTTCTTATTTTTCTACTAAACTTGAGAAAAAGGTTAGTTTAGGCAAATCAGTAATTACCAAACAATTAAAAGAGACATCTATTCTTTACAACACGGTTATTGGTTTAGCTCTTAAATCACGTCAGAGGGCTAAAAAAGGGGAAATTAATTTATTACCTCAAAAAATTAAAACCAAAAGATCTTTTATTAATACAGAAACGCAGGAAAGCAAACTTTTTCAAATATTTGGTTATGTTTTTCCATTAGCTTCTTTATTTTTTCTTGGTTGGGCAATTATTAATTATACACCTCAACAACCACGTTTTTCAAATATTGCCCAGAAAATTTTTATAAACGAAGAAATTGTTCCTGAGAAAAAAGAATCAGAACCAGTTAAAGAGGTTGAAGAAGAGGCGACTAAACCAGAAGTAGTTAAGGAAAAAGTTGAAGAAAAAACTACCCAAGTTATTGTTAATCAAGAGATTAGTCGTTTAAATGTTAGAAAAGGTCCTGGATTTGAATATGATATTGTGACCAAGATTTATCCGGGAGAGAGTTATCCACTATTGCAAGAACGAGAAGAATGGTATAAAATAAAGGTAGATGAGGAGACAGAGGGATGGCTTTTTGCCACTTATGTTAAAATTAGAATAATTAATAATAATTAAGTTAAAACTTTATGACTAGATCACGTAAAGGTTTTACTCTTATTGAAATTCTCATTGCCGTTGGGATTATCGCAATTTTAGCTGCTATTGTTATTATTGCTATTAATCCGGCCCGTCAGTTTCAAAGAGCAAGAGATTCTCAACGATGGAGTGATGTTAATGCTCTTCTTAATGGTGTTCATCAAAGAATGGTTGATAACAAGGGAAGTTTTGCTGAAGGTAGCACTTGTGATGCCTTACCAGCTGTTGTTTCGACTATCACCAGTACTGTTGCAGCAGGAAATGTTGATCTCTGTGATTGTTTAGTAACAACCTATTTAGCGGCTCTTCCTTTTGACCCTTCAACTTCTGGAGCAAGTTTTACAGATTGCAGTAACTATACAACTGGCTATACTATTATGCAGGCAGCTACTGGTAGAATTACTGTTTCGGCCCCTGAAAATGAGTTAGATACGATTACAGTAACCCGGTAATTTAAAATGAAAATTTAAAGGGCCTCCACCGTACCAAAAGGTGGCTGGAGGCTTTTTTTATAGAAAATAGGATTTACAAAAATTAAAATAATTGTTAAACTTTTATATAACTATTATATGAAAAAAATAAGTTTGGGAATTATTGGGATTATTAAGCCAAAAGGTATTTCTTCCTTTGATGTGATTAGAAAATTAAGGCAAATGAGTGATATTAAAAAGATTGGTCATGCTGGAACTTTAGATCCTTTGGCGACTGGGGTTTTAGTTGTTGGTGTTGGCAAACAAGCTTGTCAAAAATTAAATAGCATTGTTAAAAAAGAAAAGGAATATATTGCTAAAATTAAATTAGGAGTAAATAGTACTACTGATGACGAAGAAGGGGATAAACAAATAGTAAATGTTGAGAATATCCCTTTGTTAAGCCAAATTAAAAGTATTATTCCTGACTTTCAAGGAAAAATTTATCAAATTCCGCCTATTTTCAGTGCTATTAAAATTCATGGTCAGCCAGCCTATAAATTAGCTCGTCAGGGTAAAAAAGTGGTTTTAAAAAAGAGGTTGGTGGAAATAAAACAGATAAAA
>SDBT01020725.1_pt1 | contig 10278 bp, 9 predicted proteins | sample 2277101 | NCBI WGS metagenome assembly SDBT01 (sample SAMN10404973, study PRJNA504765) | marine sediment metagenome | isolation source: marine sediment core GS10_PC15, 103 cmbsf | place: Arctic Ocean: Southern Knipovich Ridge | collected 2010
GGTACAGACATAGATTTTGTCAGAGTTCTTTTAGGTCAAGCTGGAAGACTACACCACGTTATAGAGAAGAATGAACCTCAGATAGCAATAGCTACTAATAAGATTTATACAAATTTCAAAGATCTAACAGATGTCGTGGGACTATGGAGTGGTTCAGATTTTAATCATTCCGGAACTAGCCTCATGGTAAGTGGAACATATAATAGTAAGAAGGGAGAAGTGTATACACATAGTGGTACAACTCTTGAATTAGGTGGAGATTATGTTATAACATACGCTCATGGAGATGGCTTATCTGATAGAGAAATACAGAGAGCACTTGATGACTCTTTACAACAGGTATACTTATTCTTATTTCAACCAGACGTAGAATTTGATACTTCAACTGTCAAGGGTGCTATGGCTTATTCTCTCAAGATTAATATAGCTACACTCAATGCTATCGGTATACTCAACATGGGTAATATCATTCAATCGGGTTTCAACTATGCATTAGGAGAAATCAGAATTGAAACTAAACTATGGGGTGAAGGTATGAGTACAGAGTCTCTATTACTGAGATTAGAAATGAAAATTAATGGTATGCTTGACATGCTTAAATTGTTCTACAGTGATACACCACTTATACAGGTACTTGATAGAAGTAGAGGTGAACCCAGATATGATCGGGGGAGAATAAATAGACAATTGAAAGGTCGTTCTGTTACTGATTGGGTAATGGATGGAGTTACAATCTCTAGATCATTCAGAATATTAGAAGATAGTTAGGTGATTATATGAGTCAAAGACAACTAGGAATGACAAATACATTCGTTCCGAATTCTTTATATCAAGAGATCAGAATGATCATCATGTCAATGCGTCAAACAGTTCAACACTTAGCTAAGACAGCAGAGCTTAAACATGACTCTTGTTGGGATGATGTACAGGAGACACCAGACCCCGACTGCACGGTTTGTGGTGGAAGCGGTTATCTTATGTCAGTAGGAGCTAGGATAAGACAAGCTGTTATCACACCCAAAGTACCACATGGATTTCAAGGTGGTGCAGGTTCATTACATTCAGTAGCAGGTAAACAGGAACGTGTAGACGCTGAGATGTGGATGGATGGAGAACAGGGTATAGAAGTTAAGATGGATGATCTAATTGTATTTCCATATGATGATGAGAATACTAATGTTGAGTATACAGTTATAACTAAGATACCCTTTGTGGTATTTGGTCAGAAACCATTTGCTTACAAGTACATGCTCTTTAAGTCTATCAGACCAGAACATTTAAAGTTGGAAACTAGAGTGCCCTAAAACTGTAACGGTTTCTATCTTTCAGTTTATATATAAACACACGTTAAGTATCATATGAAGTTCTTATTAGCAAGTGACAGCCCAACTTCACCTACAGGATTTGCAGGTCAGATGAGGTTTATAGCTAGGCACTTAATTAAGAAAGGAAATGATGTGGATTATCTAGGATGGCAACACATGATGACTCAACAGTTTGAGGATGATGGTGTTGAATATCAAGTACATCCTGCTCTCAGTCAAGGCGATCAAGGAAATCAAGAAGCTTTATTTGGAAGAAAGGTATACCCATTCTATTATGAAAGCCTACAACCCAATGTAGTTATTACTCTAGGTGACGCATGGATGGTAAATCAAATCCCTCAATATGAACGTAACCCACTATGGATTATGTACTTCCCCGTTGACGGACATCCTTTAAATGATGATATTAAAAACACAGTAGCTCAAGCACATGTACCTGTAGCCATGTCTAAGTATGGTCAAGAGATTTGCAGACAACAAGGATTGCAAGTTGATTACATACCACATCAAATCGATTGGAAGAAGCTATCTAAATACAATAAAAAGAAAGTTAAAAAAGCAAATAGAAAGAAATACTTCCCAGATCTAAAAGCTGATACTGTACTCTTTGGTTCAATTGCCCGACTTAATCCTCGTAAGCACCACATGAGATTACTAAGAGCATTTGAGAAATTTATTAGAGAAGGAGAATACACACCAGATCAAGTCAAATTATATTTACACTGTGATCCTATGGATGTAATGTATCATACAAGACTCAATGCTCATGATTATTTCTTTTTAGAATTTATTGATACTCTTGATTTACAGGAGTATATTATATTTCCACCAAGTGATTTCTCCTTTTCACAAGGAGTATCTGAAGAAGAGTTGTTGGAACGTATGTCCTGTTTAGATGTACAGGTCAACGCTACAGGTGGAGAAGGGTTTGGAGTCCCAACGCTAGAGGTCATGGCAATGGGAATTCCAAACATCATTACCAACTACTCAACATCAGAGGAACTAATCATTCATAAATCTGTATACTCTAATGAGAAGGAAGAAGACTATGATAAACATAGAGGTATTCTTATTCCGTATCGTAGAATTCATATGGAGAACTCCGGAGTATATAAAGCTTGGATTGATACAGATGACATGGCAGAAGCTATGGAACTGTACTTTGAAGATAAAGAACTTAGAAAACTACATGGTAGAAATGCCTTCAAGTTCTCAAGACAGTATGACAGTAAGAATGTTAACGCTATGTGGGATCAGCTATTAGCTCGTATCCCAACAGTAGAGGTGATATCCAAATGAAGAAAATACACATAGATGGAGGATTGTTTACCACATCGGGTTACAGTTCCTCCGGCAGAAAATTTGCAGAGGCACTAAACAAGAGAGAGGATGTTGAACTAACCATTCGTAATATACCAATTCAAGGAGACATGCCTATCAAATGGAAGACTCCAATTGAAGAAAGACAAGCTCATCCACCCCAAGACGTAGACGCTGTTATGATGTGGGGAGTTCCAGATCTAAGGGGAATGTATTTACAACAACTACCTATACCACAAGGTGTAGCAAGACATCACATGGTATCATGGGAACTTGATGAGATACCCAAAGTATGGGAACAGTATCTAGCAGATGTAGATTATTTATTCACACCCTCATGGCACAGTAGAGACAGTATGGAAAGATTGGATAGGACTAAAACAAGAACGGTTATACTACCACATGGTTATGACCCAGAGATTTACTTCCCCAAAGATAAGATAGTGAAGTTTGGTGAACCATTCAAGGTATTGTTCTTTGGAACTTGGATCAAAAGGAAAGCACCACTTGAAACACTCCTATCTCTTATGATGGGATTGATTGATCGTGACGCTATCATCTATGTTAAAGTAGATTATGATCTGAAGAACCTACAATCTATTAAAAATACTATCCAATCACAGATGATGAAGACAGATGATATAGACGCTTCAAGACTTCCAAAGGTAGTTATCTTAAATGGTTGCTACACTACTGAAGAACTTAATGATTTATATAATGAAGTTGATGTTACTGTGTTATGTTCAAGAGGGGAAGCATGGGCATTACCCTTAATGCATTCCATAGCTACTCATACACCCGTTCTAACAACCAACATGGGAGGACAGATGGATTACATTCCTAAAGATTATCCCTTCCTTGTTAATGTAAAGGGTACAGAGTATGCAACAAGTGATGGATATCTATCTGCACAGATGGGTCTTAAATGGCATGATGTTGATTTTATGATGATACAAGATAGGATACGTGCTATGTATGATCAGAGAGATGATCTCCCGAAAATAGGTAAGGAATTATTTGAACATAAGGTTAAACATTTTACATGGGATTATGTAGCCCAAAAGTATTTAACATTGATTGACACATTAAATAATATACATGAAAGTGAATTTAGGAAATCCAAAGAATGATTTGGAAAAGATTATCATAGATAAGTTATTAGAAAATAAAAGTAAATTAGCTACAGCAATCAAAGATAAAGTTACAGATGGATTAGATCAAGCTATAGATTTCAGTACACCGGACTCTGATCATAAGAAACCTAATCCAGCACCAGATAGTTTTCTAGATCCTGTGAGGATAGCCCCACTTCATTCATTCACTAAGCTCAGACGTAGAGCATTCATGGCTGTGTATGGTAGGAGTGCTAAGATATTTGAGGCACAGGATCAGATGAAGGATGACGCAATAGGTGGAACAACTGTTGATATAAAGAAGGATGGAAAAAGAATAACTATTCATATAGCAAACCCGTCTAGGATTGTGCAGTTCCTGTCAAAAGGTGGTAACCCTTCCATGTTATCAGCTAGTGGTGACGCAATCCGTAATGAGTTTTTTGCATTGCTCATGCCTATGAAGAAAGAGTATTCTGAATGGAATAGTATACCCAGAGATGTCCGTGCTTATATCGGAATACTGGCAGGTATAATGGAAATGACGGACAGTGAGAGACAAAGCTTGGAGAGTTATGGATATGAATATCAACATACAGGATTTAATATTAGTGGAATAATACCCAGAAAGATATTACATGCTTCTGCTGAGACAATGGGAAAAGGATTTATAAAGGATAATATACTATAGATATACATGGCACTAAAGTTAGGAGTAAACAGGTTTCATTATGGAGGGGCATATCTTAATGAAAATGTACTCAGACAGGATAACACAGAGTTAAAGCTATCGACTAGTATCAACAGAGCAGTTGTTGATCATATGGTATATTATTTACGTAATTATTTTTCTGGGGTTATATTCACACACAGTTCAACATCTGGAAATACATCTGTAACAATCAAAGGTAAGTACCCAGAAACTTATGTCAATTCCGATTACCCTGCTATCATAGTTCTAGTTCAATCAAGCCCAACCAATCAAGAGTTTCTGGGAGATGTATCTGGTAATGATGGAGAGGTTATATACTCACGTCTAGCACAGTATGAAATGCAGTTTGATGTGTGGGGAAGAACCGTGTTTGAAGTAGACGCTGTTGTTGGTTCCTTATCACGTATATTCGATGACGCTAATCATGATACTAATTTTATGAAGCGGGGGTTCTCGTCAATTACATTTATGAATACACTAGGTAGAGAGTTTGACATCAGTGATAAAATTGTACAGACAGTATCTCACTTGGACTCTTCAATTAACATACGGAGAGAACAACTAGTATATCGTCTTGAGTTTAGATACAAGATAGCATTACCTAAAGAATTAGTTGGTGGTGGTGGAACAGACGCTAACTTTGCAGGAACGTTCGCAGGGTCAACGATCACTGTACAAAATGATGATGGAACAACTCTATCTACTATCACACTAACACCTAAGCGTAAAGTGTTCTTTTCAGAGAGTTTATTAAGGGCAGTTTAACAAGGGTAATCTTTTTAAAGGAGTTTAACCATATTAAGCTTGATTATATATGAGTACAAGAACAATTGATGGTGCATATTCAACACTAATATCTAACATCCCAAAGAACGTAACCGCAAGGTTTGGGGCTATTGGAGTTGTAGGTAACATGACTAGTGGAGTTAAATACGACTCTGCTGGAACTGCAACCACAGCTTCTGGTACAACCTCAGACGGTGATTGGATTACCTTCAATGGTGGTGGTACAGGTATTGTTTATCAGTTTGATAGTTTTGATCAAGTTCAGAAAAAATTTGGGAAAATTTATAATGAACAATGGCAATCCGGAACTATAACAGGTAATGGTATAGATACAAGTCCTTATGATGGAGAACATAATCTCATTAGGTCTTTAGAATTAGTTTACTTAGCTAACCCCTCAGTCAGAACTTATGTTACTGTATTGGATGGATCGGGTGCTTCAGCCAGTGGTGCTTACGCACATGTGGGTGTAACAGAAGCTTTAGCAGAATTGCTTAAGTTTGATGACATCTCATTTGTTGTAGGTGCAGGTATGGATTACAACGCTACATTCCAAGCACACGCTAACACAGCTTCTAACGATACCAACCAAGCAGAAAGAATGTTTATTGGCGGAGTGGCTTTACAAGCAGTAATGGCTTCTGGATCTAGAGTTCCAGACCTTGACGCTGATGAAGATCAGTTTAATGATTGGGACGCTCTGAAACAAGATAGTGGAAGGAGTGTTTTAGTTGCAGGTAATGTAAATTATATCTTCCAAACAGGAAGTGGTTCTAATACAAGAGAAATAGGAGGTAACTTCTTTGCTTCTTATGTTGCAGGGCTTCTAAGTAGACTACCAGAACAACAGTCCCTATTAAGACAACCCGTAGGTTTTAGTCAGAAATATGACAGTGCTAACTTCAGATGGAGTAGGACTGATCAAGTTGAATTAGTAACAGGAAGAGTACTTCACTTTAAACAGAATGGTGGAAGGAATGTGTTCAGTCGAGCATTGACACACGCACCAACATCAACTGATTATGTGAGGATTACCACACGAAGAATTGTGGATAGAGTTACTAAAGAAATTCGTGCTTCTTCAGACACTTTTGTAGGATTATCAAATACCGTTATTAATCGTATCGGTATGCAGACTTCATTGGATAATAAATTATCTTCACTCGCAAGATTTGGTCTAATCCAGACCGGTTCAACTTCTAACGTATGGGTAGAAGGAACAGATGTTGCCGATGGAGTTGTTAGGGTTTCAGCATTGTTTAAACCCATTACAGAAATTGAGTTTGTAGAAATTCAATTGACTGTAGAAATATAAGGTGATGAATTATGGTAACTACAGATAAAAATTTCATACAAAATAACAATAACTTCTTTCACGGAGTAAGAGGTGTTGTGTGGGTAGACGGTACTGTTGCAGGTGCGGTTCAAGATATATCAGCTACAGAAAGTGGAGATCCAGATGTCGTATATGTAATGGGAAGTCGTTACATACAAGCTAAGGAACTTAAGAATAAAATTGTAAATGGTTCGATTAAAACTTTATTGTTTGATCCAACAATTCAAAAATTAATGAAGTTTACAGATCCTACAAGGGCAATTGATATTGCTGGAAACAAACAATTTGATGACCCAGAATTTTCTAATGTTCATTTACATGAGGAAACTCAAGTGGGATTTGGAGAGAGAACTTCAAATGCAGGTCTAGTTGATGTTTCATTAATTCCTTCATTCGATATCAATGTTCAGTCAAAGGTAATAGATAGTGCTGGTGAAGCTCTTTACAAAGGGTTTACCATAAAGGGAATAATCATTACAAGCTATGAAATCATGTTCAACAAAGATACATGGTGGATTGGAAACCTTGAGTTTGTAGCAGACAAAATCGATAGAGTTAATGGTGGTTCTGGTGGTGCAATCGTAGCATAACATTTATATCTAATTAAACATATAATTACATAACATGGTTCAATTTCAAAGTGATAAAAAACTTTATCACGGTATAAATTCATTCGTATTAATAAGATTTTTAAATGAGATCACATCAGTTGTTGATGGAGAATTAAAGGTAAGTTTTGTTGATAAGTGGGAGCTAAGTAAGAACATAGATTTAGAAAGTAAATCACAGATTGGTATGTATGGAGAACCACTTTTCATATATGCAAAGCGATCTGATTATGTTGGTTCTATCAAGAAGTATACTAATGACAATTTAAATAAACAAGGTAGATCAGATAGGGATGATTTCTTTACTAGTTTATTAAGGTTAGATGGGTTAGGTAATAACGCTCATGGTTTAATTAATCAATTCAATCTTACATTTATATCACTTAATAATGCGGGTGAAAGAATTACTACCAAAGCAAATAAATGTGTACTAGGTAATATTAAACGTGGTATGAAAAAGGATGGATTTATGATAGATGAAATATCATTTAAGTTTCATTCAATTGATCAACAAATTCAAAAAGCATATGATATAGATAAATATGATGGTATTCCAAATACACCTGCTATACCATTCAATATACGTTAAGAGGGTTTTAAGTCCCTTACATCAGTTCTTAATTTATTTAAATCAAATTGTAATTTTGTCAAGCTATCATTAATATTAACCATTAAATCATTTTGACTTATAATTTCATCTATTTTACTTGTATAATCTGTTGTTAATTTTTCTTCCATCTCACTGTATTCATCAACACTTGCGAATGGTGCTCTACCTTCATTTAATTCTTTAAACTTATCTATAAGAGCGGGTGATAATAAATGTGCTGATATAACACCACCTGTTCCAGCTTCAACACCACTTGCTTCTGGATCTCCGGTTATTAAATCCATTAACATTTTTAGATCAGCTTCATCTTTAAACTGTTTTCCAATCATACCCTTTTGAGTAAAGGTTGTCATGATTTGTGATCCTGCTTTTGGATCTTTTATGATAAAGAATAATCGTTCTAACTTAGGTAATAGGTTACGTACTGTTTCACTCATTGGATCATCACCCTTACCACTTATGAACATCTCTGCGAACTTTGCAAAGTCATCACCTTCACGTTCTGATTTACCCATAAGATCAAATACATATTTTGCTATCTGTCTTCTAGCGTCATCAATCTTACCTTGTATCATATTTTTGGTTAGCTTATCACTAGTTTTCATTTCAAATACAGTAGCTTGAATATTATTTAATATGAATGATAGTTTCTGCACATCGCTTCCACCTTCTCTTGCACCAAGACGAGAAATAAATTGTCCTTCAGTTTCACCTGTTCTAAACTTCATCATAACAGCGTCTGACTGTGCCCACTTGTTTCTCATTTCTGTGATACTATCATTTATTTTATTCAATAGTGTTCTGAAATAATCTTCAAACATATTGGGTGAGAAGGTAAGTGATCGTTGTAACATCTGATCGGAACTTGTTTGTCCTCTATCTCTTACTTCACTGTATTGTGTTTGACCTAATACTGCTCGTTGCATACTCTCATTACTAAATACTGTTTCATTAATTGTATTAGATGTGGTAGCTGTATTAGAAACAAATAAAGTTTTAGAAGCCATTTGCCAATCAGCGAACTGATCTTTTTCTTGTCGTGTTAGTAATTCTGGTTGGGTTAAAAATGTTTGTTTTAATTCTGATGGAGATGGAACTTTACCTTGAACATTCCTCAATTTATCTAGTATATCTTCTATACCTTCTGAAGAATTATCATACATCTCTTTAGCATTCTTAATTCCTATAAAAACATTTTCAAAATCTGCTTGATTTACTGTGGTTCTATCTGCAACATCCTTTAATAAATATTCCCTTATGTCATCATCTGTTCTTCCTAATTGTTCTCTGACTTCAGATACAGGTACTTGTGTGCTTTCCAATCTTCCTCTATTCCATGCACCCACTAATTGTGATTGTACTGTTGTGGTTCTTTGAAAATTAGACATGATTAGTTTAGTGAACTGTTGTACATCTTCTATTTTCATTACACCTTGATTGAGAAAACCTAATTGATTAACTAAATGATCTAATTGTAATAAAACAGAATGAACAGATGTTTGAGCTTCACTATTTCTTTCCAACATTCTTTCAATATAAAATATTACACCATCAAGTCTTGATGTATCTATCTCTTGTAGTACCTGTTGTGATCGGTCTGATTCTACTAGTGACTCGTCTGATTGTACTTTTATATTACCAGACTTCAACATCTCTTGTACACTCACAGTTAACTTCTCAATCAAACCTTCTGCATTAGCTAGATTAACTGATAGATTATCTGGTAGTTTTTTGAGAGCTGATTGGATATCTTTCATCAAGTCTGCGTTCTGTGTGAATGCCAAACCTTTAAACTCATCCATGATCTCATCAAATTTCATACCGATGGTATGAATGATCTTCTTATCCTCAGATAATTCCTCAAATGATTTCTTATAGTTAGGGTCTTGCTTCTTTTTATCGTCAATTTCTGGTGAGCTTGGTATAACATCCATCAACTCTTTCTTTAATTGATCAGCAAATTGCTTAATGTTTGTTATCTCTACTCCTACAGAAAAATCAACTGAACCGTCTTCACTCATACTCTTCACTTATCTATTATGGACTCTATTATAAAAAGCATTTCATTGTGTGACATGCTCTGAAATATAGGATCACTCGGAAGTATCCTATAATATTTACTTATTATCATGATCATTTTACCTAGAGGTGATCGGGCTAGTCCTCTAATATTATTGAGACTAGCCCCATCAGAAAATGCTCAGATATTTTCTGCTCTAGATATTTGATAACATATGGAGGAAGTTTAATATAATCTTCGAATGGCATTTCCGGACTGATCAGAAGGTTGTAACTATATTCTAATAACTTCTTCCTCCTATCTGGATCATCTTCTTTGACTGATTGCATATCTTCATACTCAAGTATTGTAGGGTTCTTACGAAAGGTGAACTTAACATCCTTTACAGTTATCACAAGTTCCTCATCTACAAATAGATCTTTGTAGGTAGCCAATGCTTTCACTTGTGC
>SDBT01020726.1_pt1 | contig 10278 bp, 9 predicted proteins | sample 2277101 | NCBI WGS metagenome assembly SDBT01 (sample SAMN10404973, study PRJNA504765) | marine sediment metagenome | isolation source: marine sediment core GS10_PC15, 103 cmbsf | place: Arctic Ocean: Southern Knipovich Ridge | collected 2010
GTCGGATACAGCTAAACGGGCATATCTGGAAGATCTTATTCCGGAGGATGGTTGTTTTTCTGGTGGGAGATTCAAGTGGTCTAGAAGCCATGCCATTTACATTAACAAACAGAGGGAAAAATACGAATTCCATTCGGAGATTGGATTTGCAGAGGTTGAAGTAGTAAAGAAGAGAGGAAAGAAGCTAAAAGGATTGATACCAAAATCAATTCTAACTATTCGACAGCTTGAAGATTTACAGGATGACCAGAATTCCGTTATTGCAGAAGCAGCTAAAAAACTTGTCAAAGTAGTGAATGAGTCCGCAAACAACCTCATTAATGATGAAACCAGATTAGCTGAAAGTCTGGGTATTATGATTGAGGTTTATCCTCAAAATGTGTCTTACTATCCCAGAACTGGCAGAGTTTCAGTGAGTTGGGCTGCTGCCACGGACTCTATTGACGATACCATAAGATGGGCTATGGAATGCCCTCCAAATGATATCAGAAAAAAGCAATCTGTAGAGAGGTGGCTAAGGAAGACTGCTGAGAAATGGATGGATAAAAGACCATTAAGAAATTGGTAGTTAAACCATTCAAATATTGATGATAAATTTGGAAAAGAAGCGCCATCGGGAGGGTGTTCGAACGACCTCGTAATGAGATTGTTCCTCGAACCTCCGACCAACAACTGTCTGGCTCTCAGCTACCTACTGAGAGGTAACAGGCTTAAGCGGCATGACGCAAATTGCGCCTAAAAGCTGTCGCTTTAGGCACACTATTCCGATTGGAATAGGTCCTACCTACTGAGCCACGATGGCTTAATCCGGTTTCACATGTGATTGTAATATTAACGTTGCTGTTGGGCACTGCTCTGAGAATCATTAGTATTCGAGATTTTTGAAAAAACGATGAACCAACTGAGCCACGGTGGCTTATTCTCGGTGTCGCCCGTGAATACAATATTAACATTACTGTTTGGATGTGCTATACTGGGAAACGTTCACTGAGGTCATACTTGGTCCATGAATAATCCTCTTTTCGAGTTCCATCTTCATTGTAGGTATATGATTTTGGCCATGCTCCAGAATTCCACATGGAATTAAAGGCGGGTAACATTGTAGACTCAATTGATTCAGTGGAGTCCTCTATAATGACTTCAGGAATTAGTATTTGATATCTATCAATGGTTTCAGCAGTTGGAGGAATATGACCTGCAACCCAAGGTAACAATGTGATATCATAGTCTTCAACGTCAAGTAAGGTAATTCCTATTGAAAAAGGTCTATTGATTTCTATTACATCAGCAATAGAGAGGAGGGATTCCAATGATTTCAAAATCCAATTTTCAATTTCGATGGCAGGTATCGATTTTGGATTCTTCTGGGTCCAATCCCACAATGTTCTAAGCATTTCAATGCAGCCATTCCGGTATACTTGGACATATCCTTCAATGTAATCACCTAACTTTGAGTAATGATAACCAAGTACACCATCAAGATTGTACCTAAATCCCTGAATTTCTTTTCCCAATATTGACAAATGCTTTTTATTCTCTTCAATCATAGATAGATCGATATTTTTTCCGATACTAAACGAATCAAAGGGTTTACGTGCATAACTACGTATGGTCCACTAGATGTAGAAATAGGCATGCTACCACCAGAAATTCCCTTAATCCTTTCTTCCCTGAATTCCCGTATTCTATCAACTAAATCTTGAGATGATAAAACCATTTCTCTAATTTCATCAACATCCATTTGGAAAACCCCTTTTGAATTTCTAGAATAGAATTTTGAATGGTTCTGATACGTAACCATATGAGGTCGATTGAAACCCGGATGTATTTTTGCTACAAGTACACAATCTCCAGAGGGGAGTGCTATATCACGAATTCTGAAACCTTGGATTCTTGGACGAATACCAAATTCCACCATCTGAGTCAATCTTAGAATTTCTTGATCTGCTTTTGATTTTGGAATTGGCACTAGCTTTATTGGTAGCCCATTTTCTTCATCCATACCATAGATGATGTATCCCCCGCGAGTGTTTGCGAAAGAGGATATATCTTTTAGAAATTCAATTTTTTCCGGTTTTTCGTTTCTCGGTAAATCTCGTTTATATTCAAGGTAAACCTGTTCTGTAGCTTCATTTCGGATCAGAATATCAAGATCATCTGCGGATATCTTATCGATTGCTTTGAATCTCAAATCCATGACTTACACAACAAAACCAAGCTACAAAGGAATAACAAACTATCGCTTTCGATGCGAAATTTCCCAAGGCAACTAATTATTGCGATTAGCAAATCTTGCTCTTTATTTTACATAGAGTTCATTAGATAATAGATAATGGATTGAATTGAGTGGAAAATATGACTGAGGAAGAAAAAGTCAGTGACGAAAAGAATTTCAGCATTGAAAATCGTGTAAAAGAAGCTCTGGAGATGCATGGTTTTCCACTGCAGATTACTGTTCATCGAGCGCTTGAGAATAGAGGATGGAAAAGTCAAGCAGAATCAGCATTTGTAGATTCAGATCTTGATAAGATAAGACGAGTAGACTTTATCGCTTGGAAAAAAATCGAAATTGATTCAAAGTTCTATGATGATGTAGTTGTCACCTTGGTTATTGAATGCAAGAGACGAGCAAATTCGTCATGGGTTTTCTATAAAACTGAACGCGATTCTATATGCTTGGATGATACAGAGAAACTAATTAATTATTCACAGCATATTGCGCTAATAACAGCAGAAAGCGAATGGTTAGAAGGGTTTTCAGATAGTGCAATCAAGAAAGTGCTTACAAAATCTCACCAACTTCCCTCACGCCACCCACAACTAGCCATCTCAGGACATGACATTCCTATTGAAACCGAACAGCAAAGGAAAAAAAGAATCATAGAACAAAAATCAGGTGCGAGAGGTAGAAAAAATACGAACAATCGATTAGACTTTCTTCATATTGCATGCTTAGAAGTGACAAAAGCATTAGAATGGTCTTTCAATGATGAAGTCGCATTTTGGAGGGATACTAATCAACGCCCAAGAAGTTTCTCAGTATATTACCCAGTAATTGTATTCGATGGGTCTATGTTTGAAGTTACTTCTTCTGATGATATGGAAGTAAAGAAAATTGAGTATCTACAATTGCGTTGGGAAACAAGAGCGGGTTATCATATCATTGATGTAATGACTAAGCAATACTTCGAAGAGTATCTAGAGTTAATAGAGCGAGAACTTGAAGATTTGAAACAGGGTGTAGAATCTCTCATAACTCCCTTTGCCGAGCTTCGGTCTAAAATCGGAAAAATTCTTAATCGGAACAAGTCAGAGTAAATTCTTCATACAATAATTCGTGATAATAATCCAACTTGAACCATGTTCTTGAAGACTTTGTGTTCTCTTTGTCAGTTATTACTAAACTAATACAAAGCTGGGAGGAAACAAGACAAAGTACTCGATGACTATAGATAACACGACCCCACCAAAGACGAGACCCTTGCCCCTGCCCTGATTGGTTTCAGTGAACCAGAGAATAGCTCCGATGAATACAATGATGACTCCTGAGATCTGACCTATGAAGAGGAGGAAATCCCAAATCTCAATGAAGTAAGAGAGGATTAGGTTTGAAAAGTTCTGAAGGGGGCTCTGCATGAGTAGGTATGACATTGTGGATTCTCCGAGTAGTTGGTGACATGGCACCGGGGATGGGCCAGGAGAAGTCAGACGGGTCAAGAATGAATCCACGGTCACTTCCTGATGCCACCAGTGAATGATGATGATGATTTTTGAACTCCTCGAATAAATCAAGGACTATTTCAGATTTGTAGTTGATGTCGGAGGGGGATAGTCAAACGTCGGAAACGATATATCGAGCTCATTCACACAAAAGAATGGGATAAATCGGGGATTTCTATGGATAGTGATGAATATTTCATAAAACGAATGAAGAGCCATGAGAAGACTAGGTTGAAATTTGACGAAGTATATCAAAAATACCCCTCATGTAGTGTGTATGAGAAAGAACCGTGGACTTTTCTGAAACTAGTCTTGATAAGTGACTATATTGATGTTTATTCAAATGTCGCCAAATATCATTTCAAGAAAATTGCATATTTTGATTTCTTCTCTGGACCAGGAATAAACTACATTGAAAAACTGGATTTGTATGTAGGAGGTTCACCATTTTTAGCTGTTAATAATACTAGAAAAGGAAAGGAATTCGATGATGTGGTTCTATTCGAATTGGATGAGAATAAATGTAAAACGCTAGAATTCGTAGTTCCAACTGCAGAAGTTCACTGTCTAGATTGCAACTGTGCTGCAGCCCTATCAATTGTAAGAGATGTAATGAAACGGAACAAACATTTTCTTGCTTTTATTGATCCGGAGGGTATAGAGGAACTAAGTTGGAAAACTCTGCAAAACCTCTTCATACTAAATGGGGATATCATGTTGAATTATCCTTACTCAGCTGTTGCTCGTATTCATGGTAGTTACTTCGGAAATATAAAAGATGAAGTGAAGGATCGGTTTGAATTCCTTCTTTCGAATTTCTTTGGAAGTGATGATTGGAAGGAGATTCCACCAAAAAAGCAAGGAGATTCTCTTCTTGATCTATATATTAGTAAACTAAGAAAGTACTACCAAACCCTTGAAATAATAAAGCTCGGACAAGAAAGCGGCGGATTTAAGATTCACATAATATTTGGCACAAAAAAGGAAAGCCCAAAATGGTTCGATGCAGTGAAAAATGCCAAAACTCATGTTTTGAATGTTAATTTCACCAATTTGAAAACTATTGCTGAGATATTAAGAGGAAAGCAATCACAATTAGGTGACTTCATGTAATGGAAAGGACGATATCGAGAATGAAAACGGTGGAATCTTATACAAAAGAGTTAATGTCAAAGTATTCCAAGAACCCAGTTCAAGTGAAAAAACTATTCGAGAATTCAGATTCTCAATCACTTGTTGTTAAAACATTGTCTTTCCTAGAACAGAAATATTTGGTGTATATTCAGAGAAATCCTGTAACTAAAAATGATGAAATTAGAAAGGATATAGTAAACCGAGATGTTGTTTTTTTTGACTCTTTTCCAGCTATTAAGCGGAAGTCACTTCTATACAAAACTGGCGTAGAATATGGTGATTATACAATTAATCATGTTCTTGGTTGTTCTCATGGTTGCAAATATCCTTGTTATGCAATGAACATCTCCAAGCGATATGGGCGAGTAAAGGATTATGATGGGTGGATGAAACCAAGATTAGTAGAAAATGCTCTAGATCTTCTTGATATCGAGATACCTAAGTATAGGGCTGAAATCGAGTTCGTACACCTCTCCTTTATGACTGATCCATTCATGTATGATCCAGTCAATCAAAGGAATATTCCGTGGATAGAAGAACTCACTCTATCGATTATCAAGAAATTGAACTCTCAGAAAATCAAGTGTACGATACTTACGAAGAGTAATTATCCGACTATCTTGACGAACCGAACCTACAGCAAAGATAACGAGTATGGCATCACTTTGGTTTCATTAGACTCCAAATTCCATTCACAGTACGAACCATTCTCACCTTCATCTTCGGAACGAGTGAATGCTCTGAAAGCATTACATGATGCAGGATTGAAGACATGGGTTAGTTTGGAACCGTACCCAACACCCAATATCGCTGATCAAAAACTTGAGGATATTCTGGATTCTATAGAATTTGTTGACAAAATAGTATTTGGAAAGTGGAATTACAATAGTGAGGTAAATGGTTACAAAGGGCAAAATGAATTCTATCAGAAGTGTTCAGACAAGATAATTGAATTTGCTAACCAGAAAGGAGTTCCATTTCATATTAAGAAGAAGACACCAAGAAGTACTAAGGAAACTGAGGTTATTTTCCGCGAATAGAAGGAGGAAGTATCAGAGGTAATTATAATGGAGGAATGGACTAAACTTGGTGAACAAGTTGCAAAATGTGTAATAAAATCTGCAAAGCAAGAGTTGGGTATTAAGGTAGGAGATGATATCAATAAAGACCAATCTATTGAATTGACCAGATTGCGGTTTCGGTGTTATTATCAAAAACTAAGAAAAGTTGGTGTCAAACGCTTCGATAGGTTAATTGAGGAATTAGCATCATCCATAGAAAAACCAAGTGAAGTGCTTGAAGAAAGGCAGTTCAAATACCATAGCAAATTCCAAGATCCTCGTGAAGTTCTAAAGCAAAATGAATTCATAGGCAATCTAAACACCGTTGTGCTTAGTGAAATTGGTGAAGCTATAAACACTGAGGATACCAGACTCATTGCAAGAATGTTCTTACTCTCATATATTGGAAATATCACCAATCAACTATATCTTGGATTCCTCAATCCGCTTTTCGATTTACTAAATCTGGCCAATCACACTATGAAACTTGATGCTGATTGGGCAACAGCGCTAATAGCAGTTTCACTGGAGGAGGCATTGGTTAAGAAGAAACTTAGAGAGTTGGAATACGAACCCAAAAAGAGAGAAACATTCCACAACCAAATTGAGAAACTTGTAGAATTATTGAAAGATGAGAAAATCAGACCTTCAATGGATATTCTACTTGCTGATGGTTTCCGGAATATTAGAAATGAGATTATCCATGATCCACAGAATTGGACACCTGAAGAAAATGAAGTCAATGAGATTGTTAGGCACACAATAGACTTGGCAAAATCTCTCTTGCCCAGTTTGTTTGAACAAAAAGAAGAAAATGGCGATGAATGATTTTGAATGATGACAATATTCGAACTGCAATAGTACTTGGTGCGGGAGCTTCAAGCGCAGACGGAGCTCCAATGAATCTATTAGAGGATTATCTAAATCTTCCACCAAGTAATCCTGAAAATCTAGTATTAGAAGAAAGGCGACCACGAGTTCGGACTCTATTAGAGCAGCTCTTTCCAGGACAATCTTATCCCCATTTTGAGGATTTACTAGGAATTATAGCACTAGCCATGCAAAGAAAAGAAACGTTTAAGGGATATGGAGGTGGTTTTTCTCGCTTCATACAAGACCAAAATGAGAGAGATTTACAACTAGTACATGAAGATTTAATTTTATCAATTGCTGAAGTCATAACAAGAAAGATTGCCCAAACTCGTCGTAATGATAATAGAAATCATCATGACAAGTTTGTGACTAAAATCAAAAATACTGGATATCTCTATAATATAATTTTCCTTACCACGAACTATGACATTCTACTTGATAATGCTCTCACTCGTGCATTTTCTGAAAATCCGGATGAGCTCGTAATACCGGACTACGGTATGAACTATAATATGGAAGGAGAGGCAATATGCATTGGAAATTCAATTCCACTGTTCAAACTTCATGGTTCGCTGAACTGGTTATATTGTCCAAGATGTATTAGATTAGATCTCAAACCTTACCACAAGTCTGGTTATGCAGCATCATTTACACAGACACATTGTTCTATTTGTGGACAAAGTAGATTGGCAGTAATAATTCCTCCAACTCCGCTAAAGGATATTGATAATCCATATTTACAGCAGATATGGTATAGAGCTGAACAGGAGTTGAAAAGAGTTGATAGATTTGTTTTCTGTGGGTATTCACTTCCTCAAGCAGATTTACAATTCAAGTATTTACTAAAACGAGCTCAAATCAATCGAAAGAATGATAGACGACCAATTGATGTTTTTGTGATAAATAACGAGCCTGGAGAGGACGATATTGATGAGTGGATGGAGAAACAATTCAACCAATTCTTTGGGAGAACAAACGTAGAATGCCTTCCACATAGTTTTGAAGATTTTGCTTTACGAGGTCGTGATATCATTCCGAGGAGAAGATAATCTGAGTTTCGTCAACTACCAGCGGCGCCATCTTATTTTTAATCCTTCTTTTTCAATAAACGAATTTAACTTCAAGGATTCCCTTCTTGCGTAAGAAAACCAGCTGTATTGTGTTCAGCGTATAACACTGGAATTGGATGAGGTATTATGTAGATATCAGTATACAAATTGGGTTCAGTAAGTGTTGCAGTTGTGTTTATAGTGTGAAAACCAACGTTTCGAAGTATGTCCCATGCTTTAGTGGGATCAGGAGGGTTTCCACGATCATGACAACATGTTTCTCCACTTGAGAAAGTTGCACAAGTGGGGAATATTGCCAATGGAGATGCCCGTACCGGAATGGTCGGTATTAATCTTTGAAGTGTTTGTGAGTCAGATAAATAATCTCCTTTTCCTCCATGATGTGGTACTTTGAGCAAAGCTACCGGACTTAATCGATTCTTGATAAGTCTCCAATCCACAAGATCGCCTGTGAAGAGTAACTTTCGTTCTTGCCAAGTAATATTGAGAACAATGCTATTCAGATTTGCTTCATATTCTACTGGATGGATGGCAGATGCAATATTATACATTGAGAGTAGTCCATCTTTGAATAACTTGTCCAGATATTTGCATAATCTTTTTGCATCATAGGAATTTATCCGACCCCCATGTACAAACACCTTACCTGCCTTTCTTATAGCATCAATTTCTTTATCAGTAGGTAGAGGATAGACTACTTTGTCTGAGGTCCTTTCTTTCTCTGATTGCTCGTCGTTTCGCGATTGATCTTTGATACTAAAGTACTCCAGCATCCAATCTTCTTCAGTCATACCGTAAGGAATTTCCCTTTTCCTATCTTTGATTAGATCAATCTCATCACGTGAGAGACCAGCTTCTTGAAGTATTTCTCTGGGCAATATATCAAGGAGGCTTCGCAGGATGTATCTTGACGGAGGTGGAGGATTCAGAATCTCTATCATCAGACTCTCTCCAGGACGAGAAAATAATCGGGGTTTTTGAAAGGAATGTACGTATCTTATCTCAGAAGTGGGATATCGTTTTTGAATTTCCCTCAAACAATTATCTTTTGAGCGAGTCCAATATGAATAATCTACAAAGGAACTCACTTTACTTCTTATCCCCATGAATCTCTCAAAGCAATCAAGTAATGGGTCCATTCCTTTGTAGGTACTCAAAGATTGATAAGATGGATGACAATTGATGGGAACCCAGATTTCTTTTGGATCATAATCCAATTTAGTTAATGATGGAGCACAAAAGCCCTCAATATGGTCCATGTCAGTATGTGATAAAACGATTACATCTAGACCACTCTGATTTGCGGATTTATTGATATCATCACGAACTTCTTTTAGATTTCTACTTGATGAACAATATTGCATTGAACCGCAGTCAATGAGCATATTGAATTTGCTTTTACGTTGAGTCAGTGTAAGTAGGAAACAGTCACCGACACCTAGATTATATGCTCTAACCCTAAGATAATCCCTCCATTCCATTTCTATTCCCGCGCAAGATATGAATAATCAATAACCAGATACAGGTATATATTAATTCTCTTGATTTAAATCATAGGGAATAATTATGCGTAATACCGGTGGCGCCACTTCTTCTCTATTTCTATCAGTTTGTTAGGAATCTTCATTTGGTTTCAATTTACTCTTACTAGTGTATAGTGGGTGTGAAAGAGAGTGAAAGTTGAGATCGATGTATCTGACGTGGAGTATGGAATGTACTATAGAGATGAAAAATGCAAGGAAATAGAGAAGATTCTTCAGAATGACTCGAAATATGCTGAATGTGAAGTGAAACGTGTCCAGTGGGGGGATATGAATACTAACCCATTTGATGTGTTAGATGAGAATGAAGAGAGTATTGTCGATATCGAAACCTGGGAGATCCGTACATTAAGCCCTTCAAAGCTTCTATCATATCTCGAAGTGAAACAGAAGATAAACCCGCCGTTTTCTGATGCTGATGCCGCTGTCTATGGACTGTTTTTTGCACTTGGTATAACTGTAATAGCTCTATTGATCTTAACGATTACTGAGGGGCCAATTACGGGCTTGGAGTTTTTGACCGTACCTGTATATATTCTCACGCCGATTTTGGGCATCATCAGTGGTCGAAAATACAGAAAATCAGTAATGGAAAAGAAGAATACGGACTTGGAGGCAGCAAGAAAAGACTCCTCGTTTCTTGATATTTTACGAAGGCTCTCCGAGTTACCTGAGGTTGATAAATATACGAAGAAGAAATTTGTAAAGAGAATAAAGAACATTGAAGATGGATTAGTATGAGGATTGCTACCGGTGGCGTCATTCACTATAGTTAATTTTACTATTCTCATTTCTCTGGAAACTAATTCTAGGATTCGTTTCATTCAAGATTTTGATGTATCCGGATTAAGTACTACCGGTGTAGAGTGGGTGTGAAAG
>SDBT01020727.1_pt1 | contig 10277 bp, 6 predicted proteins | sample 2277101 | NCBI WGS metagenome assembly SDBT01 (sample SAMN10404973, study PRJNA504765) | marine sediment metagenome | isolation source: marine sediment core GS10_PC15, 103 cmbsf | place: Arctic Ocean: Southern Knipovich Ridge | collected 2010
CCCGACTGCGCCACAATTGCATTAGTTCCTGAATCCACCGCGATTATTCTCCTGTAGGATTTTAAGATTTTGCTCAGTCGCTTGCATTGTAATCTTTTTTATCCCTTTGTCCACGCTCGAATTTTACATTTCATCGCAAATGGCGCAGGGATTTATCTTCTCGCAGGTTCAAGAGGCGACAGCCTTCGCCCAACATTATTTCCACATCCTGAAAACCAAAAAAATGCTGAACAAAACAAAAAATAATCATCCGCCCAGCGTCATTGCTGCCACCGCAGCACGGCTCAGTCGAAGAATCCGGACCCCTTCCCCAGATGTCTGCGGCACACCTGCTCGTTCAATTCCACACCCAGTCCCGGCTTGTTGCCCAACTCAAGATACCCTTCTTTGTAGATTGGGCCGTCGTGCTGAATAATGTCCGGCCAGTGCGGAAGCTCCACGCTGTCGGACTCCAGCGTTATAAACGAGCGGATAGCTGCGCACACATGTCCGGAGGCAATAGTACCCACGGGCGAGCACAGGTTATGGCAGGCCATAGGCATATAATACAGGTCGGCCCAGTCAGCAATCCTCTTGGTCTCCAGCAGTCCGCCGCATTTCTGCACGTCCGGCTGGATGATGTCGCAGGCCTGATTCTCGATGAAAGGACGCCATGTGTGGCGAGTATAAAGGTTCTCGCCGGTACAGATGGGCACTTTAGTCGCAGCCGTGATACGCGCCAGGGCCTCGGCGTTCTCCGGCGGAATCGGGTCCTCCAGAAACCAGAGGTTCAGATGTTCGGTCATCTGGATGAACCGCAGCGCTTCGCGGGTATTATACTTCCAGTGCAAATCGACAGCCAAAGGAAAGTCCGGCCCCAACTCCTCTCGAATCGCCTCAAGTATCCTGACCCATATCTTCATATCGACCGAAGACAGGCTGCGATTCCACCGCTCGCCACGGAAGCGGTTCAGGTCGAACTTCATTGCCTTGAACCGGTAATCGTCACGCGAGCGCTGCGCCTCTTCGACCCAGGGCGCCGGATCGGTTGTATTGGGCGAGCCGGTATCGTGATATATCAGCAGTTTGTCGCGAAACTTGCCACCTAAAAGAACATAAACAGGAACGTTAAGAATCTTTCCAACCAGGTCCCAAAGGGCCGATTCTATCCCCGCAATTGCTCCTGTAAGCGTCCCTGACCTCGCATCGGCCCCTGAGCCGGCCTCCATCATCTTATGGAACAGGTAATCGACCTGCAGAGGGTCTTCGCCGATGACCCTCCTCTTGATGTTGCGAATCCAGTCAACGGTCCCGGCGCCTCTGTAGGCCTCACCCAGACCGAACAGACCCGAATCGGTAGTAATCTTCACCAGATGAGCATCGTAATAAGTCAACCTCACCGAGGCGGTCTTCACATCACGGATTTTCACCTTCCCAAATTCAGTGGCGGCCTGAGGCGCCGCACGCAGCACCTGCGATTGTTCGGGCAGAAAACCGGCCGCCGCTGCTACTCCCACTGCCCCCATGAAATTTCTTCGTGTCAGCATTTGTTCATCTCCTTATTTACTCCAAAAAGCCCAATCTGACATTCCCTACATTAAACGCTTGGCTACGCAACCAAGCCTTCCAATTACACGATAATATCAAAATCATCTCTAAATTGCAGCAATCTAAAGTCTCTTTTTACGCGTCTTGCCGCTACCCTGCATTTATCCCTTTGTCCACGCTCGAATTTTACATTTCATCGCAAATGGCTCATAAATTCAGGATATAAAAGAAAGCTCCAATCAAAACACCAACGGCAATCCAGCCGGCAAAAAAACCGACAATAGTAACAAGAGTCGGCTTAGGAATTTCAAAATCCGGATGGTCTATCCACACCCGCCGCGGGCCCGGTTCAACCCACTCAGGCAGTGTGAAAGGTGCCGTCTCCGGTTCATTCGGTTCAACCGGGGTGCGCAGGCACTGGTAAAACTTATCAAGCTTTTCCTTCGCCGGCGCTCTGGTAAACAAACTAACCACAATAGCTGTAACAAAGCCCACGCTAAGGTAAATAATCATTTGCCAGGGCAGATAAAGCCTGCCTTCGAACAGCATGAATTCGGGCAGCTTGTCCGCAAAGGCCGCATTGAAATCCCACAGAACATTCCCGAACACACTGATTGTACCTGTCAGCAGAAGCGCCGCAAAGCTCGCCAATGTGGATACCCACGCCGCCGCTGAAGTAGCACGCCGCCAGAAAAGACCCGTCCAGAATGGAATGGCCATCATCGCCGCTACCTTCCAGAAAATTTCCAGACCCTGCACCACGCTTTCAAGATTAAAAGCAAAGAAAATACCGGACAAAACAACAACCGCTGCAACGATACGCCCGACGAGCCGGTAGTGCCTGTCACTTTTGTTTTTAACAAGTATCGGGCGGTAAATGTTCTCAGTAAAGAGTGCCGATGAAGCAACCATAAACGCATCGCACGAGCTCATAACCGCCGCCAGCATCGAAGCGATGAACAGCCCAATCAGCCCGGGTGCAATCTTCGGCAAAAGGTCATGTGCCATCAAGCCGTACACATAGTCAACATTTACCTTTGTCCCGGCATACAGACCAACCGCACACAGTCCGGTAAGGACCCACGCAATGGTGCATACCCGCTTGAACAAAATACCCACCATTACTCCTACACGTCCTTCCATCTCCGTTTTGCCCGCAGCGGCCATTCCCATACTGTGAGGCTGAGTCACCCAGCCCAAAAGAGCATTAAACGAAATCACCGCAATATAAAACGTTGTGATTTCATACGGGGCAACAATCTTGAACATATCAGGATTTGCAACCATCTCGCGCAGACCGGCCATCCCACCTACCGCCGAAAGGGCAAAGGGCAGAATCAAAAACGAAAGAACAATTGTAAGAAGTCCCTGAACAAAATCCGTTACAATCGCCGCACTCAAACCACCCGCAACACCGTAAATGACAAACATAACTGTCATACTGACAATCGCAAGGTTAGGGTTAATGCTCCCGCCCGACACCGCCGATACCATTGCACCGCAGCCCTTCAGCATCACCCCGATATTAACCATCAACTGAAGCATGCCGACAACCGCAAACAGCCCCGCTACACTGCGGCCGTATCGGGCAAAAAAATAGTCCCCAGTAGTAACCGCACGCATTCGCCTGAACACAGGTGCTATCAACCAGAAAAATGGCGTAACGAACAGCCATAACCATTGGTACCATATCCCCGAAGCACCGCTGCGATAGGTCTTTGCCGCTACACTGACCGCCTGGTCGGAGTGTGTGCCCGTGCCGAACGTGAAAAACATCATCATCAGCTTGCCGAATTTCCTGTCGCCGATGAAAAAACTTGCCGTGCTACGAACTCGTTTAGCCGCCCAGACGCCGATTATCGTAATGCCAATAAGATAACCGACAATCACCAGCCAGTCGAACCAATTGACTCCTAACATACTTTTGCCGCCTTAGTTTTTCAGAATTTTTCCGAAAACTACCACACCAAATACACAATTAAAGCGAATCAACTATCTGGAAACTGCCCCGCAGGCGAATATCTTCAGAAGAGCTTCCAACCATAACCTCGAAAGTCCCCGGCTCCACCACACGTTCCATATTGCGATTCAGAAGCGATAAGTCATCCGGCCTCAATGTGAACGTCACTTGCTCTTTCTCGCCCGGCCCGAGGACTATTCTCTTAAAGCCCCTCAACTCCTTCACATACGTGGTAACGGAACTTACCACGTCATTGATATATAATTGAACAACTTCATCGCCTTTGTGCTTGCCGATATTTTCGACCTCCAGACCAACGACAACATTCCCGGCGGGCCCTTGTTTTTCCGGCGTTATTTTAAACCCGCTGTACTTAAATTCCGTATAGCTTAGGCCGTGACCGAATGGATATAAAACCCCCAAAATTCGGGTGCTTCTCTTATTGTCGGCATGAGAGCCGGGTTTATACGGAAAATTCATTGGGACCTGTCCCACCGTCTTTGGAAACGTTACGGCAAGCTTACCACCCGGATTATAATCGCCAAACAGAACATCAGCGACGGCCTGACCGCCCTTTGCACCGGGAAACCACGCTTCCACAACAGCCGGTACATATTTATCTATCCAGTTAACGGTCAGAGGTCGCCCGTTGATTAATACCACAACCGTCGGCGTCCCTGTCTTATAAATCGCCTTGACCAAATCCAGTTGATAGCCGGGAAGCTCCAGACTCGTGCGTGAACGAGACTCCCCGCACGTCTTTTCAGAACCTCCCACAACAACAATAGCAACATCAACTTTTTGCGCAATCCTTTCAGCTTCTTCAATCTGTTTTTTCTCGCTCTCTGTCGGCGGATTGGGCAATATCTCACTTTCTGGCCAGTTCGCATCGGTCAGTTCACAACCTTTGACATATTTTACTTCTGTCCGCTGTGAAACTTTATTTTTGATTCCCTCTAATACCGATATTACTTTGACGTTGGATGGCCCGTAACGGCTCAACGACGACTTGACGGCATCTGCATTTGGCCCTGCAACCAGAATGGATTTAATATCCTTGCGCAGCGGAAGAAGTTTGCCTTCATTTTTCAAAAGCACAATAGATTCACGGGACGCCCGCAGAGCCAGCTTCTGGTGCTCCTGGCAGCCGACTATCCTGTCACTAAGTTCCGGCTCTTCTACGTATGGCCTGTCAAACAGCCCAAGAAGAAACTTGACCCTTAAAACACATCTGACCCTTTCATCGATGGTCTTCATAGAGAGCTTACCTTCTTTGACAAGTTCTCGCAGAGGATTTATAAACACGTTCGGCGGTGTAAACGTCGTCCGAACATTCAGCCCCGCCTGCACCGATTGTCTCACCGCATCCTTATAAGTCGGGGCTACCTTATGCTTACTGAAAATAAATTTGACCGCACTACTATCCGAAACCACATATCCTTTGAAACCCCATTCTTCTCTAAGCTTTTTCGTGAGAAAATAGCTGCTGCCGGTAACAGGTATCCCGTCATAATCATTATACGAGCTCATCACCCCCAGAGCACCGGCTTCTTTGATAGCCGCCTTAAATGGAGCTAAGTACATCGTTTCGACTTCCCGCCGGGCGACTTTCGGGTCGGTTCGTGCACGCCCGTCACGACCGCCTTTTGGAACACTGTAAACACAAAAATGTTTCGGACTGGATACAACTCCTTCGGCCTGAAGGGCCTTGACCATAGCCATACCAAGTTGACTGGTAAGGTAAGGGTCCTCACTATAGCATTCCACCACTCTGCCCCAGCGAGGGTCCCTTGCCAAATCAAGAATCGGCGAATAAATGTTCGTATATCCAAGTGCCCGCCCTTCTTTACCTGTAACCTGACCAATTGCTTTTACCAGCTCAACGTCCCACGTACTACCCACCCCGATTTGAGCGGGAAAACACGTGGCCCCTTCATTACACACTCCACGAATCCCTTCATTAGTAAAGTCAACTGGTATCCCTAGTCTTGTTTTTTCAATAAAAAACTTTTGTACCTCATTCAAGGCACGGGCATGTTTGGACGCAGGCCACGAATACTCAGTCTCCCTGACGCCGTTGAGATGTTCATCGATATTGGCGATACCATCCTTCCATATCTTGTTCGGCCATTGCTCCGTGGGCAGCTCATCCTTCAACACTCTGCGGTATCCATACAATGTCGCCATTTGGCACGTCTTTTCTTCCAGCGTCATTCTCGCAAGCAAATCATCAATCCTGCGCTCAATATCCAGCTTGGGATTTTCGTACGGGTCCATTCGGCCGTTCTTATTAAGGTCGTTGAAGCCGTTCTTATTTATCGAACTCTTACCGCTCCGGGCGCCAACAGCCTCTGTTGATAATATCCCCTGTGAAGCCAAAAAAATACCGGCACTAATCAATACCATAACCCCCGTTCTTTGCCACCTGCTCATCATTCCTTCCTTTGCCTTTCTCAAAACCCCCAGGAAAAAACCTAATAATTACTTTTCGAACAGCTAATCCACAATAACATTTAATATTTCTAAGCTGTTGTCCCGTAGTATGAAAAAATCCCTCTCCTGTCAATTCAAAACTCCTCTATGCAGCGGCGGCGGGATTTCTCTTGCCGGCAGCAACCTTTTTGATATCATAACAGCGGGAAAATATTATGGACTCTATTCTTTACATCATTGCAGGGCCGCTGTTTCTAATAGCCCTTGCCGCTCACATTTACGTAAAGCTCCGCCTACGCCCGAAAGATTCTGATTTGGACGAATATTATTACGAGTTTGAAGAAAGCCACCCCCTTTATGCAAGATACCTGAAATGGTCATCAATCACTTTTCTTGTTGCCGTCGTAGCCGCCCTGCTGCTATTCATCGCACTGGTTTTCTAACCGAATCCTCACCCCGCAAACACAGGGCTCCGATGTCTTTTGTGATAAAATTCAACAGCCAAAATACAAGAACAGCCAAGGCAATGCTTAAAAAGAAAAGGAAAAACCGCTGAGTTTTTGGGCCTTTGATCTTTTTGCTATCGCTTATAATTATTTGTCCCAGTATTCGTCGATAATTTTTTGGATGTGCGGATACTTCTCATCCGTTTCGTTATATTTCTTTCTTATTGAGAGCAGTTCGTTTTTCAGCTCTTTGATTACCGATGCGTATTTCCGGTTGCCGTAAAGGTTGTTCATTTCGGTGGGGTCCTTTTTTATGTCATACAATTCCCAACCAGGCTGAGTTTTCGGATAGATTTTTTTGTCCTTTTTGCTCTTTCTGACCGTTCTATAGCTGCAGCCATAGAAGAATATCAGCTTGTATTTTTTAGTTCGCACACCGAAATGAGATGGATTTCGATGGTGAGCCATGTGCTGCCAGTATCTGTAATACGTTGATTTTCGCCAATCGGCAGGTGTTTTTCCTGCGAGAATGGGTACTATGCTTTTGCCGTGCATATAACCCGGAGCTTTTGCGCCGGCTAAATCCAGGATCGTTGGGGCGAAATCGGTGTTGTTTACGATCTCGTCAGAGCGCTGGCCTTTTTTGATCATTCTCGGGTAGCGAACGATGAAAGGCATTCGGAGTGACTCTTCGTACATCCAGCGCTTGTCGATATAGTCATGTTCGCCTAACATAAAGCCCTGATCAGCGGTGTAAATGATGATGGTATTATCGAGGAGGTTTTCTTTTTTGAGATAGTCCAGGAGCCGGCCTACATTTTCATCGACGCCGGCAACGCAGCGAAGATATCTTTTGAGGTATAGCTGATACGCCTGATGTGTGTATTCTTTGTCGGGAAGGGTCTTGTCTATTTTTAGGGACTTGCCCATATTTCGTGTTTTGCAGCGCTTCGATACGGATGTTCCCATTCCTTTGGTAGCTGCGGAATGGTGAACAGGTGTTATCCAAAGGTTTTCGGGTTCGGGAATATCGACATCTTCGAAAAGAGAATCAAAGCGATGTGCGTTTTCGAACATGTCGTGCGGGGCCTTGAAGTGGTGCATGAGAAAGAACGGTTTTGTTTTGTCTCTGCTATCCAGCCATTTTAGCGACATATCTGTAATAACATCGGAGCTGTGTCCAGTGTGTTTTTTCGGCTTCTTTGCCCATGGATCGCCTATTTCATAGAATGTTGGATTGTGGTATTTACCTTGTCCGGGCAGGACGTTGTAATAATCGAATGCGGCAGGTTCTTCTTTTAAATGCCATTTGCCGATCATGGCGGTAGTGTAGCCGGCTTTTTTCATGAGTTTCGGCAGATGCTGGTTCTCGGGTTTTAGCCGACCGTTCAGAGTAAGAACACCGTTTGCCTGGCTGTACTGGCCGGTAAGGATGGTCGCTCTGCTTGGGGTACAGATGGAGTTTGTGCAGAAAACGTTTTCCATTAGCATTCCATCTTTTGCGAGGAGGTCGATATTTTGGGTTGGTGTGATTTTAGCAAGTCTCGAGCCGTAAGAGCCGATAGCAGTGGCGGTATGGTCGTCAGACATTATGTAAAGGATGTTTGGCCTGGAGTTTTTGGCGAGCTTATTTGAACGAGGCTTTTTTCTGCCATAGACATCGTTACATCCCGAGACAACTAACGATACTGCGCCAAGACCTAAAGTTTTTAGAAAGTCACGCCGGGTCTTTTTTGCTGAGTTCATAGTTTCACCTTTATTAATTTGATATATTTGCTGTAGATATCTTTCCCCGCAGGTCTGTGATAGACCATTTAAACGGTTACAAACATAATTTTTTCCATGCGATGTCAATAATCTTACAAAACTTTCTGGAACAGTCAAGGAATTTTCCCGGCAAACGTGGGGTTGTGAGCGAGTTTATTTGGTGCAATTCAATTCGGTGTACCATTCGGTACAGGATTTACCCCCCCCGCACTGGCCTGAGTGCGGGACCTGCGATTATACAGTAATAAAAACTATTTGTGCGATAACTGGCTTTTTTTCAGTTTCAGCTCGTGGATAACCTCATTGTCAATGTTGACTATCTGGTAGTTTATTTGAGGGTCCTTGGCGGTCGTATCGAATGTTAACAGCCCGAATGAACATTTCTTATTGTAGCCGAAAATACTGCCCGGTTCAAGCCTATGAGTGTGAATATTAGTCAGTTTCGAGCTTTCAAATTCGTAAAGGGGATAACCATTTTCTCGATCGGTTTTTCTTGCGTCGGAACGATGGCGGTCGGCAGAGATAAGTATAACGCCGTCAATTTTATTTTTGTTTATGAAAGAGAAGATGTCTTCACGCTCCTGTTCGAATCCGTCCCATGTGTCGAGGCTGCCGGGTTTTGTGTTTTTGCTCCATGGCACGGGAGAGGCAAGAATTTTAAAAGTGGCTTTGGAGGCCTTTAGTTTTTCCAGCAGCCATGCTTTTTGTACAGGTCCTAACATAGAAGGGGTCTTTTTCTTTGGGTTAGTGCGGTAATATCTTCCGTCGAGCATGAAGAAATCGACGTCGCCGATAGAAAAATCGAACCAGCATCCAGGCTGAGATTCACCTCCGCCGTAGGAGGGATTGTTCCAGTTGTTTCTGAAGGTTTTCCAGACTGGCAGCTTCCACCACGGCTTAAAAGTTTCAGAACCGCCGTGACTGTCGTTGGTTGCAAAATCGTGGTCGTCATAGATCGCAAAGATAGCGGTGACGGCGGTGAAAGCTCTAAATTCGTCTCTTGACTGCCGGCGGTAGTAGCAGTACTGCTGCACGGCTTGCATGGTTGGGTGGTCGATGTAGACATTGTCGCCCAAAAGCAAAAAAGCGAGGGGGTTGTGTGAAAAAATTGTTTGCCACATCCTTTCATTTTTAGGATTATAGCTGGCTCCGCCTCCAAAACCTATCTGGAATTTTGTTTTAGTACCCTTTGGCGTGGTAGTTCTGAAAGACCATTGGGCCGGTTGTTTTTTCCCATCTATAACGAGTTGATAATAATATATTGAGTTGGGTTTTAGTCCGTCGATGGCGATGACCGCAGTGTATTCTCTGTCAGGGTTGGTTTTGACTTGGGCCGATTCGATGGCAGAGGCCATGTTCTTCGATTCGCTAACGAGTACGCTGACGGGGACCTCTCTTACGCTTCGAACCCAGAACTTTGCGCCGGTGGGGGTCAGACAGCCTAACATTGGGCCGTGCAGCAGTTCGATGTTTTTATCTTTGGCGAATTCCTTAAATTGGTCACTTGCTGTCAAGGGCACCAGCAGGTCCCTTGGCCCTGCCAGAAATCTTTCAAAGGAAATGCCTGCTTCAAGGCTCCTTTTCATCCATTTCATCGCTTTGGCGATATCCTGCTTCTGAGCGTATGCTGCAGTCATGCCGAACATAGATTCCTGGTCATTGGGTTCTTTGGCGAGGTATTTGTTCATCTTTTCAATAGCCGGATTAAAATTTCCCTTTACTATCTCGGCAAATTTTTCCCTGTTATGCTTTTCAGCCCACAGCTCTTTTTTAGATGGCGGCGCTTTGGGGGTTTTAGCTGCCGGTGCGGATGCGGCCAGGGAAATAGCTATTAATAAAATGATATTAATCCTGCGTGAATTCATGCTTTTTTCTCCTTATCTTAAAATTCAAAAGCTTCTGCAAAATAGTGGGTTAGTCATATTGTTAAGAAAAAAAAATTTACTTTCCGGCATTTATTATTGCCTGTCGGCGGTGTTTTTCGAGTTTCTCGAGTTCAGTGTACTTTTCCTGGTGCTCTTCATCGCACTGGTTTTCTAACCGAATCCTCACCCCAATAGTAAATCGTCAATTGTAAATAATAAATGAAAAAAGTTTTTGCAAATCCGACCATTTGTGTTACAATTGTTTTTATAATTTAATAG
>SDBT01020728.1_pt1 | contig 10277 bp, 6 predicted proteins | sample 2277101 | NCBI WGS metagenome assembly SDBT01 (sample SAMN10404973, study PRJNA504765) | marine sediment metagenome | isolation source: marine sediment core GS10_PC15, 103 cmbsf | place: Arctic Ocean: Southern Knipovich Ridge | collected 2010
ATCTCAATTCCACCTCCCGTCCCAAAGTGATCTTTCCGATCTCACTTTCTAAGACTGTTGCACGGACTTGAATTCTATCGAGATTGACAAGGGTGAAAAGCTCAGTGGCCCCTGATACATGTTCTCCAAGAGAAATTTTCATGTCAGCTATAATTCCGGAAAAGGGAGCCCGGATATTGGTCTTTTCAAGATTTAACCGCGCCTTTTTCACACTGATTTCCGATTGAGTAAGTCCTTTGGCAGCAGCAATGATCTCCTCTTTCTTTTGGCCGGATTTAATGAGAACAAGTTCATATATTCGATAGGCCTCTTCTAATTCTTCCTCAGTAATTTTGCCCTCACTGTACAGCTGTCTTTTGGCCTCATACTCCTTCTCAGCCTTATCTAGTTTTTCCCGGTCTATAGTTTGTGTTATATCGGTCTGCTCGGAAAACTGGCTCTCCAGCAGCAGCTCCGAAAGGTCTTTCAAGCGGGCCGCTTCTGCACTTTCCAGGGTAAGGCTGTACTCCTGATCATCAAGTTTTACGAGTAAATCGCCTTTTTTAACATGCTGTCCCTCTTCGACATTTAAGGCTTTGATCCGGCCGGGAACCTCAGATTTCAGGATGATGTGTTTGTCGGTAACAGCCTCTCCAGGGGATCTAAGTTTCATAACCAAATCATCTACAATCACTGGAGCGACTCCAACTAGGACGTACTCTTCTTTGACTTTATCCTTCACATCCGGAGAATTTCTGACGGATTCGGGATCTGATTCCTCTTTTGGTTTGCATGATGGCATCAATAGCAAAGAAAAAACTGTTAGAATCAATGCTGGAAAAAAGATTTTTTTTCCGAAAGATGTCACTTTTTTCATAATTCCTCCTTAGAGCTTTCTTATCGATTTAAGGATAAAATTGCATTAGCCTATCCTTTAATTTTCTTCGGGCTGAAAACAGCAATTTTTTCACAGAAGCTTGAGTAGAATTTAATATTTGAGCCGTCTCCTTAATACTTAATTCCCGAATGTCTCTGAGTGTAAATACAGCTCTCTCCTTGGGCGTGAGGAACTTTAGGCATATATCGAGATTGTCCTTAAAATCTATCAGCAGATGATCCCGGAAAATGTAAATATCCTGGTATTTTCTCAGATAAATTCCAAGCAGATTGGCATGCTTTTCTTTCTGTCTCAGTAGGTCACGGCAGAGATTGATGTTTATTTTATACAACCAGTTCAGCATTTTGTCCTGAGGCCGGAAGCTATGAACATATTTAAAAGCTCTGAGAAATGTATCCTGGGTTATATCTTTTGCATCTTCGATGTTGCCGGTGATACTGAAGGCCAAAGTCAACATCTTGCTTCTATAGTGAAAGGCCAAACCCGCAAATGCTCCTGTATTGCCATTCTGGGCGTTTATTTTAAGGTCTAACTGTTCAAGTTCCATATCTTTTCCAAACCTCTCTTAATTCTTTTGCTTTTCTGTTTCCCCAAAATTGAACTCTATCACCATGATAATAAAGAATAGGGATCGCGATTAAAATGAAGAACGTCGAACTGATAAGCCCCCCTACAGTTGTTAGTGCCAGCGTTGACCATATTTTCCTTCTCTCCACTTCCATTTGGATCAAAACCAAGGGCAGCATCCCTAAAACTGTTGTGCTTGTTGTCATAAGAATTGGCCTGACTCTTTCTCTTGAACCTTTTAGGACAGCCTCAAGAAATGGGACTCCCTGTTTTCTTTTTAAGTTTATGTGGTCTACAAGAAGAATTGAATTGTTTACAACAATTCCTCCAAGCAAGATTACTCCGATATACGCGGAAGCATCAAAAGGAAAATCTGCTAAAACAAATGCGATAAATACTCCGATGAGTGCTAGTGGAACCGCACATAGAATAAAAAAAGGTTGAATTAAAGACTCATACAAAGATGCAAGAATCATAAATATAATAAAGAGAGATAAAATGATAGCCACTGAGATTTGTCCCTTTTCTTCTTGTGTCATAAATCTTCCTGCATCTTCTAAGACGGCTGTAAAACCTGGAGGCAGTTCTAGATTGTTATATATCGCTTCTTCATATCTATTTGCCGCTTTGTAAGGCCCTCTAAACTCCCACGATACAGTAAAGCGATACTGCTGGTCTTCGCGGTCTATCGATCCGGCAATAATTTTCTCTTCGAGAAATGTGATCTCACCTAATCTAAAATATTCTCCTCTTCGAGTCTGGATAAGAGCATCCTGTAAAGTCTTGACGTCCATTAAAGCGGCTTCAGGAAATTCAATGGAAATGTCTCTTTCTACCCCCCCCACTTTTATTGATGTATTCCTAGTCCTAGTTAAAAGTGTGGAAATATAAGAATATAGATAAGGGGGATCTATATCATATTTTCTCATTAATTTCCGGTCGATCTTTAGAACAAATTCAAACGAATCTTGACGTGAGTACCCATAGCGTGAAGGAGAACCCCGCACCACTTTAATTCTGGGATTTTGCTTAAGTGTTATTTCTAATTCCCTCCCTATCTCTTTTAATTTTTTAAGATTATATCCAAAGAATATAATTCTGGATCCTAGGTACGTGCTTCCTCCTACACTCGAATAATATCCCTGAGGATCAAACCCCCCAATCGATATGTTCAGCCCGGCAAAATTGGTTGCAAGCTGGATCAATTCTTCCTTGAGCAAATAGGGTCTGTAAGAAAACTCAATTTCAGGGGGGAATTTAATCTGTATGTACGCGCGACTAGAGGAAACTCTCGTGTTCATTTCCTTTTCATATGAATTTTCCAGCACCTTATCTTCAAATTGGGAGATGACCTCATCATAAATTTCGATGGGCGTGCCTTGAGGCATTGAAATAGAGACTCTGAGTTCTTGCTGTATACTCCAATTAAAAAACTCATTTGTGGAGACTTCAGATTTAAACCATCTGTATGATGCAAAGAAAATAGCGGCAATAATGAGAAGGATTTCTATGGGATGACGAATGGCAAACCTCAGGAATTTCTCATAAATATTGCGCAATCTCTCTTTTGGGGCTTTCCTAGGCTTTTTCATCAGGTTTGGACTGAGCGCTGGAATGAGAGAAAAAGAAACAAACAATGAAGTCATAAGTGCGATCACCATCACAATGGCCACGGGAAGATAATAGAGCTTCAAGCGTCCTTGGAAATATGCAAAAGAGAAAAAAACACACACTGTTGTTAGGGTTCCTGCCAGAACAGGGAGGAACACTTCTTTTGAGCCTTGAATAGCTGCATTTATTGGGGAAATTCCTTTTTCTCTAAGACGCAGTACGTTTTCAAAAACTACAATGGCATTATCAACAAAAAGACCAAATCCGAGAGTCAATCCCCCTAACGTCAGCATATTTATTGATATTTTGAAAAGATATATTAAATTAAATGTAATACAAACTGAAAAGAAAATGGAGGACAAGACTAAAAGAGAAGGTTTGAAACTTCTCAGTGATATAAAAATCAGCACAAAAATAACAGTTATGATAATTCCCACGAGTAAATAAAGTTCATTAAGACTGTTCTGGATGTCGGCGCTTTCATCATCAATTGTTCTGAAAATCAGATCTTTGGGGAGCTCTTTTTTTAGAGATTCCAGTTTCTCTTTTACGGCTTTTGAAACTTTCGGTGTGCCTGAACCGGGTTCTTTTCTGACTGTTAGTCTGATAGTGGGCTGTCCGTTAATTCGATTTATGAAATTGACATCACCATATGTCTGCTCAACTTTCGCAATATCCTTGAGTTTAATTGGATTGTCGCCACTAAAATCGACGATGGTTTCTTTTAAGTCTCTTAAATCGATAATCGGATCGGTGACTTTAAAAATATATTCTTGTTCACCTTTTTTAACGACTCCTGTTTCAAATAATCGCGATCTATTACTGATCTGACTGTAGATTAGATACGGATGAATATTGAGCGCTTTTACTTTCTGGTCATCAAGGAGAATTCGAATTTCCGGATCTGCACCTCCAGTCACGTCAATACTCGATACTCCCTGAATTGAACCTAGTCCAAGTTCAATCTTATCCTTGACAATCTCTCGCAGTGTATCCAGGGAATAATCCCCGGATATGTTGTAGCTAAGAAATGGATTAACTGCAAATTGAGGGGGCACATAGGTACTCAGATTCAATATGACTTCCCGCGGCAGAGCATCCTTAACCTCATCCATTTTTTCCCTCAGTGCCAAACTAGCAAATTCCATGTTTATCTTGGGATCAAAATCCAGGTCAATGGTTGACATACCAATTCTTGAAGATGAGCTGATCTTTATAACTCCTTTTATACCTACCGCTCTTTCTTCAAGGGGAGCTGTAACATGGGTCAGCATCATTTCAGGAGGAATCCCGCTCCAAGTAGCAATGATCTGCATTCTAGGATATTGTGCCTTAGGGGCCAATTCAATGGGGACATTTATGAAGGAATAGATGCCCAGCACCATCAAGCTAACTAAAAGAACGACAGTTGCAATGGGCCGCTCAACGAATAATTTCATGTTTGCTTATATGTCTTGGGTAACACTTTGAATACTCCCTTAAAGAAAAAAATCTCACCGCAACCCTCCCCGGATTAGAGATGTTTTTCTTGCGTTGTAAGATAATACGATCAATCTGGTCCTAATTGTTTATTTTTATATCTTTTGATCCGCAAATACTCTGTGTCCTTTTCATGCTTTAATTAATACCTTCGTTTCTTTAAAAAAGTCTAAAAGAAAAAAATATTGCTTCTCTCATCTCAATTCCCCCGATTAGTAACCATTTCTATTTAATACCCTTTTTTAAACAAGATTGTTACAAAATATTTGAGAAGATTCAAAGTCTAGAATTTGCACTTTCGTTCCTTGTAGACAAATCGACTGGGGAGGGCTCAATCCGGGTGATTCCTGTGGGATTACATACAGCACTGGTCTCCACTCACCTCATTTTTTTTCAATCCAGCCAGCCTCTTCTTTTCATCATCAATTCGACCAAATCACTCGATACCGTTTCAAGGTTCGATAATCTGTCTCCTCATCTCTTTCCAAACGATACATGTGTTCTCCCTTGAAAAGACCTGGAGCTTTTTCTAGCCACACTTTATAGACATATATTCCATCTTCATTGAAAATATCATAGGCCCGAAACAGTTTGTTCTTTTCCTCTCTCAGTTCATTTGTCTCAACCCACAAGTTTCCCACATCATCCACACTCATTTTTTCCGTGATGGTTTTTACTTTGGGCATTTTTGCGATTTTCTCAACCATAGATTTGCTCTCTTCGGACAAATTTCTAAAGCCATCTGCATATCTCTTCATATCTTCAGTTTTTGTTGGCACTGGTTCATAAAGTTTGTCGATTTTTCTGACAATTTTCCCATTTATATCATAGACTTCTATAACATATTTATCGTTAAGGCAGTGGTACAGCCTTTCGTTTTTTTTGTCGCCTGCCAAAATGGAATAAACAAAATATGGGGGAGTAGTCCAGAAGCCGCCATTAGGGTCATTAATGAATACCGATTGTCTTGCAGTGAACTCTCCGTAAGAAAAAAGCTTATTGCCTGATAGATCATAGGCATGGACGAATAACCGTCTCTTGAATTCATTCTTCTTGGCTCCGGGCCCAGCTAGAGATTCCTTCCTTATATATATGGAAGAGGTAGTCAAGAAAATATCAAAACCAGAGTTCTGGAAGTTATGGCTGGTTAAAAATTGATCATCAGCACTGAAGAAAGAAATCCGATTCTGTTCCGAATCCAAGACTAAATAACGTCCATCCGGCAAAAATGAAAGTACTAAAATAGACTGGAATTCTCCGGGTCCATTTCCCTTCCTGCCTATTGTTTTAAGATATTTGCCTTGAGGATCAAAGACTTTAATTGAACTATCCTGGTAATCACCGATGTATATGTTCCCTTCTTCATTCACAGCACAACGATTGGGAAGGTATAGGAGAATTTCACCTTTATCATTTTCGGAGGTGATGGTGAGATCCTCTACGAATTCAACCGTCTTTTCCGGATACAACGGAGTCTCTGGATTGTGGACGAACTCAATGCCGTCTATGGTTTCGATTGAATATGCTTGGTCAGATTTTTTGCTGCAGGATAAACTAAAGAAAAGTGTGGCAATGAAAAGAATCAATATTTTTTTCATATTTTTCCCTCTTTTATTTGATCCCAGTTTTAAATTTTGTATCGCACTGAAATTCCATTCCAAACATTGATTTGTTTAATTTCGTTGTGACCTTCCTTTTTATTCACACCGTAATATATCTGCCGGATTGGCTGTCGCAGTTTTGGATGTATGGTATCCAACAGTCAATACAGATACAGACAAAACCAAGCCTGTGGCAAGAATAAAAATCCACCAGTTTATGTTAGCTCTGAATGCAAAATTGTCGAGCCATCGTCGGCACACATAATATCCGATAGGCCAAGCAATGAGGTTGGCAATTAGTACGAGATACGTGAAATCCCTAGATAGTAGCCAAAAAACTCTCCTTTCCGATGCTCCAAACACCCGGCGAATACCGATTTCTTTCCGCCGTCGTTCTACCGTGAATGCTGCCATTCCGAATATCCCCATACAAGCTAAAGTAATGCTAATCAGAGATCCGAAAGTGTAAGTTTGACCGATCTTGCGGTCATTGCGATAGAAGCCCTCTTCCAGACCCTCATCGATAAAAACGTGCCGAAATGGAATGTGTGTCGGCAAATCTCCCCATTTTTTTTGCAGCCAGGCAAGCGTTTCTTGAATGTTTTCAGGCTGAATTCGCATTAAAATACTGCTATTTGCAGTATCTGGCCAATAATAATAAACCGAAGGCTTTATTGCCTCATGAAGGGTGGCATTATGAAAATCCCTGACAACACCGATGATTTTGAAGGGTTCATTAACACCGATCCTTTCTTTCAGACGGTCGCAGCGGATTATCTGTCCAATAGGATTATCCCATCCGAACATTCGTGCGGCTGTTTCGTTGATGATTACTTCTGATGAAGAATGCTCTGGATTCCCTTCTGAAAAATTTCCGCCTTGGACGAATTTGATCCCAAAAAAGTCAAAATGTTCTTTACCAACACATATCTCGTTCATTTCCAAAGTTTCATCCGGTGCTTCCAGGCGATAAAAAGGACGAGGCCAGCCGGCATAAGAACCAGGAGAGGATGAAGATAGAATTACACGTGTGATGTTAGGATTTTTCATTAGCTCTTGTTTGATAAGCAAAGGTTTCTTTTTGAGATTGCTATCTTTAAAAATGGAAATCCTGATGATGTTCTCCTTGGAAAATCCCAAATCCAATTTTTTCACATAGTTCAACTGCCGGAGAATCATCAGTGTTCCAATTATAAAAACCACAGATACAGTGAACTGGAGTATGACTAAACCCTTGCGGATAAAATGACCGGTCTTGGTTCCACCCTTGACTTCCCCCTTGAGGCATTCGACTGGGCGGAATGAAGCAAGAAATAGCGAGGGATAGAGTCCGGAGAGGATCCCGACCAGGAAGGTAAAACCCAAGAGCACACAAAAAAATGGGAGGTTAGCTCCCAAGTCAAGAGACAATTCTTGCCTCATTATAGAATTGAATAGAGGTAAAATCATAGACGCTAATCCCAGGCCTACAAGTAAGGAAATAAATGAAAGAATTACGGTTTCAGCCAGAAATTGTATTAAGAGCTGAAACCTGCTCGCTCCGATAGCCTGGCGAATACCTACTTCTTTGGCACGTCGGGAGGCGCGGGCGATTGAGAGATTGACAAAATTAATGCTGGCAATCAGTAGTATAAGAAAGGCGATTAAAGCTAGAGGATAGAATATGGACCATTGTGTACTGTTTACATTTATGCTGACTATTGAATCGAAGTCGGAACGAAGATGTATATCAGTTAGCTTCTGGAAATGTAGGCTTCGGGTTTCTGCATACTTATTTCCATAATGTTTACGCACAAAATCAGGAAGTTTTGCTTCTATTACTTGAGGATCAGCGTGCTTATTGAGAAGCAGATAAGTTGTGCACATGAGTCGATTTAAATCTTGTTTCGCTGCTAATTGTTGTTGTTCATAGTGCTTAAAAGGGACAACAATATCAAACTTGATGTGAGAATTAAGGGGGATATCAAGCATAAGGCCTGTGACTTTGAAATCATATTGAGTATCCATAGAATAGAGAGTAAGAATTTTTCCAATCGGGCTTTGTCTTCCGAAAAGTTTCTTTGAAAAGCTTTGTGAGATTACAATGCTATTAGTATCGTTTAAAACCGTATTTTTATCTCCTTGGACCAGGGGAAAAGTGAGGAAGTTGAAGAGATTGGGATCAGCAAAATGCGGATTTGTGGTCAGACGTTTTTCCTCATATTCGACAACAAATCCGGCATGCCTTTCCATGCGGAGAGTCTCGAGAATTTCAGGGTATTCCTCGACCAGTTGATTCCCAGTTTCCAAAATGAATACAGACTGGCGGGACTCTTCTCCCGATCGCGTGCTTTTTAAAATGAGACGATAGATTCGGTTACCGTTTTCATGGAAGCGGTCAAAACTGAGTTCATGATGGACAAATAGCATAATGACAATACAGCAGGCCAATCCCACTGCAAGTCCGAAAACATTGATAAAGGAGGATATTTTGTTTTTCCTCATATTTCTTAATGTAATAAGGAGATATGTTTTAAGCATGACAAATCTCCTGTAAAAAGAATCAAAGACAAAAAATGATGTGGAGAAAATAATCTGAAGGCCATACCAAGCGACAGCGACCACGTGTCCTTGGTTTGTTACTCTGTCAGAATATTCTTCTTCAAAATCTCCAGGGCCGATTTCATGCCATTCTGAAGGTAATAGTCTTTCCAAAAGATTGACTAGGAATTTCGGAGGTCTATGAGTGAGGCTCATGATAGAGATGGTTTATTGGGGGGAATTACAGAAACACCTGTCCAAACAGTCTCATTAAGTTTTTGGACTTCAGAAAGGGCATGCATCCCTCTTTTCGTGAGGGTGTAATAACGTTTACTTCGTCCTCCACGCTTATTTGTCGGAGTCCCGAGAGTTGATTTCAGAAAGCCCTTTTTCTCCAAGCGATTAAGAGGTACATATATAGCACCGAAAGACCATTCCTTTCCGGACATTTCGGAAATCGACTGTCGGATTGGTACACAGTAAGCTTCATTTCCCAATCGCAGTACTGACATCAAGATAAGCTCTTCAGGTCGTGATAAAAATTTCATAGAGCCCCCTCATTTTTATTTTCCTTACAAATTAAAAGATATCCCAGTGTTTTCTTTTTGTCAACTATTTTATTTAATTTGTAAGGAATTTATTTTGTCCTTGAAAAATTGCCCTAATGATATACATTCCACTTAATATCATGAGGGAATATTTAGTACAAAAGAATTGATATCCGCAAAGTATTAGGGGGGTCTATTTCAACCATACAGTGAGGTTCATACTCCATAACGCATTGGCAAGGGTACTTGAAATTGCACTCCCAAATGTGAGGATCAAAGTTAAAAATAGGCTTATTGCAGGCGAGAAATAACAACGTGCCATGCTCTAAAATCGACTGCGATACAAGCAGCGTTCCTAATGGATCACTTGTTTTATAGCCATCGATTGGAGAAGAACTAAAATATATAACTAATACTTAATACAAAAAGAATACATGTCCATTCACTTCTTATCCATTTTTTAATCAGTGATTCCCATCCGAAGTTAAAAAATGAGGATATTTTTCCATTTTCAGGGACAATAAAAAAGCCCCTTCCGCCCCGTGAGACGGAAGGGGCTTTGAACTTCAGCTTGTGTGTAATCTACAATATTTAGAATTGGAACCTGACGCCGAATCGAAAGACCAACGGATTAATAGTCTCATTGGGCTCAGATTCACGTGAGTAGGGAGAGAGTCGATCGCTGCCGTCACTCCAATAGCCAAGGTAGTAATTACCCATGTCAGCGGGGCGCTGTCTGTTCATGATTTGGTTGTTCAGTGTGTTAAAAACGTCCATTGAAATCCAAACACTTCCAACATCTCCTAGCCTGAGTCTCTTCTGTACCTTGGTATTCACAATCCAGACATTACTAAGTCTCGCTTGATCTTTGTTGGTCTGCATTTGGATACGTTCGTCTTGGTCTTGTGAGTTGGGCAGGCTGTAATCGTAGAGATCAAAATACTGATCGACGATCATTCCTTCACGGCCGTTTACGGAAAAGGAAATGTCAAAACCGAGAGGAAGTGAGTACATGCCCTGCACCTTAAACATCCAGCGTGTGAACATAGGCACGGACAATTTTCCGCTTCCTCC
>SDBT01020729.1_pt1 | contig 10276 bp, 15 predicted proteins | sample 2277101 | NCBI WGS metagenome assembly SDBT01 (sample SAMN10404973, study PRJNA504765) | marine sediment metagenome | isolation source: marine sediment core GS10_PC15, 103 cmbsf | place: Arctic Ocean: Southern Knipovich Ridge | collected 2010
TAACATTAGAGTATATGATACCAACTTACTTTCCATCAATGCCATACGAACGCTATTACTGCCATACACTAAATGAAGGGGAACGGTTTATGATCGTTAACCATTCGCTTTATGGTGAAATTTTTGAGGGGGATCATGGAGGGTATGACTACCATAAGAATATCCTACTTATTGAATTAGGGAAACATTGCAACGCCATGCCCTTTGATGTATTCTTTACCAACCTACTGTTAGGACATTTCGTGTATGTGGGTAATGATTGAATAGTTTATAATGAAGATGATCGAGGGGAAACAAAGAAAGGGCCGAAGCCCTTCCAAACGATTGATTATGCAGCAAAGCTACATTCTCATACACAAAGATAAGGTAAGTACATTTGAATTTGGCAATGAAGATGGAAAAAGGCAAAAGTTTCAGTATAGTTACAGTAATACCCATTAAAAAAGCCCTGAAACCCTTACTAATAAAGGAAAACAGGGCTAATTATCGTACCCAGGGCGGGAGTACTTTTCTTACTTTCCAATTCCTAGCTTTTCGTCCTATTCCCTTTCTATATGCCTATTTCACTACAATAGGTGGGATATTCTAAAGTAAAAGAAAGCAATAAAACGTATAAATAGTTTCAGTAAAAGTTTCAGTATTCGGATATTTTCATTATATTTAGTAAGTATTCAATACTTTAAAAATAAAAACGATTGATTATGAAAGCAACATTCAACCTAGAACTAAATTCCAAGAAAAAAGCAGATGGAACATTTAACATCTTGCTACGGATTACAAGAAACAAGAAGCACAAACGTATTTCAAGCCCTGTTTGTGTACTTACCAAGAACGACTTCAATAAAAAGGCAAAGTATGGCAGATGGATAAGGACAAATGATCCTGACTATGCCATAAAGAATGAAACCCTATTAACTGAATTGGAAAAGGCAAAGAAGGCATATAATGAAGCAGCAACTAAAGATGTGAACCCATCCTTTCGACAAGTGGTACAACAGTATCAAGGGAGTGAATCAACAAACCTATTCGAGTATGCCCAAACACATATTGAAGGACTTGATAAGGCAGGTAAGTATCGCACCCATCGGAACTATACACACGTTATTAAAACGCTTCGTGAATACGTTGGAACGGATAACTTCACTTTCGATGATCTTACAGTAAAGTTTCTGAACAAGTACCAAGTGCATCTTCAATCCACAGACATACACCAAAATACTGTATTCAGCCATTTCAAAAATATTAGGGCGTTGGTGAATAAGGCCATACAAGAAGATCAATTCGAACAAGGTAATAACCCGTTTTTTAAATTCAAGTCAAAGGAGATTGAAACAGAGAAGGAAAGACTTGATAAGGATGAAATGAGAAGCATAAAGAATCTTGATCTTGAAAACGGTTCTCTTATTTGGAATGTCCGCAATGCCTTTATGTTTTCTTTTTATTGTGCTGGAATTCGTTGTGGAGATTTGCTGCAATTGAGATGGAATAATATTGATGCTGGTAAGTTAACATACACAATGGATAAAACCGGAAAAAAGAGAATCCTTCCATTATCTATGCCAGTAAAGGAATTGCTTGGATTTTATCACAATGATGATTTAAAGGGCAATGAGTACATTTTACCCTTCTTAGATAATGGTGTTGCCTACCTGAATGATAAGCAGCTATTGAGGCGCATTGAAGCCAAGAATGCCCTTCTAAATAAGTACTTGAAAAAGATAGCAAAGCTGGCAGGGATCAAGAAAAATTTGAGCATGCATATATCAAGGCACTCATTCGCCAATATAGCAAGGCAAGAAGGAAAGAGTGTGTATGATGTGAGTAAAGCATTAGGCCATAGTAAATTAGCCGTTACAGCGCGTTATATGGATTCATTCGATGAAGATGCTGTTAGCAATGCGATGGATGCAGTAGTGAATCTGTAAACTGATTTAATTACTAATTTTAGAGGGTATCTAGTTAAAGCTGGATACCCTTTTTCATTTTAAACGATTGATTATGAAGTGTGAGACTATTAATTTTGAAGATATAACGTATGAAATATGCACCCCTGAACCTGACATTAAGTTATTAAAAAAACATTTTTCACAATGTAGAGATTTCACCCATGAAGAAGGTGTGTATCCAATTCCAGAAGTGTATCCGAAGGAAATGAAAAAAATTAAGGAACTATTACAAGACCATAACATTTCAGAAGAAAAGTACTTAGATACCTTCACTTATATAATTGAACGTTTCCGATTTGCGTCTGATGTGGTAAAAAATTATTCAAGAAAGGAAAATAATAACCATTGGAAAGACATGAGAAATTTAATTAAAGCATTTAATGAAAATGCCCCTGAATATCCAATAGAGATAAAGTTTATATTTAAAACGGGAGTAGTTTCAATGAAGTCATCTATGTTTGTTTTTAGGATATGTACTTGGCTCTTTTCATCTAAGAAATATAGAGACTTAGTAAAAAATTACGATTCACTTAATGAACAAGTAGCTAGAAATGCAAAGCAGGGAAACAAAAAAAACGCCCTAAGAACTTTCAATAGAGAAATTGCATGGGGATTATGGAACCTAATAAAAGCTGAGAATTTGTTTCCAAAAGATTCACAGAATAAGAGATTTCAATTCATAGGAAAAGTTTTGATTTGTGCAACGTTGTTAGATGAAGAAGAATTTGAAACACCATTAGAAACCCATATTGACCAATTATTGAGGCCATATTTGAATATTAAATAAGTACCCAATTTATAAACTACAATTTAATTGCCTCAAATTGCCTTAATTAAATTGCAGTTGGATTACTCAATCTATTTTAGCTTTGAATTCTATCAAAGCATAGAACCATGAATTTTAGCGTAATTGAAGATGAAAGGTTTAAAGAACTTGAAGCCAATATTCTATTTATAAAAGCCTTTCTAGCAACATTCCAAGATAAGCAGCAACAAGATCGCTGGCTATCCAAAGCCGAAGCCCAACAGCGTTTAAAATGCTCTAAGAAAACGCTGGAAAATTGGATGAAAAAGGGTTTGTTAACCTATTCTCAAATAGGCCATAAAATTTACATTCAAGCCGAAGTAATTGAAAATTTCTTGAAGGAGCGTAGTATCTCCAAATAATAAAAACCGGACTGCATGTAACGACACTACGCAATCCGGTTAAATATCATTGCTATGCCTAAAAATACAAATAAAATTCCATCCGATACAGGGCCAAAAATACCCATCTTCCCAGCCGATGTGCTGCCGGACCTATTTAAGAATCTAGCATTTTATCAATACGAATGCACTGGTATCCATTGTGAATATACCTATGTTTCGTTGCTTATGGCCGTAGCTGCTATTATAGGTAATAACAGGCAATTGAGGATTAAACGAACTTGGATTCAAAAGCCTTTATTGTGGATGTTGCTGGTTGGTCCTTCAGGGTTAGCTAAAAGCCATCCCATCACTTTTGCCCTTTCGCCTCACAACCAAATTGACTCCGATAAACACAAGTATTGGGAGAATGAATTGCAGAATTACAAGGATAATGACAGTAAAGGTAAACGACCACAAAGAGAGAAGATTGTCCTTCAACAATTTACAACCGAAGCCATCGCCCAGGTACACCAATACAATTCAAAAGGAATGATAGTTTGGAGTGATGAAGCTAAAACATGGCTATCAATAACCAATGGGCAATATAAAAAGGGTAGTGACGAAAGCCAGTGGTTAACACTACATGGAGGAGGTCCATTAGATGTAATTAGGGCCACTAAAGATCCAATACGGGTTAATGAGACTTGTATAAATGTATTAGCTGGAATGGTGCTAGATACCGCCAAAGCATTGATCGAAAATGAACGAGATATAAATGGTTTTTTTGGCAGGCTTATGTTTGCCCTTCCATCTTCATTCGATAGCCCTCATACAAAGGAGAGCGACATACCACAAGCCCTAATTGATAAGTACTACGACCTCATTAAAAACTCATTCATCTATTCAGATAGTCTGGAGCTTACTTTTACTCCAGATGCTAGTAAACGTTTTAACAGTTATTCCAACAGCCTTAAAGACAGATCAAATGAAGCGGATGGAATTTTTCAGACCACTTTAAAGAAGGGTGACAATCACGCTGCACGGCTGGCATTGATACTGGAATTACTCCAGAATCCAAAGGCAAGTAATGTGTCTTTATCTACTTTGGAAAATGCGATCAAGCTAAACGAATATTTCATTTCATGCGCTGAATGGATTGTTTACCATTTGAGCATGTCCGATACAGAAAAGGCCCAAAACAAGATTACGGAACGATACAGGCCCTTTTATTATGCCCTGCCTGATGAACCATTCACCAAAGCAGATGCAACCAATACAGCCACTAATTTAGGCTTAAATGGTGATAACGCTTATGCTTGGATGAAAAGAAGCCGAAAACTATTTGAAGATGGAGGGCACGACTTATGGAAAAAGAAGTGAAATGTATTTATGTCTTTTTAAATTCCCCTGAAATCCTTACTGATAAAGGATATGGATAAAAATACAAAAATACATTACTATAAAAAACGAAAGTGAATATTGAGTATGTCACAATAAAATTTATAAACCCATGTATTTTTATCTTTTTATCTTTTTGCCTGTAGTCATTGGGTTTGACATGTATTCAAAAAAGACAAAAATACATTCTTGAGTTATGGAACGGCAAAAAAAGACTTATGATATCGAAGCGGTTGAAGCCCTTTACAATCTTGAACTATTTGACTTGCTTGTGTATTTAAATAAACGGATACCATTCACCAAGAATGAAAAGGTGAAGATAGGATTAGAATATACTCGCAATAAGGTAACAAAGGGAATTGAGAAAACAACTAAACTGGAAATGCTTACACTGGATCAAACCACCACTATTGAAGCATTGATTAGAGAACGGGATTTTTATAAAGCGGTATCGCATCACCTACTAGATGAAGCTGGGGAAGATTGGTTCCCTGAATACCGTGAACTCATTAAACGCTATGAGGCAGCGACACCATACCGACCACCTAGAATGTATCAAAACCACAAGACTATCGAATAATTAAAAGCAAAGTTGTATCTTCTGTTAAATACAGCAAAATAACAGGCACATGGCTAAATTTAAAAAGGGGAATTCCGGCAATCCCAATGGACGGCCCAAAGGAGCCAAGAACAAAACAAGTACCGATCTTAGGGAATTGATCAGCAATTTTCTGTTAGAGAACTTTGAAACAATCCAAGCTGATTTTGACGAACTCCAACCAATGGAACGTGCCAAAGTTTTTCGTGATCTACTTCAATACGGCTTACCTAAAATACAGGCAATTTCAGAGGATATTGATAAAGAACCAAATACGATTAACTTTATCGAAGTGATAATTTAATATCTACCCCACACTCCCAAAGGGTGCAATAAAACAGAAGATAAAAGGAATGTTGTTTTATTTGAAATTGAACTGTTTATAAAACCTTTCATGAGAATTGCATAACTTAGCTATATTCCAATATTATAAAAAATAAATTATGACAGATAAATTAATTACGCCACTTGACATTTATTGGAACATGCCAATAGTTCTTGTGGAAATAATTCCAATAATAAACAAGGAACTTTCTCAAACTTTTAAATCGAACCCGTTACGAGCATTGATTGATACAGGCTCTTTTCATTCGCTAATCAATAAACGAGTACTTGAATGGATGAAAACAAGTGCTGATCTTAAACCTGTAACAGACAATTTAAACCATGAGCACATTATTAGGGGCAAGAGTTCATTCGAAGGATACGAATTTGGGGTTAATTTTACTGGACTAAATGATATTTGGTATAGAACTGCATTGGGAAATGAAATTGAGGGCGATCAAATAGACATTATCATTGGAACATCCTTTTTAAAAACGTTTAATTTTCATTATAAAGGTTATGACAATGTTTTTGAATTGGAGTTTAACGATAGCCCTAAATAACTTTTGCAATTAACAAGTTAGTCTAACTGCACAAAGCCTCACATTTAAATCTCTTATGCAGGGATCAAAAACCACCGCTATTCCCTTTATCTAGTTGTTTCTTGGTATCTTCTGGCACCCTAAAAAGATAAGGCAAGGCCAATACCATTGTTAGTAGGTTTCAGCAACAATGTGGTGTTATCTATACTCTTAAGTTCCACACCTGCTGCACCTATATGATCTATACCTTTTAAGTAAAGCAATATCCCCACTAATGCCATTCCAGTACCAGCGATTAAATAAATGTCATTACTCTTTTGGATTCCCAATCCTGCTACCAATGATGCACCTACCGACAATGTGAAACCCGCACTTAAACTCCGCTTGGCTTTTATTAGTTCTTCACCTGCTAATGATAAATTTGAACCAATCACCTTTACAGAATCTTTAAGGGTTTTGGGTACTTCTTTTTCAAATAGCTGTTTTCCTTCTATTGTGTTGCCCTGCATTGTATAACTAAAGACTTTACTAATAGCGACAAAGGTATTTTTGGTTTTCTTTTTGGCTTTGAATTCAAAAAAGATATGAGTATTATTCACTAGGGTTATCTTGCATTTGATTGTATCGCCTTCGTTTGTAATGATTCTATCATCAAAGTCCTGGCCATTGGCAGCTAGGGTAATAACGATTAACATGATTGTAACTAATATTTTCATAAGAATCCTATTGTAGTAAAATTATTCAATACCCACTATCCCTGATATTATCTTGGTGCTTATCGGTGCGCTGATCTTCCGGCACATTTGGAGGGACAAACAGGTATAACAGCGACTTTAAACAGACGCGGATCCACCGGAACCAATACGGTTTTTTCTTTTTCATTGGAATGAGCTATTTAGGTTCATTTTTCAGAGTATAGCCAATCTTACCTAATTCTGTTACGATATGCCATCGATTTACCGCCTCTAATAACATGAAATTTTTAACCATAACTGTTTTTTCATTTGGATTAATATTTGATATGATGGCATCAAATTTAGAAACGATTTCTTTAACATTCTCCACATATCCATAGGCAACAGATGGCTCCATCGCATAATCACCCATCCCAAATGTATCTATCTTTTCATTAAGGGCTTTTATTTCTACCTTTAAAAATTCAACTTGATTTTCGAGGCTGGTATTATCTTTCACATCCTCCGTATTTGAGGCAATAGATGTTAAACTGAAATACTTCCATAGTGAATTGGCCCCTTTACTTTTCTCAATGCTTGCTTTTATGTGTTCTGAAAGTGTTTCAATTTCTTTATCCAATTCCCACGCTTTCATTGAAGCTGAATACTGATGATGATTGACTAAGTTGGTATCAAATGGTATTCGTGGTGTACGATCATCTTTTATCAAACAAACCGCTTTATTTATTGCCGTTCTAATACCCAATTCAAAAAACACGTTAGGGTTTAATATAGACATATCACAAAGCACAATTTCAGCCTTTTCAATGTTCTGTATTATTTCTGCATGAATCACTTCTGCACCCTTGCTAATAGGGAATACTGGCACCAAATCCGCTTTTTCAATAGCTGGCCTGAATAGGTGTTCCATTACATGAATAAAATGGGTTTCATCGCCATTATAATCAGCTAACCTATCTTTGGGAGTAGTAATAGGCATTATTACAAAACATTCCTTTTCTTCATTTTTCTTAGCCATTGGTCAATTGGTTTAAATCAATGTTATCCAAATACTCATCCAACCGATCATCCTCCACTACCTTACATTTAACCACACGACTAACACGAGGTCGAAAGGTCAACTCAATATAAAATGAATCTAATTGGTACAAAGTGGTTAATATGCTATGCTCAATAATTGAGGCAACCGGAACACCATATAATTGAGTGAGTTTTGTTTGAATTGGAAATTCGAGGGCTGTGAAATCTTTTGGGGTCATTGGTGCAATATATTAAGGCTTATACGGTCAATATATTATGGCTGTCTTGATCAGTAGGCTAATCAGCGTCCTATTTGTAAAGTCTATCAAAACAAGATTTACACAAATTTGAACATAGTTATTTATCTTTTTTCCCAAAAATAAATCCTAAGGAGAGAGTTATTAAAGGGGTTATAAAACCCCAAAATTCAAGTATTCCTACTGCAAATTCATTTCCCTTTAAATCCATCATTAGGCTACATGCAGTGTAAAGAAAACCGATTATCAACAAAACCACAATAACCAAACCAGCGATGTTAACGTGAATCGATTTTCCCGAACCAAAAAATTTACCTAAAGATCCTAGTTCGCGATCCAACTTACCTTCTTCAAAAGTTTTTTCTATATACTGTTGAGATATTTCAGGATCACTGGGTAGTTTGTCAAAATCTATTTTACTATTCATTTCTTTACCTCCTTTCCAACAAACCAAGAGTATGTGATTGATGGAGAATCCATTTGATTAGACATGTTAATTCTAAAGTTGAACCATAGTTGACGTCCATCAAATTTTCCAATAGGTATAGCTTCCTTATACCCAAAATTCTGTAATCGCCCATAATGTGTTACTGTAAGCTTCACTGTCATCTTATTATAATTTGATAATTTAGCAGTCGCCTTTTTAACTTCTGGATCAAATACAAATTCGATTCTTATATGAAGAAATTCTTCACTAGCATTTTCAGTTATAGAAATGGTTACTGGTTTATCAGGCTGCAAATGAATAAATGTTGCACTATCTAATAGTTCCAATCCATTTTCGTACGATACCTTTTTAATCATAATTATACTAATTTAATTTTAGACAACTTGTTTCTGTTCACTCATAAATAGTTTAGCTATAAGGGTTTCATTATTCCATTCTCAATAATAGAGGTCATAACTTCCGCAAGTATGAGTGAGTTTAACCCTTAATGGGAAATCCTAATTCGCTGGAATCTTTGGTGGTCATTGTTCTATCTTAAAATTAAATAACTCCTTCACATGCACTTCCAACCCTTTAGAAATAGCAAAAAGGGTAATAGCACCGGGACCAATAGAACCTCCTTCAATTCTGCTATTTGCCACTTTCCAATCTCACATCTTTACAAACCTCATTCAAGACCTCACAAGGGTCAACATCAATGGCCAAGGCAATCAAGAACAATTCGTCTGCCCTAAGTTTTGTTGATAGGTTTAAAGTCAATTCACTAATCCGTGCTTTACTAATTCCTGTTCTTCGAGAAACCTCTGATTTGTTAATTGACTTTCTGGCAAGATATTCACCTAATTTGGTCATCCTTTATTGATTTTCTAATAATTATTATAGTTAAAATTATAAAATGTCGAGAGTTTCTTGAAGTTGATTTTGAAAATTCATATTTATCCTATAAGTTTGTATTGATTTTCTAATAATCTTATTAGAATTACTAAAATTGAATATGTTGGATAACATTATCTGTCTTATTCAGCTTTTTAATACCCAAAACCAAACAAGATGAACAAAAAAAAGATCAAGAAGCTAACCAAGAAACTTGACAATCTATTAAGGGAAATTGAGATTTTAACCGCCTCCCAACAAATGGCAGTAACCCGTTTTAACGAGGCAAACGAAATCAACCACACAGTCAAAAAAAATGCCCTTGATTGCATTTCTGAAATTCGTGCAGCAATTGATACTCAATAATTATTCGCCTCATTTCAAAATTATAACCATGAAGAAAAAAATTAATCAATTTGATATTCTGAATGAACGAATAGACCAACTTCAAAACATGCTGGATAGGCGTATGCGCTATGATCTGTTTTGGCCCTTGATCGGTAAACAATACAAGGTAGTGCAAAAGGCCAAGATCAAAGCCAGCGAAGGAGACAATTTTTACAAAGATGAATTAATAAAAGGAACCGAACTAAGCGCCATTTGTTTTACATTCGTTCGGATAAAATCATCTATGAGTGAAAAACCGTGTTATCAGTATGAACGGTGCATTGGCTTTGAAGATCACGAATTCCTTATTACACTACCATCATTCCTTGAAAACCTGTTAATAGGCAAAATTTGTTTTACTGGATATCTGAGTAAGGATTCAGGCTATACGAATTCAATTGTTCATTAATCCTTCCATGATGCAAAAGGAGATCGACCTGTTAACTGAGCGCATCAACCAAGTACAAAGTATCTTGGATGATCGAATCCACTATCAAGTATTTCACCTTTTTCATGGAAAGGAGTTTGATGTGCGATTAACATTAGAGTATATGATACCAACTTACTTTCCATCAATGCCATACGAACGCTATTACTGCCATACACTAAATGAAGGGGAACGGTTTATGATCGTTAACCATTCGCTTTATGGTGAAATTT
>SDBT01020730.1_pt1 | contig 10276 bp, 15 predicted proteins | sample 2277101 | NCBI WGS metagenome assembly SDBT01 (sample SAMN10404973, study PRJNA504765) | marine sediment metagenome | isolation source: marine sediment core GS10_PC15, 103 cmbsf | place: Arctic Ocean: Southern Knipovich Ridge | collected 2010
GGTGGCGGCAGAGCCCACAGGGACGGGATCTTTATCAGGTCTGCCCGCTGGGGCCACGACCTGGCTACGGTGGGCTTTGACGACACCGGCGAGTTCTATTCTCGCAAGTACGGGTGTGTGTTCTTCGTGCCCAACAGTTGGGCCGCTTGGTGTGCCAAGGCGAAGTGGCCGGATGAACTGTATGGCCCGTGGCCAGTGGGGATGCTGGCCGTCGATGAGGAAACCTACGCCCGACATTTCGTCGGCAGTGGCAGCAGCATGTTTTACAGCAACATCAAGGGGTTCCCGGCACAGAACATTCCCGATTACGGCACACCGGAAGGAGTATTGGGATGAAACGCTTGATTCTATTTCTCGCCGTAGCCTTGTGGCCCGTGGCAGCCGCCGCCGACTACCGGGACGAGATTGCCCTGGACATGGCATTGGTGACACTCCAGGCCGATACCCCTGCGCCTTCGCCCGGCAAGTGTGACAAGTGCGGTGGCACGGGCTGGATAACCCACGGCGACGGACACAAAACACCGTGCCCCGAGTGCAAGGGTTCTCGCCCGCAGGGCGTGTTGGGCATATCCGACGCAACGAAAGCCGTCAAGGAAACGTGCGAGAAGGTCAACCGCATCCTCGACGGGTTCTGGATCGGTGGCCTGACCATCCATATCGACCCGCCACGAGACAAACCAACCGTGACGATACCGGCGGCGAAACAATATGTGCCCCCGGTGGTCGTGCGTCAACAGGCACCATCGAGTTGTGATTCAGGGCAGTGCGAACGCCGAGCGCGGCGTTCCCGATTACGGAGAAGGTGATGAGATACGCGAGATTCGAGAGCGCGATTTGTGCCAGCGATTGGCGCTGCCGGTTGTTTCGGCGTGCGTCGGGGCGGTGGGTGCAGTGTGTGCTGGCCGAGTGGGACCACGAGCAGTGGGAAAAACACCTTCCTGCCGTCCGCGAGAATGCCAAGCGGCGATACCGCGAAAAGTACGGCAGCGCGGTCCTGTGGATGTGGCTGCTGTCGATCGTGTTGAAACTGATTTGGGCATGGTGGCTGAATCGTGACGAGAGCCAGCGGGCCGACGAGTTGCGAGCCTTGCAAGCGGAACTGGAGACGTAACGTGACTCCTTCAGAAAATATGCGCCATCGCTTCAAGCTGAGTGGTGCGGCTGACATACAGGTGCACAAGCAAGCTCCCGAGAGCGGCGAGTGGCTGATTGACGTAATCCCAATTGAGGGCCAGGAACCTACGATTGTACCAAATGAGGTTTTCGACTTGAAGCAAATGGCCGAAGACTTAGAGCAGATGAGGGACGTAACGTGACCGCGTGGCAGTGGGCAATCACGGTAGGTGGAATAGGCGTCGGGGCCCTTGCCGTCTGGTTCTGGTGGTACGCGATTGCACGGTTCGCCATGCAAAGCGACTTGTGGGAGTGGCTGCTGCGTAACCTCATCCGCAAGATTCGCTTCACCTGGGCCTACCCGAAAATGACCGGCAAAGTCTACCGTGCGGTTCGCAAGGTGATTGAGCCCGGCGACTTGATTGTGACCATCGACGCGAAACGGGGCTCGTCGATAGGCACGCCCGGCGAGTGGGCTCACGGTGCAATCTACTGCGGCCCGACGTGGCAGGTGGCCGAGATGACAGACGAGAAAGACCGGCCGATGTTTGCGGACCTGCTGGACGTGTGCTTTCATGCTGACCATGTTGCCGTGTACCGTTGCCGCGACTGGACGCCCGAATACGTGCGGGACGTTATCATTCCCAATTGTCGGCTCTTGGCGGGCAGGCGATACGACAGACGTTTCAGCCTGGAGCCCGAAGCGGACGGCCGGCAGCCCGTCTATTGTTTCGAGGCGTGGCGGGTAGTGGACCCCGAACGGCGGTTAAATCTGGTCGAGAAAACCGTTCTCGGCGAGCCGGCAATCCTCGGAGAATCTTTAACCCAAGCCGAAAACGCTATCTGCGTTTTCAACAGTCAAACCTACTTGCAGGGAGTGTAACCATGATTTTGGAATTTGTACTATCGTCCATAGTGCTCAATGCCCCCGTCTGCGAGGGCAACATTTGTGTGCCCCCGACCGTAACCCAAGGCGTGGAAGTCAAGGCCGTCGCCGAGCGAGAGTGGCGGGTCGCCAAGGCGGTACGTCATGTGCTGTCGGCACCTGTGCGGCTGCTGCGATGTGGCCACGAGCGGCGCGCCGAGCGAAGGCACAACCGGGGCGGCATATTTCACAGAAGGCGTCACTGATGAAATCACCCGTTTGGTCGAAAACGTACTGGTTCGCCGCGTTGACGTTCGTGGTCAGCTTGTGCGGTTTCCTCGAAGGGCAGGAGTTCATTCGGGACTACCCGGCAGCCATAGCCCTAATCGGCGTAGTGTGGAGCCTTGCGTCATTTGCTCTGCGTTCCGTCACTCACGAACGGATCGGGACACCAAGGAGATAGCATGGCAGCCGTAACAAACGAGCAATGCGAAAAGCGACGTAGAGGCACGGCGAAGTGGCCCGCACTATCGGCGGTATTCGCCGCGTTCGGAATAGCCCTAACGGCCGCAATAGCGATTTCCATGGGGGCGAGCAATGACGCCAGCGATGCCATGAGCGACCATGCCAGCCAGCAAGAGTTCAAAGAAAACGTACAACGGTCGCTTGACGGACTGCAAACCGACGTGCGGGAAGTGCGGCGGGTGCTGTTGCGAATCGAAAAGAACGGAGGCTCACATTGAACGACCAATACAGCTACGGCGACTTCACACAACAGGACTTGTCCACGGCGGACGGGTTCACGGGTGAGATTGTCGGCAGTTGTTTCCAGCAGGATGAGCCCGATACGGCGGTGTTCCACGTCGATGCGACCGTGACGTTCATCCGATGTAACCTCATCAACTGCCGAATCCCGGCGGGCTGTACCGTGGGCGAGGGCTCGTGCAATGACAGCGTGGTCGAACAGAACGACGGCGAAGACTGGATTGTAGATGGGCAGGGCAAGCCGTTGCGACCGCTTGACGGGACGAGGTTTCAACGATTCTCGCTGAGCGAAGATCCGCGAAACATTCCCGCCGAAAAGGTAGACGTGCCGGTGGTAATGCAAGCGGAAGACAAGGCGGATGCTGCGATTGAAGTCGCCACGTTGCGGACGCGAATCGTCCAACTAGAAGCCGACCACGATCTTGCGGGGGCCGGCTGATGGCAGCTTATTTTCATGCAACGCTTGCCGGAAGCGGTGGTGCTCCAAACGGAGGTACAAATTGGGGCGACGCATTCTCGTGGCCTGAACTCGTTGCTCATGCTGAAGGCGTGACTGCTCTGCCCGACAATCGCTATTTTGTCAAGGATGATACGTACAACTCAACTGGTGCGGCTACGGCATTGAACTCCGCCCGCAGCGGGACGGCGGCATTGCCCATCTGGATGACTGGCGTGAAGGCCGCAACGACGAACGTGGGGGCGGCGATTGTATTGAGCGATTGGGCCACGGGCGATGACCGGCCGTTTATGACTAACGGGGCGCTCGGTTTTTCGTTCAGAGATTTCTGGCACATCTTAAACATGCGGGGCACGAGCACGCACGCGACAAACGGTTTCAGGGCCGATACTTCCGCTTTGCTTTTCAACTGCAAAAGTCAAAACACTCGCGGGGCCGGCGGGAGTGCTTTCGGCAACTTCGGTAGTGGTAGGTCCCGCGTCATATCTTGTGATGGTGTCAGCGACAACGGTATTGCGTTTGAATTGGATAGGGCAGATTGCGTATTGTTTGGCTCTTACGCCCATGATAGTGTGGTGGGCGTGGAGCTTGGTCTTTCCGGGGTGATGCAGTACAGCATAGTTGATACGTGTGCAACGGGATTGGATTTGGTGACGGGAGGCTTACATAGGATTATCAACAACACGCTCTACGGAGCGGCAGCGGTCGGCTCGGTCGGGATTTCGTCGGCCGTAAACGCTAGTGGAATATTGGCATTGAACAACATCATCGACAGTTGGGACATCGGAGCAGAATGGGGAGCAGAGCAACTCAGCAACTGGTTCGATTATAACAACTGGTCGAACAACACGCCGGACACTACGTTTGTGACCAAGGGGCTGAACGCCCTGGCGTTGGACCCGCAGTTCAGGGACGCGGCCGCTGGTGACTTCCGCATCGGCATGAATCTCCGCAGTCGCGGTTTACCGAGCTTGTCCGCAGGTGGGCTGCTAACAAATTTCGTTGACGTGGGTGCCGTCCAGAGGCGTTCGGCGGTCATCGGTAAAAGTGGAGGCAAGCAATGATATTACCCGCAGGAGCGACAAGCATAATCACGTATTGGAACCTGGAAGTCACCGGGTTGACCATAACGGACCTGGATGCGTCCTATGTCCGGGACCAGGCGGCGGCGGTAAAGAATGATCTTACGGCACACGGGGCGGTGACGGATGCTTGGGATGATAATGAGGCCATCGAAGTTGACGCCACCAACTGCCCCGGACTCTACCGGGTGGATTTTCCCGACGCAGCGTTTGTGGCGGGAGTGAATCGCGTGCAACTGTGTGTCCACGATGGAGCCAACGGAACGATAGCACCGCAGTTCATAGAGGTCGAACTGGAACCTGAAGTTACCCTCGCCAACAGTGCCAACCACGGCGGGGCGGTGGGCGTGCTGACGCTGAAGCAGATAGTGGTCAGTAACGACAGCGGCGTCGGCGTGACTATCGACGGGACCGCACAGGGCATGACAGTGACAGGCGTAGGGGGAGCACAATTCACTGGCACTAACGGTTCTGGGATTACTGCACAGGGAGGTAGCGGGGCTCCAGGTATCCTTGGCACTGGAGGAACAGGTGCAGGACAGGGCATTAAGGGTCTAGGCGGCACCGGTGGTGGTGCCGGCATCCAGGGAATGGCCCAGGCCAACAACGACGCAGGTCAGGAGTTGATTGCACACGGGACGGGAGCAGACTTACTGCTGACGACCTCGGGGACGATAGAGGATGGAAGCGGGAATCCGGTGCCCGTGGATGCAATACAGATCAGCGGTGACGCCACGGCGGCCGACAACCTGGAACTGGGGTACGACGGAGTAACCGGACTGACCGGCGACACGTTCCCGGCAACGCAAGCACAAGTCGGCAATCTATCAACGGGGTCGGCTGGCGTTTCTACGATAGCCATCTCGACCGAAGATACACTACCGGCCGTCGTGGGGACGCCGACGAATACGTTGGCGGTCACCAGTCAGCTCGACGGCATCTATCATTCCTGGGTCCCCTCTGGTGGCGGAGAGTTGGAGTTTGCCTACAACTTCAACATCGGGCCGAATGCTTCGCCGACGGAAATCATCTGGAACGGCTTCGCCCGGTCGAACAATGACGAGGTTGCCGTCTACGCTCGGAATTGGGTGGGCGGCTCTTGGGATCAGATCAAGACTATTGAGGCTACAGCCCAGGCCACCGATCAGGAGCTCGATTTTGTTTTGACGACCGCCCACGTCAATACTGGGGCCAATTCGGGGGACGTTCGCATCCGCTTTGTCAGCACGGGCGGATCGATCATCACCGCCTTCGCCACCAACAGAATCTTATGCGGGTTCACTATCACGAATCAGTCGGTTGGCTATGCCAATGGGCAAATCTGGGTCGACACAAACGGGTCAAACACGAACACGGTATCGTTTGTCGACGGGGTGGCGGATAACCCGGCCGGATCGTGGGCCAACGGAGTAACACTTTCCACCCAGACTGACCTGACTGACTTTCACGTTCTCAACGGTTCCACCATTACCTTGACTGGCACTAGCGATAACTTCTCAATTTTCGGCGACAACTGGACTCTTGCGCTGGCAGGCCGTTCCGTAAATGAGGCTTATTTCCAAGGCGCTCACGTCTCGGGAATTGGCACATCGGCTACGGAAGTGCATTATGAAGGCTGCGACGTAGCAACGATGTCCGTGCAGAATGGACATTTTGATTTTTGCAGTTTCGACGGGGAGGTAACCCACACGTTAGCGGGTGATTACAATTACCATGACTGCCACAGCGGAGTTCCAGGGCCGCTCGGTCCGACGTTCGCAAAAACGGCCGGGCAAGCAATCACCGCCCAGTGGCGAAGCTGGAAAGGCAGCATGAACCTGACCGGACTTGAGGTCGGTGATACCCTGACGATCGGCGGGGACGAACTGGGAACAATCGACCTTGGCTCACCTGCCGGCGCTCCCGTCGTGGAGATTAGAGGCATCTACAAAGAACTCGCGAACACTGGAAATGCTGCGGTCAACCTCGATGGTGCAATTCTCGCGGCAGACATTGCCCTCATACTTGAGGATACGGACGCGACTCAGTCCCGCGTCGACGATATGACTGAGGACGATGGTGGGACCTGGCGTCTGACAGCCAACGCGATGGAAAACCTTTACGTGGTGGACATGGACCAGGTGGAAGGCACGCCAGTCGAACACTCGCTGTGCTGCCTTGTCTTGTCTGCCCTGGAAAGCTCCAGAAGCGGGACGGTGTGGACCATCCGAAAGACGGGCGGAACGACATATGCAACCAAGACACTCACCACGGACGCTGACACCGCGCCCGTCACGGGGGTATCGTAATGCAGGGAATTGTCGCCGAACTGTGGAACATGAGGTGGACGACAGACGAACTCGGGCCGCGTGACCGGGTGATGCGCCGTACCGCCACTGCCGACACTGTAATTCGTCGTGGCTCGGCTGCCGAGACGGTCATTCGTCGCACGGGCAGGACTTCGGACAGTATTAGGAGAACAGCGTGAGCGGGCCTCGAATACTTACCTACGCCGACGCGATTGAGCGGTGCAAGTTTTTCATGGAGGCACGCGGCGTGCCCGCCGAGCAGACCGTACTTCGCGGGGCTATTCAGGACGCCTACGAGGAAATCATTAACTCCCATGACTGGCCGTTCTTGCAGCGCAACGGACGGGCATACGTTTACGCCGCCAATGGCGATGGCACCTGCCAGTACACTCACTCGACGCGGATACTCACGCTCAGCGACACCACGTTCACCGAATCGTGGGCACCAGACGCCTCGATACGAATTGGCAACATCGTCTGTGACATCGAGAGCTACACTGACACTACTCACGTCGTTCTCTCAAGAATAATGAACCCCGGCGAGAACATTGCGGCGGGCACCAGTTGCACGATTTACCAGCGGTGGGTGAGACTGCCGCTTGACTTCGTGAACTTTAGCGGTCCCATCGACGAAAGCCGCAGTAACTTCGGTACGAAAGTCAGCCTCAAGGAGCTGCTGGGCCTGGACCGTGCGGGTTCGTCCAGCGGTGACATGCGATTCTACGCGGTTGCCGAGGCACCCGACCTGTATGGGCAGAAGGTGATGTATTTCTATCCGATGGCCGGCAGCGACAAGACGCTGGATTTCGCTTACTATCGTCGCCCCCGGCAACTGCGCTACAGCGGATACGACGCCAACGATTTTGTGGGCACGGTTGTTGTCGCCGCCGGCAGTCCCTCAGTGGCCGGGACCACCACGGCCTTTGCCGACACCCACGTTGATTCGATTTTCCGCATCGGTGCCGATGCGACCAATCGGCCCACGGGACACTACGGGCAATACCCCTACGCCGACCAGCGGGCCGTGGCTTCGGTTGCCGATGCAACCACCTTGACACTGGACGGCGACGTGACCACGAGTGGTTCGGGCGTGAAGTACACAATCAGCGACCCCATCGACATCGGACTGTCGGCACACAACGCCTTCTTGCGATGCTGCGAGAAGAATCTGGCACAAGCCCGGAACCTGCCGAAGCTGGACGAGATAACCGCCGTCGCCGACAGGGCGCTGCTGCAAGCGATGGGGGCGTGTGAGGGCGTGCGGGGCGAAGAGTCTGGCGTTGCCGCAGCATACGATTACACCGCAGATATGACGTACTAGGGGGCTGAATTATGGCGTATTGCGTAAAAGCAGACATCCGGCACGTCTTTGGAACCAGCAATGTCGCTACGTGGTCCGACCTGTCTGGAAACGACACCGATGACGACACTCGCATCACCCGTGCGTGTACGGAAGCCGAGGCGTTCATCGACGATTATCTGCGGGGAACACATTACACCATTTCGCTGGCCAACGCTTCGGGCAACACGCCGACCTCAATCACGCTGATGGCGGCCCAGTTGGCCGGCGTCACCTTGTACGAAAGTCGCGGCGTGGAAGATTATGCTCCCCGCGACGGCAAGCCAGTCCATAAGTTGACGTGGTATCGGGAACACGTCGAGTCCGAGTTGGAGAATATTCGCAACGGAACGCGCAAGATTGACGCACTATGAGCGTGACAAGCAAAAACCCACTGATGATGGTACTGGAGCGTACCTGGGACTTACTGGAAGCCGACACCGCATTCAAGGCTCTGGTGGTAGCGGGCAGCCGAATCAAGTTCACGCCGAGCGAGAAACGCAGCCCAATAAAGCACCAGGTCGCCGATGCCGACTTGCCCGAGGTTCGCATCGACACCAAGGGCGGGGCGACGGGCAGGCCGGACAGCACGTTCTCGTCGTTTACGCTGCAACTTCTGGTGCGGGTGTCCTCGGGCCAGAAGGTGGCGGTGGACAACCTGGATACCGTGTGGGCGATTTGGCGGGCGTTGGGCGACTGGGAAAATGACATGAAGGCACTGACCTGGGAAGTGGACGGCTCGGAGTTCGTCAAGCGTGCGAATCAGTTGCAAATGGAAATGACGATGGACAACCGCGAGGCGAATCGAAGCATGATTGGCTGGTCGACCGTGTGGATGGGCGAAGTGGAAATGTGGTTTCAAACTAACTTACTGGTGCCGTAGGGGTGGACTGTGGACTGTTCAGAAATGTCCGAGCCGACATATAAAACATGCACAACATGCGGTGAAGAAAAGCCGATGGGTGAGTTTCGCTTTCGCTCCTACACACGCAAGGGCGATGGAGGGCGTGCCCGATATGCCTATTGCAGAGCTTGCGCTTATGCGGCGAATGTTGCCTGGAAAAATACATCCACGGGGCGAGCTAGCAATCGGGCAGCACAACAGAGATACCGAAACAGCCCCCGCGGCAAAGCATCGTGCCGGGTTAGGTGGCTTTCTGAAGTCGCAAAAAGAGAATGCCGCGAATACTACGCTGCCCACAGGGAGCAATGTCGAGCCGTGCAATCGCTTTACAGTAAATCAGAGGCGGGCAAGGCCACCTATGCCAAGGGCCTCAGTAAACATCTCGTGAGGCAGCAGACTCGCCGCACCCAAAAGAGGGACAACGGGGGCGGTGGCGTCACCCATGCCGAGTGGCAGACAATCCTACGAAGATACAACCATCGTTGCGGCTACTGTGGTGACACTGAGCAAATCACAATGGACCATGTGATGCCGTTGTCCAAGGGCGGCCAGCACGATGTGGCCAATGTCGCACCAGCGTGCAGGCCCTGCAATGCCCGGAAACACACGGCAACCAACTGGGTGCCGAGGGTGTTTCTGGAAGATGTCAAACTGTGTGAGGTAGGCTAAATGCCAGTAACAGGCGAAGGCGCTGCGATTGACGGCTTTACGTGTTTGCGCAACTGGGCGATAGTCCAGCGCGCTGCCGTGCCGTCCATTGTCTGTACTGCTTCCGCCGGTGCAGAGTTGAGCGAGACGGGCAATGAGGACTGGTGGTGCTTCGCGTCTGCCCACGGCCACACGCCGGTGCGAAATCCCAAGGCCACGTTCACGTTCACTGGCGTAGATGACGACGGCGACGGCCACAGCGGGGCGGCTATCATGGGCCGCACGACAATCATGTGGCCGGTGGAGGAAGGCGGTGTTATTTGGCACCTGATGCGGTTCGCTGGCACGGGGCGGCTGACTCCGGGCAGCTACGTGGCCACTGACAGTACGGTTCCCAATCCCGTGTCGGCGGCGGGACTGGGCGTAGACATCGACGGCGTGTCGCTGAGCGTGCAACGGATGGAACTCACTGTTGATGCGACAAACCCCAAGTACAACGACACCTCGACAACCAAGTACACCAGCCGGAAGGCGGGCAACCTGCGGGGGTGGTGGAAAATCAACTGCTACTACACCGACCCGACGTTGCTGCCGGCCGTGAACGACAAGCCGATACTCGACTTCTACGTCACCGCCACAACCTACTGGCGGCTGAAGTGGGGCATTGTGGACCGGGTGGTGCCGCGAACCGTCGTGCAAGCCCCCGAGGGCCGGGCGGTGTTCAAGACGGCGGAAATCACCGGACGTTGGACATCGGTGAAGGACGGTGCCCAGGGGACGATACTCAATCCTGCGGAGACGGCCTTATGGCCATA
>SDBT01020732.1_pt1 | contig 10276 bp, 10 predicted proteins | sample 2277101 | NCBI WGS metagenome assembly SDBT01 (sample SAMN10404973, study PRJNA504765) | marine sediment metagenome | isolation source: marine sediment core GS10_PC15, 103 cmbsf | place: Arctic Ocean: Southern Knipovich Ridge | collected 2010
GCAGCTTCTTGCTGATGAGGAGGTAGCTGAGGATATTAGAAATAAGCTGAAAGCCTTAAGGCAGGTTATTTCAACCTACCCCCAGTTATGGGTTAAAAAGCTTATAGAAGAAGAGTAGGCTATTTTCTAAGATTGTTTATTGACCTTACCCCTTTAGATGTTCATTAGGTGACCCCATCCCCCTTTATCCCCCTTCCCCTTGATAAGGGGAAGGGGAAATGGATATATAAGAGAGGCTTCGCCTCTCTTTGAGTCTCCTATGATATTTATTCCCTCAAAGGAGAGAGGGGGATAACAAGGTAAGAGGGACTTCGTCCCTCTAAAACTCCCTGTAAGCATATTTGGGGGGCTTCGCCTCTCTTTGACGCTCTTTGCCTGGACTAGCAACGTAAGGGTGTTTAAGAGGGGCGTCAGCCCTTCTTCTATAAAATAAATCCCCCTCTCCTTGATAAGGAAGAGGGGGACACAGGGGGTGAGGTCACCAAATACCCTTAATAGAAGGGGGATAGGCTGTTAAACAATTGCTTCTGCCATAAACTTGCATTTTTATACAGATTACTGTATTCTTCAGTCAAAAGAGAATAGGTAATCAGGGGTGCCCGAGCGTGAGCGAGGGCCTAAATGGAAGGCAAGTCGGTGAAAGTCCGACGCGGCCGCGCCACTGTATTTGACAGATAAGCTGTCAAGAGCCAGAACGCCAACCCCTGAATATCCTACATCACTCCGCGGGGAGGGGTAGGAATTTTTGTTACATCCCCTCGGCTGGCAGTGAGGGGGTTTTTATTTTTACCTGAATAATAATTATGATGGAGGTAATACCTAATGAAATTGATCCAATTAGCAGTATGCATTGTTTCCTTATTCCTATTAGCGAGTATAGGCAGTGGATGTCAACCTCAATTTCAGCCAGGAGTCTTCACCGATGACTCAGATAGGGAAGTGAGAATAGAGAAGGTTCCGCAACGGATTGTCTCCCTCGCTCCAAGCCACACTGAGATACTGTTTGCCTTAGGTCTTGGCGACAGAATTGTGGGAGTTACTCGCTATTGTAACTATCCAGAAGAAGCAAAGGAAAAAGAAGAGGTCGGAGGTTTTGCTACCGCAGACCCAGAGAAAATTGTTGCCCTCAAACCTGACCTCATACTATCCGTTGGCACTTTGCAGAAATCATTGGTCACGAAACTTGAAGAAAAGGGGCAAACAGTATTCTGGCTTTACCCCAATTCAGTTTATGATGTTTTAGAATCCTTCGAGAGAATTGGAAAGCTGACGGGAAGCTCCGCCGATGCTCAACAGTTGAGGAAGGATGTAGAAGCAAGGATTGAGAAGGTTGAGGCGAAAATCAAGGATATCCCCGAAGAGAAAAGGCCTACTATCTTCAGAGTGATGGGTTTAGACCCTGTCGGAACTATAGGTGGTGTATCCTTCCAGACTGACGTCTATCGGCTTGCTGGGGGAAGGAATATTTTCGCTGATACTGATAAGGATTACTTTGAGCTTGACCTAGAGACGCTAATCAAGCTCGATCCTGATATAATCGTTATCGCCGGTGAGGATGAGGAAGAGGCTAAGGCAAGGATAAAAGAGCAAGAAGGCTGGGAAGATTTAACCGCAGTAAAGGTGGATAGAATAGTTGTCATTTCTGCCGACCTAATCTGCCGACCTAGCCCCCGTATCGGCCAAACCATCGAACAATTGGCAAAAGACTTCCATCCTGAGCGATTTTAGCAAGTGTAGTTGAGCAAAGGAGTTATTTTGATAATGAGACTAATGGCACTAAGTATTGGTATTTTTCTCTTAAGTCTTTTTGCGGCCTGCACACCACCCCCCAAAGAAGCGGCATCATCTGCAGGTGAAATTACCGACCAGCTAGGGAGAGTTGTCAAGCTGGACGGAATCCCGCAAAGAATTATCTCCCTCGCCCCAAGCAATACCGAGATTCTGTTCGCTTTGGGTCTGGCGGACAAGGTAGTGGCAATAACCGACTATTGCGACTATCCTCCAGAAGCTAAAGAGAAACCCAGCATAGGCGGTTTTTCCACACCGAATATAGAGAAATTGGTTGCCCTTTCCCCAGACCTGATATTAGCTACCTCAATCCATGAACAGAGAATCATTCCCCAGTTTGGGGAGAGGGGAATGACTGTTTTTGCTTTAGATCCAAAGACCCTTGATGAGGTACTGGAAGCTATCATCCTAGTTGGGGAGATTGCCGGGAAAGAAGAGGAAGCTTCTAAGTTGGTAGCTGAGATGCAGAATAGGATTAAGGCGGTGACTGACAAAGCAGGCAGTCTACCTGAGGGTCAAAGACCAAGAGTTTTTTACATTGTCTGGCATGACCCCTTGATGGCAGCCGGTTCAGAAACCCTACAGGATGACCTGATTGAAAAAGCAGGAGGAATAAATATTGCCCGAGACTTCACTGGTTATGCCAATATCAGTTTGGAGACAGCTCTTGCCGACAACCCTGAAGTGATGATTGCCGGCGGTGGCCATGGAAGCGGCGAGGATTTAACTTTTCAGTTTGCTAAAACCGAGCCGAGGTTGAGAAACACAGATGCCCGCCGGAATGACAGAGTGTATATGATAGATGGTAATCTGGCTAGTCGCCCCGGACCACGGATAGTTGAGGGGCTGGAAAAGTTCGCCGAGTTCATACACCCAGAACTATTTAAGGGGGCCCGGTGAACACTGCTCCGCCAATCCACCTAGCTCGATGGCATGGTCGGCTGTACGGTATCCTAGGGCTTTTAATCCTGCTGGTGATAATGGTGGCACTGGCGACTACGGTGGGTAGTGTTAAAATTCCTTTCCTGACTACATCCAGCATCCTGCTTTCTAAATTGCCCCTAGTTGAGATGACCCCTACCTGGACCAGTACCTTGGAGACCATAATTCTGGAGATACGCCTGCCCAGGGTTATTCTGGCAGGAATCGTCGGCGCTGCCCTAGCAATCGCCGGGGCTACTTACCAGGGACTCTTCCGTAATCCGTTGGCCGACCCCTACCTTATCGGTGTCGCTCAAGGGGCAGCGCTGGGGGCAGTCATTGGCTTTTTACTACCAACCACCTGGCACGGTATGGGGTTTGGTATTATTCCCCTGCTCGCCTTCACTGGAGCACTGATTAGCACTGCCATTGTCTATAATTTAGCCCGGGTAGGCAAAACCATACCTGTGACCACGCTTATTCTGGCCGGTGTGGCTTTAGGAGCGCTTTTAGGGTCAATCGTCTCCTATCTCATCATTTCCAGCGGGGAGAAGATGCACGGCATTATATTCTGGCTAATGGGCAGCTTCTCCTTGAGCCAATGGTCAGAGGTAAGGGTTGTTCTGCCTTACGTGGTGGTGGGGATAGTCATTATCTTGTTTTATGCCCGTCCGCTTAATATAATGCAACTTGATGAGGAGCAGGCTCAGCAACTAGGAATTAACGTGGAAAGGCTCAAGCTCGTTCTTCTTGCTGCGGCTACCCTGATTACGGCTGCTGCCGTTTCTTTCGTGGGTACCATCGGCTTTGTCGGCATCATCATCCCTCACGCGGTGCGCTTAATCTGGGGTGCCGACCACCGTTTTCTGCTACCATTGTCGGTTCTCACCGGTGCCATTTTCCTAATCCTTGCCGACCTGATAGCGCGCACAGTTCTGGCACCTACGGAGATACCGGTAGGAGTAATCACTGCCCTTTGTGGAGCACCTTTCTTCCTCTACTTATTACGGCGCAAGAGAAAGATAATTTTCTGAGGCTAAAATGATTAAGATAGAAGTGCAGAATGTCCGGCTAGGCTATGACCATAAGGTAGTGTTAAAAGACGTGACCTTTCAGGTGAGACCTGGAGAGATGGTAGGGCTTATCGGGCCAAACGGCTGTGGCAAGTCAACCATTATCCGGGCTCTAAGTCGCATTATCTCTCCCTACTCGGGGAGGATACTTCTGGATGGAAAAGATGTAACCAAGATACCAAGGCAGGATTTGGCCCGTTTGCTTGGCGTAGTCCCTCAGATGCCCCTCCTTCCCAGCGCCTTTACCGCCTTTGAGATAGTGCTTATGGGCAGAAATCCCCACCTCAGCCTTTTTCAGTATGAAGGACCACGAGAACTGGCTATCGCCTGGCAAGCTATGGAAAAGACAGGGACTCATTCTCTTGCCCAGCGAAGAGTGAGCGAGCTTTCCGGTGGAGAGATACAGTGCCTGCTCATTGCCCGGGTTCTGGCTCAGGAGACAAAAGCGATTCTTCTGGATGAGCCAACAGCGAATCTGGATATCGGTCGTCAGGTTGAAATTCTTGACCTGATTAAGAACCTTTGCTTGAAGAATAACTTGGCAGTTCTGGCCGCCCTTCATGATTTAAACCTGGCTTCACAATACTGTGATCGATTAGTCCTGATAAATAACGGACAGGTTCATGCTGAGGGGACAGCCAGGGAGGTCATCACTGAACGGAATATCAAGGAGATCTACGGAGCTGAGGGCTGTGTCTATACCCATCCCCTTAACGGCCTCCCCATTGTCCTCCTCAATGCCGGCAATAGCAAAGTAGCCAAGCCCAGAGAAGTGATAGAAGGAGTATAATCTAACGGTTATGGAGATTTTACTCATACTGTTTCTAGCCATAACTATTGACTTGGCTCTGGGTGACCCACCCAACGTCATACACCCGGTGGCGTGGATGGGGAAGGTAGTTTCATTCCTAGAAAAGGGTAGCAATGGTCAACGCCCAGTAGCCCAATTTCTATATGGATTGGGGATAGTTCTAGTCACTATGGGGCTGTTTGTGGCTCCTGCCTACTTTATACTTTTTTACCTGAAAAGCCTTAGCTCTGTAGCGTATGTGATTGTCGGGGCAGTTCTTCTCAAGTCCGCCTTTTCTTTTAGAGAACTGCGACGAGTCGCACTCGGCGTCAAGAGACTCTTGCTTGAGGATAAACTGGATGAAGCACGCTTGGAGTTACGCTCACTAGTCAGCCGTGATACCCGGGGTTTACCCAAGCCATTGCTGGTATCAGCCACTGTGGAGTCAGTGGCAGAGAACACCAGCGACAGCTTTATTGCTCCCCTGTTCTATTTTTTGCTGTTTGGTGTCCCTGGAGCTATTGCCTATCGCGTGGTTAATACTCTAGATGCCATGGTAGGCTATCATGGGAAATATGAGTATTCGGGCAAATTTGCCAGCAGGTTGGACGATATACTTAACTTTGTGCCAGCGAGATTGACGGCACTACTCCTGGTTTTAGCTACTTTTTTGTCCGGAAGAGATGGGCGCACATCTTGGCGGGTCGCCCTCAGTGAGCATGCTAAAACCGAGAGCCCCAATGCCGGTTGGTCCATGGCAGCAGTTGCCGGTGCCCTCAATGTGAGGTTGGAAAAGGCAGGACACTACAAATTAGGCAACGTAAATACTCCTCTAGCGCCAGAGACCATCGATGCCTCGTTACAGCTAATGCAAATAACAGCGCTGGCCTGGGTCCTAATATGTTTCGCAGCAGGAGGAATTCGCTTTGTCGTTACAACCTAGACCCGAATTAGAAAATCTAAAAGTCTGCCACCATGGCGGTATCAACTACGCTGAGCTGAGAGCTGTGGGAATCACTCCCGAGGCGGTTCTCGACTTCAGCGTTTGTTCCAATCCATTTACGTCCCCGCCAGGAGTAAAGAAGATTCTCAATACCATTGCCATTGAACAATATCCTGACTCCGAGGCAACTGAACTTAGGCAGCGACTTTCAGAAAAGCTGGGGGTGACTCCAGAAAACATCCTGGCTGGAAGCGGTGTTGTCGAGCTTATCCGTCTCACCGCCTTAACTTACTTTAGACAGGGAGAGCCTGTCTTGATACTTGAACCAACCTTTGGCGAGTATGAAGTCGCCTGCCAAATCGCTGGGGCTAAACCAGTCAAGCAATGGATGAAAGCAGAAGATAACTTTGCGCCGAAAATAGAAGAGACCGCCAACCTTATCAGGCAACAGCGCCCCAGAGCAGTCTTTATCTGTAACCCCAATAATCCTACCGGCAAATACCTCTCTAAACAAGAGATTGAAACAATTCTAACTGCAAGTACGGATAGCCTACTCATCCTGGACGAAGCTTACATCAACTTTATTAACAATAGCTGGTCGGCTATTGCCCTGATTTCTCAAGGTAACGTAATTATTTTACGTTCCATGACCAAGGACTATGCCTTAGCTGGTCTGCGTCTTGGTTACGCTGTTGCCAATAAGGCGATTATCAATAGTCTGCGCCGTGTCCGCCCGCCGTGGAATGTTAATCTCATCGCTCAGAAGGCAGGAGTTATCGCTCTAGAGGATGTGAACTATCTCAAGCAGAGCCAGAAGAAGATTAAACAGGCAAAACAATATCTCATAGATGAGCTTTGTCAACTTGGCTTTTCGCCACTCCCATCAGACACAAACTTCTTTCTGGTTAGAGTAGCCAATGCCAAAGAATTCCGCACTGCTTTGCTTAAACATGGTATTCTGGTGCGCGATTGCACTTCCTTTGGACTGCCAGAACATATTCGCATTGCTCCCCGCACCATGCCCGAGTGCCAAAAGCTCATCGGCGCAATTAAGGTATTAAAGCATAAAGGAACATAAGTAAACATGTCTAGCTTGACTTTTCCCCTCCCCCCAACTACATTAGCCTTGTATATGGAGAATCTTATTCTGAATACAATTGAGATGATAAAACCCCTGGACAAAGAGGCAATGGCCAAAGCCCAGGCCAGGCAGGACACATTGACCAAGCCACAGGGTAGCTTGGGTAGGCTGGAGGAATTGTCCGTTCAACTGGCCGGTATTCAAGGCAAGCCTATGCCTCAAATCAAGCACAAGGCCATTATTACGATGGCTGGTGACCACGGGGTGGTAGCTGAAGGAGTAAGCCTCTATCCTCAGGAAGTTACGGCTCAGATGGTTGATAATTTTCTCTGCGGTGGGGCTGGCATCAATGTGATTGCTCGTCAGATAGGTGCCCGAGTTATTGTGGTTGATATGGGAGTAGCCGCTGAGCTGAAACCTAATCCTCAGCTTCTATCAAGAAAAGTTGGCTTTGGTACCCAAAATATATCTCTCGGTCCGGCTATGCCTGCCGAGCAGGCGGTAAAGGCGATAGAGACGGGAATTGAGTTGGTGTCTGCCGAGGCAGTTAAAGGTCTTGACATAGTGGGTACTGGTGATATGGGTATTGGTAATACCACGGCCAGTAGCGCTATCTGCACTGTTATGACCGGAAAATCAGTGGCTGAAGTTACTGGTAGAGGCACTGGTATTGGTGATAAGCAATTGACACACAAGATTGGGATAATAGATAGAGCCTTGACGAGAAACTGCCCTGACCCAGCCCGACCTCTGGAGGTACTGGCAAAGGTAGGCGGTTTTGAGATTGGTGGGCTGGTCGGAGTGATGCTGGGAGCGGCGGCCAATCGCATTCCAGTGGTTATTGATGGCTTTATTTCCGGGGCAGCTGCCCTTATTGCGACGGCACTGAAACCAGTTTTGAAAGATTACCTCATCGCTGCCCATCTTTCGGTTGAGTCAGGTCACCGACTATTACTTGAGTACCTTGGGCTTAGACCGTTACTCAATTTGGATATGCGCTTAGGCGAAGGCACCGGTGCCGCATTAGGAATATTTCTGGCTGAGGCCGCGGTCAGGATTCTAGCCGAAATGGCTACCTTCGCTGAAGCCAGTATATCTGAGAAGGAGATAAATTAGAAAATTGAGATTTGTAGCTGCTTTGCAGTTTCTGACTATTATACCCCTACCCTGGCAGCGTAAGAGCAGTCCGGAGGAGTTAGGTCGTTCAGCAGGCTACTTCCCCATAATCGGTCTTATTATTGGGCTTATTTTAGCCGGTTTGAACTGGCTATTCAGTCTTATTTTACCCGCGGCAGTTGTTAACGCATTACTAATTACTTCCCTGGTGGTGATTAGCGGAGCACTGCACCTTGATGGCTTTGTTGATACCTGCGACGGAATAGCCGGTCATAAGCCAGTTCAAGATAGGTGGCAGGTAATGCATGACAGCCGAGTCGGTGGCTTCGGTATTGTTGGCGTCGTTCTACTGCTGCTGGTTAAGTATGTCTCACTGAATAGTGTCCCGGCACCTTTAGTAGGGACAACGCTGGTGCTTATGCCAGTGATAAGTCGCTGGGCAATGGTCTATAGTATTTTCGTCTACCCCTATGCCAAGCCATCAGGTTTGGGAAAGGTGTTTAAGCAAGAGACCAGATGGCTGAGGTTCACTATGGCGACGCTCATCACCTTAGTGGTAGTGGTGATTTTAGCTCAACTGGTCGGTTTGGCTACGATATTTCTTGTCTGGTTGATAACAGTAGCAGTGGCAACCTATCTTAAGAGTAAGTTTTCTGGGCTTACTGGAGATACCTACGGGGCGATAAATGAGATGACTGAGGTTAGTGTACTCATTATTATTATTTTATTCGCTCAGTTGGGGCTAGCCTAGTTAGGAGAGATAATTGTCCAAGTTACTTCTGGTGAGACACGGTAATACTAAATTAAATAGTACCGAGAGATACTGGGGGCAGACTGACGTTGAGCTGAGCACTACCGGGATAAGACAGGCAGAGCGGTTGCGTGACCGTCTGGCAGCACAGGCGATAGACGCTATTTATTCCAGTAACCTGTGCCGGGCCTCAGTAACCGCCAAGATTATTACCTCCGACCGCCCGCTGGATATTATAACCTGCGCTGAGCTACGCGAAATTAATTTCGGTGAGATTGAGGGGTTGACATTTAAAGAAATAAGCCAGCTTTATCCAGAGGTAAGTGAAGCATGGTTCAAATGGAGTCTGACCTTAAAGTATCCCGGCGGTGAAAGCATTGTTGAGTTTAATAATCGGATAAGTAAATTTCTGGAGAGACTTGAGAAACATACTCCGGAAGAGACGGTACTTATTGTTGCCCATAGCGCCTCGCTACGGCTACTGATTTGTCATTTACTAGGGATAGATATACAGCACTGGCGGCAGATTCGTCTTGATTTAGCCTCTCTCAGCGTACTGGACACATATCCTCAAGGTGCAATACTGAGTTTATTAAACGATATTTCTCATCTGGAATAACAGGGAAGATTGCCATGCATCAGGTTTTTGTCTCGTGGAGTGGTGGGAAAGATAGCTGCCTCGCCTGTTACCTAGCAACTACTAGCGGACTAAAAGTTCGTTATTTAGCCAACACGGTAACTGAGGATGGCAAGCGCTCACGTAGTCATGGACTGCCTGCCGAAGTATTACAGGTGCAGTCGCAGGCCACGGGAATTCCGCTGGTTCAGCGACGGACCACCAGTGATGACTATGAAGCTGAATTTAAAAGTATGCTCCGTGCCTTTAAGCAGGAGGGAATTGAGGGCGGTGTCTTTGGTGATATTGACTTTGAGGAACACCGGCAATGGGTTGAGAGGGTGTGTCATGAAGTAGATATTACCCCCCATTTACCTTTGTGGGGAGGGAGTCAGGATAAAATACTCAGAGACTTTATAGATTTAGGGTTTGAGGCGATTGTAGTTGCGACTAAGGCTGACCTACTTGGCGAGGAATGGTTAGAAAGAAGGGTAAACCTGGATTTGATCAAGCATCTAGAACAACTAAGGGAGACAAAGGACGTTACACTATGCGGTGAAGCCGGGGAGTATCATACCTTTGTCATTGACGGCCCTCTGTTTAAGAAACGAATAGAAATCCGGAAAACCAAGAAGGTCTTAAGAGATGAACACTGGTTTCTGGAGATTTTGGACACAGACTTGAGGAGTAAGTGGTAGAAAGGGAATTTTGAGGGGCTAGGGTCGCCTTAAAATTAAGGGGGATAAGATTGAAAAGCATCCTAATAATTGGTGGCGCCCGCAGCGGCAAAAGTCATTTTGCCCAGGAGCTTGCCCTGAAGTCAGCCCAACCAGTGCTTTTTGTAGCTACCGCCGTAGCTGGCGACGAAGAAATGCGACAGCGTATTGAGGAACACCGAAAGGCAAGGCCAGCCACCTGGAGCACCGTTGAGGTTACCACACATATAGGTAACCGGATTCACCGCAAAATCGGTAAGGCAAAAACAGTGATTGTGGATTGCATCACACTTTTAGTTAATAACATTTTCAGCCAATATAGCGACCCTACCGCTGAGTCGATTGATGCCCCCCTTATTGAGAAAGGGGTTATGGCTGAGATTGATGAACTGGTTAATTGTATTAATCAGGTTAATGCCACCTTCATTATTGTTACCAACGAGGTTGGCCTCGGACTGGTGCCAGCTAATCCAATGGGTAG
>SDBT01020733.1_pt1 | contig 10276 bp, 7 predicted proteins | sample 2277101 | NCBI WGS metagenome assembly SDBT01 (sample SAMN10404973, study PRJNA504765) | marine sediment metagenome | isolation source: marine sediment core GS10_PC15, 103 cmbsf | place: Arctic Ocean: Southern Knipovich Ridge | collected 2010
TACGTAATAAAAAAAGAAAGGTCAGATAAAATCCCAACCCTTCCAAAAAAAAGTAAATTGAGGCGTTACAAAGAATTTTCTAATTTTTGTCGATCGTTTATTTTTTTCTTTATAAGTAATTACGCCTTCATCTTAACAAAAGTAGATATTAAGGTTATACTATGAAACAAATTAAAGAGATTGGTAACTGCCCGGCTTGTCAGTGTTCGTTAATGATTTACAAAACGAAAAATTACAAAAGATTTGTTAAGTGTGACGAATGCGGTCTTTCGTACCCTCTCCCAAAGAGGGGAAAGATTAGTAATTCTGCGCTAGAATGTCCGAAAGGTAAATTCCCGCTATTAATCGTGGAAAAGCCTAATCAGAAAGCGTATTTTTGGTCGGATCAGCCATGTTTTACTTGTACCGAATCCGATAAATGTTCAGAAGTGGAAATACTCGTCTCGGAATTCAAAGAATTACAGGTGTACGGGTATTAACGATCGTAGAAAAACCGTAGTTGTAATATTTTTTGTTGCCTGTCTTATTTTTTTTGGGATTACGTCTACTTATTCTCGAACTGTTTTGGGGGAGGATAAACGGACAAGCTCGCTTCATACCAGTTCCGAAGAAAATTTAGTGGATAAAGTCTTCACATTCTTAGCTCCTAACGATACTTTACGATTCGACGATTTTTACCTTTTTAAGAGCATTAATTATTACGTGTTACTTGAGATCGTAACCCCTCATAATTGCGAGATAAACGTGACCATAATCGATCCGGTGTTAGACGTCTACGAAGTGTTCCAAACGGTAGTCAATATTTCCCAAGACGACGACTGGTTTGAAATTCCGTTCGGAACGGCGGTTGAAGGGAATTACAGTTTTATTATTTCGGTTGCTTGCGAGCTAAACTTGAACCTGCACGTAAAAATATCGTTTGATTCTGTCGATAAGTGTCTATACGACATGATAGCACCCCAATTTTTAGAGACCATGAAGTTATACCAAGTTAACAAGTTTACCAACGGAATGGTGGTGGAACACAATTTGGAACTTAGAACCGACGTATCTTATAAGTTTTACATAGGTAGAGTTTCAGCAATAGGTGGGTTGACGGTAGAAAATCAAGTTAGAGCGTTTTACGATGTAACTGGCTCCGACGATGTTGTCTTTACCGTCTATCAAAACAAAACTTTGGGAAGTGTGGGAACGATGTTGCACTTTGACTTTGGAACGGCTATTGAAGGGATTTATTCGGTCAAAATTCAAATCTACTGCCTAGTTGACGTAGTAAACGTAGCTTACGCTGTTTCAGAAGATTATCAGATTAGCACCGTTAACAACGGAACCGATCCCGATCCCGACCCTGAACCTGACCCACCTACAAACGAAACATTGAGCGGATATTTTTACGTGCCGGCGGAGTGGACTCTTACTTTTGGAATTGGTGCAGGGATTTTATTAGGATTTTTAACGATTTTAGGGGTTCTCAAACGCAGGAAAGACTCGGTCGTCTTAAAACCTACTTAGTTTTTTTTCTTTTTTTTGAGACCATTATGAAAGATCAAATTTTTTTATAACTCTATACATTTTCTTTAGTGTGACTTATTTAATCCTTGTGCGGACTTGAAGTCTTGGATCGAGGGCGTCCCTAATTCCATCGCCTACTAACATAAACCCGAACACGGTAATCAAGATCATTAATCCCGGAAAAATAGAAGCCCAAGGTGCGTTTCTTAAGTATCCGCGCGCGATGTTAATATCTGTTCCCCACTCAATTAATCTAGAGTCTCCAAATCCTAGATATGCTAGTGCAGCAAGACTGATTATTGTTCCACCAATGTCGAACGTAGCCGAGATAATTATTGGTTGGATGACATTGGGTAATATGTGCTTGAACATAATCCTTCGACTGTCTGCTCCTGATGTAATTGCTGCTTTTATATAGGGCAATTCCCGCGCTTGTAACACGCTCCCTCGAATTAATCGAGCGTAATAAGGTATACCGAGTAGCCCCCACGCAAACATGATGTTTTCGATGCGTTGTCCCAAAATCGCTATAAATACCAACGCTAAAATTATTCCTGGGAACGCTAGTAATACATCACAAAATCTCATGATAAAAGTATCGATCCACCCTCCGAAATATCCAGAGACTAATCCGAACAAAGTTCCAAACGTAATACTAAATAAAATGATCGGAAGGGTTATCATTAAAGAAGTCCTTGCCCCATAAACAACTCGCGTCATTATATCTCTTCCTAATTCACCCGTACCAAAAGGATGAGTTTGGCTTGGTGGTTCATACGCTCCAATAAAAACCCCTGAGGCTTCGGTATAAGAAAAGGGGGCAATCCAAGGCGAAAAGACTGCAACGGTAATAATAAACCCAACGATGCAAATCCCAAGAATCGTCATAAAATTCTTCAATTTTCTAACAAACTTTCTTCTTTTTGTATTTTCCTGAGCTCGATCCACAACAGCGTAATTGAGTCGATATGATGGGACGAACATAACTTTAAACGGTCGAATCACTCGAAGAAAGAATTCTTTTAATCCCGAGTCTTTTTTTTTCTTCAAATTCATGTAGTCCTCCTAACTTTTGTTCCTAATCTAATTCGGGGATCTAAAAAAGCGTATACTACATCCGTAACGAGATTTATACTCACGTAGATAATAGTTATCAAAAATACAATCGCGTTTATTAGCCAATAATCGTGAGTTTTAATAGAATCGATGATTAAATCTCCAAGTCCAACAAGACTAAAAGTTGATTCAATTAACACTGAACCGGTAAGTAATGCAGCAAAATTTAGACCTATTACTGTCGTGGTAGGAATCATAGCGTTTCGAAGAGCGTGAAATTTTACTACGCGTTTTTTTTCCACCCCCTTTGCCCAAGCGGTTCTTATGTAATCTTGTTCTAAAACGTCTAACATGCTCGATCGAGTCTGACGAACGATTCCTGCAAGCAATATAAACGATAAACACGCTACAGGAATAATTAAATGGTAAAGATAATCAATAATTTTATGAATTTGACCCGAGATAAGCGCGTCAAAAATATAAAATCCTGAAATATAGGGAGGATCTTCGTAGATTAAGTTTTTGTATCCAGTTGCTGGAAAGATAGGTATCACATATCCAAACAGGTATTGCAACAATAGTCCTAAAAAGAAAACAGGGATGGATGCCCCGATCAAAGCGAACGATCTTACAAGAACATCGACTATTTGATTTCTATGTGTTGCTGAAACGGTGCCCATCTTAATTCCTAAATAGGAGGCAATAACCATAGAAAAAATAGCAATATCGATAGTTCGAGGTAACCGTTCCATAATTAAATTCCACACAGATTGATTTCTTGACACGGAGATGGAAACCCCCCAATTTCCCGAAAATAATTCGTACAAATACCGAAAATATTGCAAAACAACAGGTTGATCTAACCCAAGTTGTCTTCTCATAGCGTCGTAGACTTCTGGAGATGGGCGGGCAATACCTTCTAAGGAAAGCATTTGCAATATTGGATCTCCAGGCATTAATCGCGAAAGAAAAAAAGATAACGTTAACACAACAAACAAAACAACTAGCATTAAAAACAAGCGTTTAACTATAAACCTAATTATGCTCATTTTAACATCGAACTCTAAATTAAAATAAAAAAAATAAAATATAATTATTAGAGGTTAAATTACGTTCTGTAAGATGGCCATATGTAAAATCGCTCCATTGGGTTAAAAGGAAAACCTTCAATGTCGGAAGAATGCACGTACTGCAATGTTCTTGAGTACAAAGGTATCTGGTTGTGTTTGACTTCAAACACTAACCATTGAATTTGTTTGTATATGTCGTTTCGTTTCTCTGTGTCAGGTTCGCTTAACGCTTCGTCGAGTAAGTCCATCAATTGCGTGTCGTTGATTTGGCATCCGTTATAAAAAGAATCTGGATCGTAAAGCGCGATTAACATGCTATAAGGATCGTTGTAATCTGGACCAAACGCGTCTATCCACAAGTGAAGGTGGTCAGGATCGTTCACGTAATAGTTCATGAAATCCGTGTAATCTAATTCCTCTTCGTCGGTATCGATACCTATCAGTTGAAAGTTTACAAATGCTAGGTCGTTCATTTGTCGATTCATAATACTGTTTGGCCACAAATGAAGCGTTAGAGGCATACCTAACGAGTCGGTTGCGAACTGTGCCGTTGTCCAATTTGCTTCGGAAGTTCCTTGATATGTAGTGTCCCATCCGAGTCCAAATCCCATGCTCTGCATAAGCTCTCTAGCGTATGTAATGTTGATTATTGGTAGGTTTTCTTGCACAGAAGCGTTATGTCCCGGCATACCTTCAGCAATCGCTGGACATCCTCGAACGACCGAATTAAGCCAAATCTCGTCTATCATGTAGGTGTAATTATAAGCGTAAGAAATTGCTTCCCTCCAAGTTGAGTTATATCGGTTGTTGTTAATTCCCCAAAAGTAATACGTAAAACTTGGACCGGCGTCTACTAATTCTATGGTTGAATCTGCATTAAAATCTTCAAACGAATTTGGATCTGTACCAATTGCAATATCTACGTCGTGAGCAAACATAGCTTGGGTTCGGGTAGCCGTTTCATCCATAAACGAAACAACTACCACTTCGAAATAAGATAAAGCTCTCCAATATCTGTCCCATTGATGTAGCCTTAATTCTTGATTTGCTTTGTAGGAATCATAAACGAAAGGACCCGTGCCGATCGTCTTGTCGCCAGAAGCGTAATCGATAAACTCGGTTTGATTGTGAGCGGTTGGCGAAACCATTCCGTTCGATTCGTAAGAAAGGAACGGTATAAAAGGGCCGAAAGGTGCGTTTAATTCGATTTTTACTTCGTAATCGTCAATAACATAAGCCCCTTTAATAATGGGAGTCCCGTTTGGAAAATAATACAACGACGATGGTACGGACGGTATATCAGTTGCTGTAAGCTGTCCCGTACAATTTGCCAAATATAACCATCGATCTACGTTCCATTTTACAGAATTCGCGTCAAACACCGTTCCGTCGTGAAAGTACACTCCTCTTTGTAAATAAAGCGTTAAATTAAGGTTTGCAACATCCCACGAAAAAGATTCAGCTAATAGGGGTTTCAGCGGTATGTTGGAATCCCGAAAATCGTACCAAAACAAACACTCGGTAACTTGCGAAATAGCCATTAGAGATCCGTAATCCCAACAATCTGCGGGATCTATCGTACTTACGCTTCCACCATAAGCGATAGTCAACGTTTCTTTTTCCTGTTCTGCCGTAGGTAATAGTTGAATGATGTTCATAGTGAACGAACCGACAAACAACACACCCAGAGCGATGATAACTATGATCAGTTTTTTTTCTCTTATCATTTAATTTTTTCTCAAAATGTGATTTTAGATTGATCTGGTGCGGAACTATTTAAAGTTTTCCACCAGACGACTCCGATCTATAAAAAAGGTAGGTTTGGAATCCGATCTATAAAAAAGGTAGGTTTAGAAGCAAAAAATAGATTACTCATAGTTTTCCGACTTAAGTCCGACAATTTTCGCTACTAACAAAAAATTATTACTTTGGTTTCCCTTTACAAGAATGAGTTAACTGATCCTCTTTCCAAATTTTCAGTTGTTATACTGGGACATTGTTGGTTAAGATACTTTTAATTAACTCAGAGGGCTAAGAAGAATCCAACCCAGTAAGCAAAAAATTAAAGAAAAAAAGAAATAAAAAAAAAGGGAATTTAAGCATTTATTAGAGCTAATGCGCTTGGTTTGTTTTCGTTGTTGCTTTCGATCATTGCAGGTATAGTAGTTGGTTTGTTTTCGTTGTTGCTTTCGATCATTGCAGGTATAGTAGGTGGAATTAACTTTTACATCTACCGCTTTAAACCCGCTTGGTTCATAGAAAAATATAAGACAACCGTTTAAAAACGAACAAGGAATCACGTAATTGTTCAATAGTTCTACCTTTAATTTCTTTTTTTTTTCCTCATGTTTTTTGTTTAAATAATTTATCCGGATTACGATACTTACTATGGTATCGAAGAAGAAAACGAGAATTGTATTATATTTCGTTTTTGCCAACTTGTTTTTGAGTATTCTTACGCGATTCTACGACCAATTAGGAATAACGCAGATTATTTTCGTTTTAAGCGTTGTAGCGCTAAATATTGGTCTTTATTGGCTTTCCAAGCTACTTTCTAACAAAATTAGTCTTCACGCGAAAATTAGAACTTTTTACGGAACGAACCGGCAATTAATTATAACTTTTGTTGGAGAAAATAAGCAAGTTATAAAATCTAAGAAAATTTGGTTGTACGAAAACGTTTTTTACGCGAAATCGTTGCTTGGATTTTGGTTTGGACTTACTTTGTATTTTTCTTTACCGTACGTTTTTACCTTTGTTCACGAAGTAAGCCACGCAATAACCGCTACTGCGTACGGCGGTCAGGTTCTTAACATTTTTATATACGCTTCGGGAGGCGGGCTAGTAGAATATATTTCTTTGCCTATATATTATAGAAGGGCTCTTGTGTCCTTGGCTGGAACCTTTGGATCTACGATCTTCGGGTTTTCTTTAGCGATTGTAATCTATAGAAAAAAAAAGATGAAACTCGAGGTGTTCGTACCAATTTACCTCCAAATAGGGCAGTCCATACTTTATCAAATAGTTTACTGGCGCAACGGCGTTCTACAAGAATTTGGAGACCCGTGGCATTTTTTAATGTATCTTCCGCAAGTGAGTGGTCTTTGGTTAGCAAACTTCTGCGCAACGCTTTATTACGGAGTGTATTTTTGCCTATCGCTCTTTTTACTAATAAAGATAATTTTTCGTATTAATAATTTCGTGAAGAAATATATTCCTGACTTGTCCGACTTAAACTCGACAATATTTCCTTTTACACAATCAAGGTAAATTTCATTAAATTAAATCCCGGAATCCATGCTAGAGATGAAAAAATTGAAAGTGTATTAAAAATAACTCGAACACCTTTTTTAAACATGTTATGACTCTTGAACACTTTAAATTAATAAGATCAAAAAAAATAGGAAAGTCATTACACTATTTTCTTAGCGATGTGGCCCCCGAATATGATAAACTAAAAATAGTCTTTCTATATCAGTTAATACTTAAAATTATAGAGGAATTATTTAAGGATGAATCAACAACAATTTCAAGCATGGGAGAAACCCTGGATATTTATTCCGGAACAATTCTATATCATCTTAAAAAATTAAAAGAACTTAACATTGTAAAGCCAGCAAGAAATCAAGCAGGAAACAAAATCCATTTCGTAAACATTGAACTTCTTAAGATTTATAATGAATTTTTCAAAGAACCGGATTTTTCTTTGTTATTGAGGGGCTTATAAATTATATATTTTGCTTAACTTATTATTAAATAAAAAAATTATAGCATGTTAGATAACTTTTTAAACTAAATTGTCAATATTATCAATTAGAATTTACAATATGAGATCAATCTTATAATCAACAAATAATTTTTTGTTAAAAATTCGTTAAGAACCAAAGGAAACTTTTTAAAGGCAATCAAGGCGATATCATTATTCTTCTATTTACGGAGCCAATTTCAAAATGTTAAATGAAAAAAGTAGAATTAAAGTTTTAGTCGGATTATCTTTTTTAATAATCTCTTTTTTAACGTCTTCAATTATTTCGCAAACCTATACAAATCAAAAGGAACCAGGCTACAACGTTGATGGGGTAAAAAGTCCTAAAAAGTCAGGATATTGGGACGAGAACGACGTTTCCTTTATACATATTGATAATAACTGGTCGGATGCCGCTAGCAATCTTGACTGGGTTCAAGGTGGGGATGGCTCGTGGGGAAGTCCTTACGTTATTGAAAACGTTACCATCGACGCGGGTGGTTCAGGTAACGGCATACTAATTGAAAATTCAAATGATTATTTTATAATCAGAAATAGTACCGTATATAATTCTGGAAGTACATTTAATGATGCCGGTATTAAGCTACAATCAGTTAGTAATGGAATATTAATCAATAACAACTTTTCAAATAATAACAGATATGGGATGTATTTATACACTAGCGATAACAACACGGTTTCGGGAAACAATGTAACAAACAACTGGTCTGGGATATATTTAGAAGATAGTGTTAATAACACCATTTCAGGAAACAATGCAACAAACAATTATAATGGGATAAATTTAGGGTATAGCGATAACAACACGGTTTCGGGAAATACCGCAATATACAACAGTAATACTGGGATACATTTATCTGAAAGTAATTACAACACGATTTCGGGAAACAACGCAACAAACAATGATAACGGGATATATTTGGATGCTAGTGATAATAACACGATTTCGGAAAACACCGCAAATAACAACTTATTTGGAATATATTTATATTATAGCTATAACAACACACTTTGGGGAAATAATATGACTCAAGGTGGAGTATATATCGATGGTTATTCTAAAGCACATTTTTCTTCACATAATATTGATACTACAAATGTAGTGAACGATAAACCTGTGTATTATTATGTTAACGAAATTGGTTTAGGAACGTATAATTTTACGTATGCAGGAGAGCCAGGTCAAGTGATATTGGTCGATTGTAGTAATTCAAATGTTTCTAATTTAAATCTCTCATATGCTTCAATGGGGATTTCATTATTTTTTTCTGATAACAACACGGTTTCGGAAAACAACGTAACAATCAATGGTAATGGGATATATTTGTATGCTAGCGATAATAACACGATTTTAGGAAACAATGCATTGAACAATGAAAATCATGGAATTTATTTATATCAATCCCACAATAATGAGTTGAGAAGCAATAATGCATCGAACAATGGTCATAATGGAATTTATTTATATCAATCCTCAAACAATGAGTTGAGAAACAATGATGCATCGAACAATGATAATAATGGAATTCAAATATTTTATTCGAGTAACACTAGAATAATTGAGAATACTGCTAATTCAAACGATAATGGTATTTACCTCTTTTCTTCTTATAATAGTACTTTAAGCAGAAATGCTATGTTAAACAATGGATTCATGGTTTCCGGCTACTGGTATGGTGATTACGATGATTTTATTCAAAATATAGACACATCAAACACGATAAATGGAAAACCCATATACTATTGGATTAATCAGCACAATAAACAAGTGCCTAGCGATGCCGGTTATGTAGGAATCATTAATAGTACAAATATTATTGTGAAGGACTTATCATTAAATGACAACGGCGCAGGAGTGCTAGTTGTCAATTCAGACAATTCAAGAATAGAAAATGTATCTCTCTCTCAAAATTATTATGGAATTAGAATTATTCACTCATTTAATAATAGTCTATCGAATAATACTATATTGAGTAGTGCCATTGGAATTAGATTTGATTTTTCCTCACAGAACACATTAACAAATAATATCATTCAAGATAGTGTTTATGGTAGTTTATGGTTTGATAGCAGAAGTACGAGACTCTCTGATTTCATGCAGAATATTGATACCTCAAATATAATTAATGGTAAGCCCGTGTATTATTGGATAAATAGGCAAAATGAGCAGGTACCAAGCGATGCTGGATTTGTGGGATTAGTTAATTGTAGCAACATTATTATAAGGAATGTGAAGTTAAGTAATACTGCTCAAGGAATACTACTTGCTCATACTAACTTTTCAAAAATAGTAGATGTCGATGCTTATGGAATAGTTCTTATTAAATCCTTTTACAACACAATAACTAAAAACGTTCTTCACTCACTTGACGATCATTTATTGGCTGCAATTACCTTTAAATGGTCTTCTGAGAACTATATCTATTTCAACAACTTTATAAATCTCTTTCAAGGTCTTCATAGATCTCGTAATTCAAACAATGTATGGAGATCACCTACAAATATAACGTACAACTATAATGATACTACTCACATTAACTTCTTGGGTAATTATTGGGTTGACTATTCTGAAAAGGATACAGACGAAGATGGAATTGGGGATATTCCTTACAACATAGACAACGATAAAGATTATTATCCATTGATGGAACCCTTTGAGAATTATTTACCTGCTGTGAGTAGTCCTAATGATATTTCATATGAGGAAGGTACAACCGGTCATAATATAAGCTGGACTGCATTTGACAACAATTTAGGCACGTATGTGATATATAGAAATGATATAGAAGTTAATCCTGGATCGTGGACTTCAGGCATCCCGATAACGATTAACGTGGATGGTCTCACCGTTGGCTCTTATAATTACACTATT
>SDBT01020734.1_pt1 | contig 10275 bp, 17 predicted proteins | sample 2277101 | NCBI WGS metagenome assembly SDBT01 (sample SAMN10404973, study PRJNA504765) | marine sediment metagenome | isolation source: marine sediment core GS10_PC15, 103 cmbsf | place: Arctic Ocean: Southern Knipovich Ridge | collected 2010
CCAGATTTTACCATCTTTTTCAAAAATATAAAACATGATCCAAAGATCATGCAGTGTTTGTGTTTTTAAATAACTATCACAATAATTCCTTTGAACACCTATTCTAAAATTACTTAGTAATTGCAGAAAGGTGTTTTTCTTATGTTTGGGCATTTCTTTACATAATTCAACCAAATCATCTAATGATAGTGGGTCAATAATTAATGCCTTGCACTTCTTTAGGTAGGAATTGCTATACATTTTTCTGATTTCTCCACCATAATTTTATAAGTATCCAAATTGACCAAACTATTAATGCTAATTCAATTACTATTAAAACCCAATTCGGTATAAACATTTTACCCTCCTATTAACCATATAAATTTTTGTATTGCACTTACTATTATTAATATACCAACTATAAATAAAAATGTTATAATAACCCAACCAACAAAGTTAAGAAATGCCATTATTTATCTCCAATTTTTTAAACATATATATCGGCATGATGGTTTGCCATAACAAACCCATCTTTGCTTTTCCATGTTTTATAATCTACAGGAATACCATCAAAAATTACTGGATCACCACAACCTAACGTAGAAGGTTTTATTTTTTTCTTTTTCCATTCGAGTTTGCGAAAGGCTTCCAACCCATCATCGCACCAGATTTCAAAATCGTCATCGGGGGTGCAGCCAGAATCATATATTATATTTCCATTATGTATATATCCCTGTTTTTTAAATCTTATCCCAAAACTTTCATTCTTTTCAGGGAATTCTATTAATATAGGACTAATGACATTATCAATAATAGGATAAATTTGTGTGTTAATAGAATCTTTCCAAATCATCCTCTCTTGCATATATCCCGATAGGCCAGCGATTTTAAAATTAATATTTATTCGAAGAATATTTTTATCCCACTCATCTGTATAAACCTCAAAATCTTTTTGTATTTCTCTTTTTTTAAATTTTAAATCTGTTGGAAAATATAGTTCAGTATCAAGAATTTCATATTCATTTATTTGTTTAGTTATGACTTTTTTTGGTAAATCTGTTATTAACGGCAATCCAGAGGTTGATTTTTCAGAATGTGTTGATATTTTAAATTCAAAAATATCTTTTACTTCAGAAATCTTTGACTTAGTTATCTTATATCCAGCATGGGCTATAACTTCAAAACAATTCCAAGGATATTTAATCCCTTTTAAATTCCGTAACTGTGTTAATGTTACTCCATCAAACTCAATGTTGGATATATAGCCATGTGTTTCCCAATCCATTCCATAAATACATATTTGTTCGCTTTTTTTAAATATTTTTTTAAATCTTTCATAAGGAGTTTGTAGTTTATCACTATTCATTAGATTCTCCAATTTTTTTAAAATACGACTTGGGATTATTTAATAATCCTTTTTGCCATCCTGCTAAAATTTGTTTTCCATATTCTTGATAAAGCGGTTTTACCTCTTTGTAAATTTTCTTATTTTTTAAATCAAATATAATAATGTCTGTAGTATCTTCTTTCCTACCCATTAATAAAATCCTAGCTATTCCCCTTTTTTGATATCCTAATTTTTCTTTTAAATGATTATATTGCCCATAATTTTCCATAATTACGCATGAGTTACCATACACATATTCTAATTTGATGATTTGTTTGGTATCATCAACAAGATTCCAATCATGTTTCATAGGATCGCCACTAAATTTGCTTCCGTCATTATAAAAAACTGTGAATTTATTCATTTTATTTTCACCCAATCATTTCCATCCCATGTTTTATCGAATTTACTCCACATCACTGCACGTAATAAAACTTTTTCTGCGGAATCTTCGAAATGATGTTCTTTAATTCCATTAAGACTGTCGAAAGGGTATATTCTCTCCTCTGCTAAATCTCTTCCTAAAAACAACCACCCTTCTGGCTCTCTACATATATCATAAAACCAGATTTCTCCACCTTCTAATAATTGGCACAACTGATCTTGGTGGGGTAGCCAGATATGTTCTTTTTTATAGTTCCAACGAGATGTAAGAACTGCTACCTCTGGATACCCTGAATAATTTATATGTTCGTAAAAATCCCCTTGTTTAGGTTCCCACAACTCCTGTACCTGATGTGCTTTTTCAGACATTTTTATATAAATAGGTGTATTATCCATAATTATCTCCAAATATCCCAATAATCTTCATTTATGTTTGCCTCAGTACATGCTTTCATTTGGTAATAAACATGAACCCAAGAAGATAGACTTGTCCAATAATTTATAAATCTAAACCATTTCATTTTATCCTTTTACCACTGCTAAGGGTTTCTAAACTATTTTTCAATTAATGTCCCAAAATTTTCGGCAACTCTGATTTAAATTTATTTCTTTTAATTCTTTCGCTCAATTGCATTATTAAATTAGCGTCTGGTATGTAACTCTTGTGCGTATCGTTATATAAAAAATTCAAACAATTGTCTATTTCTTCATAAGATGCACCTAATTCTTTTTCGTCTGTTTGACCATCCCACAAACCAGCAGAAGGTGGTTTATTAATAATAACATCTGGAATTTTTAAATATTTAGCAAGTTGTTTAACCTCTGTTTTATATAAACAACCAATTGGCTCTAAGGCACATGCACCATCGCCGTACAATGTAAAATATCCCAAAAGCAATTCTGTTTTATTTCCTGTGCCTACAACAAGAGCATTATGAAAAGCAGATAAATCGTATAATACAGTCATTCTTGTACGAGCCATAAGATTTCCTACAGTTATGCTTCCCGCACTTATATTTTCGTCGTTATCGTAGCCAATTACCTTTTTTAAACTATCCACGGCAGGTGCAATATTAATTTTATCACAATAAATTAGCAATTTATTAGCTACTAATTTGGCATCTTTTATATCATGTTGTTCTCCACAGGGCAAAGAATAGCCATAGACATTTTCCTTACCAAGTGCTTTAACTAATAAAGCACAAACTACAGCACTATCTAATCCTCCAGAAATCCCTATAACTGCTTTCGACTTACCTGCCTCTTTGAAAGTTTCTTGAATAAAAGTGATTATTTTATTAGTAGTTGTTTCCATTTGTTTTCCTTAATAATAAAGAGGTTCAACATAAGTGCTTTTATGCCCAAACGCTTTTTTGTATTTTTCAATAGTTTTAGGATTACCCAATGCTTTAGCTGTATTATCACTAAGTTTTACAAGAGGTCTACCATTCGCTTCAACAGCCTTTACAACAATGGATAGTGGTTCTGCTCCCACATCATTTGTAAGATTAGTTCCCCAACCATAAACTGTTTGTATTTTTCCTTTGAACTCTTTTTCAATTTCATAAATTTTATTTATATTTAAACCATCACTAAAAATAATCACCTTGGTTTTCGGATTAATCCCATAATTTTTATAAAACTTAATAGCCTTGTGTCCAAATTCAATAGGATCGCCAGAATCTTGTCTTAATCCCTTCCATTTTATGGCCTTCTCTTTGGTGAAATCTTTAAAAAAGAAATCAGATCCAAATGTATCTGTTAAAACAATAGATAAATCTTCCTTATACATAAAATACCATTGACTGAGCATTTTATCATGAGAGCGTTTAAGAGTATATAATGTTTCATCGCTTAAACCAGCACATACCATAGGTAATTCATGTGCCATAGTACCAATGGGTTTTAAATTATAATTTTTAGCTAACCATACATTAGACGTGCCTATTAAAGGAAATTCATTCCTAGATTTATCTCGATTTAATGCTTCTTGCATCATTTTAAGTACAGTGCCTTGTACTACTCCAGAAAATCTTCTACGAGTACCAAACTCTACAAACTTAAAAGAATTCTTTTTAATTTTATCAATCTTTGCAACAGTGTTGTCTATATAATTTCCTACATAGCCGATTGGAGTATTTCCATATGATTTATAATACATTTCATTAACAATACTCAATACAAAGGTTTCCCAAAAAATAGCGTCAGGCCACTTGCCTTCTGTTTCAATAATTAAATCACCATCTTTTTCAGATACATATACTGGTGGTATTTTTAAATTAGATAAAAAATTTAAATAATCTTTAGAAAATATTTTTTGGTCATTTAAATAGTTTAGTTCATCCATTGTGAATTTTAAATTTCGCACTTGATCTAATTCTTCTATAAGGTCAGGAACACAGACAGATTTTGCTATTTTAACTTTAGTCCGATTAATAAAAGAATATTTTACTTTTACATTAGGATAATATTTCCAAGCGAATTGTCCCATACTAAATTTATAATAATCTGTATCTAAAAGAGAATTAATAATCATTTGATCTCCTTTTTAAATATTAATGCACCTTCCCTTGTGCGCTCTGGAAATTTACCACTTAATACCGCATTACCACAAGTAATCATCCCCAAATCTTCATCTTCACTTGCTATAAAAACTAAAACATCATAACCAGCTTTTTTTAAATCTTTTTCTATTTTTTCATATGGATAATATTGTGTATAATCTCCTGCCGTTTTAATATTGTTATCTAATGCAGTTGAGGTTTTATGCATAGGAGTTAATTTAATAATATAATGTTCTGGATTAAAATAATTTAATAATACTTTAGAATCTATTTCCCATCCACAAATAGGAAAATTAAGTGTTATTTTCCTGCCAAAAGGAACAATACCTTCCATAATTCGTGATATCTCTATTAAAGAAGAACAATTATTAGAAAACATAAGATTTCTTTCATCTTCATTTGTGCTATTAAGGCTTATTTGTAACCCCGCATTGCCATGATAAACTCTATTTTTTATTCGCATCCAAGTATGTATAAATGTTTTTAACCATATATTATTTTTTGGCATCATGGTAGATACTACAGGATGAACTTTATATTCTGGATCAATATGTTCTTTCAACCATTTTGCATGATCTAATACATCAGGATTCCAAGAAGGTTCACCCATCCTAGCATAATGTATATTTAATCTTTCTGTGTATGTAATTTCAGGATGTTCGTGTAATGCAGTTAATATTTGCTGTTGTAAATCATTTAATGTTGCGTTTTTACCAGCTCCTACTTTTGGCACATCACAAAATTTACAATTCATAGAACAACCATACTGAGTAGATATTGTAATTACCCATTTTTTAGTTAAAGGCATTAATGATGAATTATCTTCTACAGCTTTATTTTGGTTTAAATTTACTTCTTTACCATAATCACCTAAAGAAATAAATTCTAAATTGCCTTTTGTACCATTAACAACATAAATATCGCCAGTAGGAACTTTTATGTGTTTAAGAATTTTCATTTAGTTCCTTTAATATTTGTTCAAGTGTAAATTTATCAATATTTTTATTCTTCCATCCTCGGTATATTTCATCTAAAGGCAAATTTGGCAATTCTTTAATAGCATCTTTCACAACATAGACTGATATACCTCTTTTTTCTAATCCTAATACTGCATAATTAACACAAACATTCGTGGCAACACCGTATACCACAACAGTATCTGGATTTATTAAATCTAAAAGTTGATTAGTATGTGGGTTTCCTTCAAATATATCGAATTTATTTTTGGTAAGAACAATATTATTATCATAAACATTTAAATTGACTTCTTGATTTTCTTTATAATCTAAAAGACTATAATCCCCAAGCACTTGTGTTTCCTTAATAAGTTTATGCCCTGCTTGATGAAACATACAATGTGGTGGAAAAGTTGTTTTAAAATCAGGTTTATCAGATAATTCTTCATCCTCTGGAAAATGATAATCAAGAGTGTTAATAACCATTAGATTTTTTTGTTGAGCAAATCTTGTTAATTTTTTTAAATTAGGCTTAATACTCTCTGCCCCTTCAACATATAATGCCCCATCTGCATTCATAAAATCCCTCTGTGTATCTACATTCCAAAATATGACTTTTTTATTTTCCATAATTTTCTCCTTAAAGAATATCGGATTCTATAATATTTTCTCCCACACCAAATTCAAAACCATGTCCATAATACCCATTGTGATTATTATATAAAACTAAAAATAATTCTTCTTTTTTAGAATTAATTATCTTAAAAATAGCCATTCCTCCTCCATCACATCCAGGGCATTATCTATATGTTTAAAATAATTTAAATCAAAAGCATAATCTTCGATGTTTGGAGCTTCTTCAAGTTCAGAACAGCCATCGGGTTGTTTGCTAATAAAATAATCAGCATTTTCACAGCAATCCTGTGATAGACTATACCCAACAAATGCATTATTTTTGTCTACAAAATTAACTCTAACATATTCTTCTAAGAATATTTTCATATCTCTTACTCCTTATCTTTATATAAGTATACCACATTATTCTGGTTATGTCAAGTTATCCCTTTTAAAATACCTATGTTGTCTGCTGGCTTGATGGTGCAAAATTATCGGCTCTCCTACATACTCAGGCACTGTGTTATCCCTTTTTATAATAGCGCAATATGAGGCGGGCAAATTATATATATTATATTTTGGATTGTTTAATACTAATTCTTCGAAATTTTTTTGTTCTTTAGTTTCTTTTGAAATTTCGTCTTTTTGAATCCATTGTTTTACCAATTTTATATTTTTTTCAGAATATCTTATAAACATTGTACCGCTTAATAATTCTCTTTGTGGATTTCCTTCCTGTTCCCGCCACATAAGGTACCAATCCAATTTGTGAAGTGCAATATCATATTCTTTTGGAATATTAAAAAGTAGTTTAGGGTATTTTAAAATTTCTGCATCTGAATCTAAAAACACCACATCTTCTTCATATTTATTCAATGCTTCAAGAATTATTTTAGCCTTATATCGAGTGTTTTTATTCCACGTAAGCAAATCTTTAACAACATATATGTTGTGTTTTATACCCCATTTTTCAACAGAGGGTTTAAAATAAGATTCACACACTTCTTTATAAGGAGTGTTTTTTGTGTAAAACGAAATAAATATCATATAATCCTTATTTTTTAACCTCAACTAATTTATAAATTTTGCACTTTTTACCCATAATTTTCTTAGCCTCTTGTGCCTCTTCTAAAGTTAAACTACATCCTATAGTATAACTCATATCGTGCATTCTAATGAATTTTTTCATAGCTGTACCTGCAATGTATTGTGTTTTCATAATTTCTCCTCTATTATTTTAATTAATTCTTGAATTAATATTGTTGCTGATATTTAAATTTCCAAACAAACCCGCACCCAACTTTTTGTAAATTTCTACAACATTTACTAATACTAGTACAGTTCGCTGCCGTACCACTGGATGCTGCCCTGCCACTCTCCCATTCTCTGATAAAATTGCCTTGTAAATCATACTGCAATACTGGTTTACTTAGGACTCTTTTATTTCTTTCACCAACATTTCCTAATTTTTCTTCAATTTTACAATTGTCCAATATATAATTTTTAGAATGATCTTTTCTACTAATTTGAGGCTTATCCATCAAATAAGCCTTATCCCGATTCCACAGGTATTCTAATTCTTCTAAAGTTATTAAACATTTAATCCCCTTACCACCATAAAACTCATAATTGCTGACATTCGGATTTTCACATCGTTTTTTAATACTGTTTAATAAATTAATGCATGGATGTTTTTTATGTTTGTTTTTTAGTTTAACCGATATTTTATCGGAATTTTTATTGTAATATTTTGATGAATATTTATTACAATGTTCTTTACAATAAACTTGCAGCCCATCTTTAGTATATTTATCTTTACTAAATTCAGATAACGGTTTTGGTTCAGGACATTTAGGACACTTTTTAGTTTTCATAATCAAATAGCTCAATAACTTTTATCAATTTCTTAATACGAATGCTTATATTATTTTCTTCATAGCATCTTTTTTGGGCTTCTAAACCAATTTCTTTTAAACGGTCTTTGCATCCTAAATAAAAATGCAATTGATTGACTATATCATCAAAATTTTTGTATAATAAAATTTCATCGCCTTCTTTAAACATCAATCTTGTATCTTCCCTATCGTATGTCAAAACAGGAGTTCCACACGCACTTGACTCAAGCACTCTATGCGCCCAAGAGGACGTTTCATTCATGATATCTAATACGATATGTGCCTGATTTATTTCACGGATAAATTCTTCACCTTCTATAAAGCCATGTGTATCAGAATGTTTATCCCATCCTCTACCAAAAACACGTATTTTAATCCCTTCTTTTCTCAATTTATTAACTGTTTCGTTCCGATTCGTTATAAAATTATGATTTCCACAACCAAAAACTAAGATATCATTTATTTTTTCTAAATTAAGATTTTTATGAAATTCTTTATTGCATGTTGTTTGATAATAATAAATTTTTTTATCAGACCTTATTTCATATTTATTAAAAGTATTTAAATCATTGGTAAAATAAATATGCGATTGATTGTAGTGGGTTTCATTAAATAAATTGGGGTCAGAGAACCCAAATCCAAAAATGCGTTTATTACATCTCTCATACAGTTCGTCTGGTAAAACAGCACCAGACCCACAAAGCATTATTAAATCATAATTGTTTAAATCAACGCCTCTTAATTCTTTTTTGGTGTATAAATCAACGTCATAAATATTTTTTAAATATTCATAATTACATCTGACGTTTGATGAATTTCCCCACAAATACAAAAATGGAACAACAAAACAGATTTTCATTTTTCACCTCTCCTCATACCTTGTATACTTCATTTCCGTTCTCCTATTTTTGTCGCTGGATTTCCCGCATGGATTTCATAAGCTGGCACATTTTTTACAACTAATGCACCAGCTCCTATTACTGCGCCGTTTTCTATTGTTACTCCATCACAAATAACGGAACCTGCTCCAATCCAACAATCATTGCCTATTTTAATGCCTTTAGATGTCTGTTTTTGCTCTCTCATTGGCTTTCCTTTATTTAACCCATGTCCTTGGGCATATATTCCAGTATTAGGCGATATCATCGTATTATGCCCTATTGTGACCCCTCCTAGAGCATGAATGATACAATAATAGCCTATTGATACATTATTCCCTATTTTTTTATTATATAATTACCTAATACTAAAACGTCAATTTCAGTACCTAAAAAACATTTAATTGCATCCTCTGGTGTTTCTACGATTGGTTCACCAGCAACATTAAATGATGTATTTAAAATTACAGGTATCTTCGTAAGTTTATAAAATTCATTGATTAAATCATAATATATAGGATTTTGTTTACGAACAACAGTCTGAATTCTTGCAGTTCCATCAACATGAGTGATGGCCTGTAGTTGGGATTTTGCTTTTTCTAAAACATTAACAATTCTTAACATATATGGGCATTCTTCTTTAATTTCAAAAAATCTATTTGCTTCTTCATATAATACAGCAGGCGCAAAAGGTCTGAAAGATTCTCTGTGTTTTACTTTATCATTTAAAATATCTTTCATTTCACCGCCTGTTGGATCACATAAAATACTGCGATTACCCAATGCCCTTGCTCCATATTCGCTTCTTCCTTGAAACCACCCAATTATTTTTTTCTCCGATAATAATTTAGCAACTTCTTTTGTAATATCATCACTTTTGTAATACTTTAAATCTTTTAAAGATTTTAAAATTTCCTCATCACTATATTCTTTTCCTGTATAGGCAATATATGGTTTTCTTTCTGTTCCTTTTAAAATATTATAATATCCAAAATAGGCACATCCTAATGCTATTCCTGCATCATTGCTTGCTGGAAGAATAAAAATATTTTTAAAGGGAGACTCTTTTATGATTCTTTCATTAGCCACAGAATTTAATCCAATACCACCTCCTATACAGATGTTGTCCGATTTAGTTTTTCTCTGTAAAATTGTTGATAACCAAACTAATATTTCTTCTAAATTATATTGAGTAATCCAGGCAATTTTTGATTTATTTTCAAATCCGTTTTTTGGCATTTCTTTTATTTTATTTAAATCAATTATAAAATCGACCCCATTTCTAATTTTTTTAATTATGTTTATAGGTTTTATAAGTTTTTCTCCATAAGGAGCCAACCCCATTAATTTTCCTCCATCTAATATGCCCATTCCAGCCCTTAGACAGCCTTCCCAATACATTCTCCCTAAACTAAATTTTTGAAAATCACTGGATCTTGTTTGCCATCTTTTCCATACAACCTCATATGTGTTGTCATGGAAATAATAACTGCTTTCTCCTTCTATATCTCTACCTCCTTTAAAAAAATCCTGATTATTTTTTTTCCAAAAAGCTAGTGCATCTCCCTTATATGCGTTTCCAGCACCATCGCAAACCAATACAGTTGCTTCTTCAAA
>SDBT01020735.1_pt1 | contig 10275 bp, 5 predicted proteins | sample 2277101 | NCBI WGS metagenome assembly SDBT01 (sample SAMN10404973, study PRJNA504765) | marine sediment metagenome | isolation source: marine sediment core GS10_PC15, 103 cmbsf | place: Arctic Ocean: Southern Knipovich Ridge | collected 2010
AATGTGATTTCGTGTTTTTTTAGACGTTTTTTCAGGAAAAAAGCCTGAAAAAGCGTCTAAAAACGGGACGAAATCACATTTAAAAAAAGAGGCTGGCGGTTTTAAATGTGATTTCTGTTTTGCAAATTTTACTCCTCCAGTGCTCGCCGCCGCATTTCCTCGTATGCTTTGTACATGATAATGATATGGGGCGTTGGTTGACACCGCTGCAGCGGAAGCTTGCCAATAATGTACAGCGATGACGACGACACTGCGCGCGACAGCGCGACATACACCAGTGCCGGGTCCAGGTTGGCTGTGATGTGCACAGCCATCGCATCCAGTGACAGGCCTTGTGCGCCATGAATGGTCGAAGCATAGGCGGCCACAAACGGCACTTGCACTTGCGTGATCAACGGAATCGTCCTGCCACGCGAGAATTCGGTGCGAGTAAACATCGCCGGCGGCAGCACGTACAATTCGTGTCGTGGTCGGTTGGGAAACCGGGCAACCGCACAAAAGTGCCGAGTCAGATTTGGCTCGGGTTCTTCGTAGTTGATGTGACGGCCACGCGCTGCGCCATCGGCGCGCGTGTACTTGTGCACCGTGCTCGTGTCCCGTGGCACGGCAAACGGATGCATCGCTTCGCCCGCATAGACAGATGAATCGCGTCCGCCACGCACCATAACCATCATGCCGCCATTACCCGAGTGGGATAGATCGAATCCACAGCCGCTGAGTGGCGTGGGCAGATTTAGGCCGTACGCCTGTCGAGCAGCTTCGACGGCTGGTGCAAAGAGAGTGCGCTCAGCGGCAGTCAATGACTGCGATGGGTCAAATATCTTTTTGTTTTCAGGGGGCTTCTCGTCGGTGGAGTCACTCTTGTCTAGTTTGGGGTCACTCTGTTTGGCAATACAAATCTCATCGATGGGCAACAACCCCATCAGCTGAAACATTGTGCCATTGACGAGCCCAAGACGCGTGTCATAGTTGCGCGTCAACCGACACATAGCACCAATGCGCAGCGTCACAGTGCTGCGATGCGTTTGCAGGTTGCCCTCTGCTGTGTCGCGCGAGCCATCGTTCAATCGCCGCGTCATCTGCACCATCGAAAACACCAGATCGGGTCCGCCCAGTTGGGCCATCTTTTCGGCATTACGGTCCTGTGCCTCGCGGTTGGTGGCATACAGAAACATTGCGTGGTCTGGCACCAAGTTGTCTGATGCGTATGTGTGGCGCTTCAAGAATCCAAGCCAGCTGGCGTCATTGATCATGCCCCACCGCAGCTGGCACGTCAGCAACTGCGCAAACGGCAGGTCGCGCTGCCGCTTCACTGTGACCATGTAGGTGACTCGCGGCACAGTGTGCAGCCAGAGTGGCGCCGCGAACAAGTGCTCCCACCGGGCAAATTGCTTGTGTTCATGCGACACTTGTATGAAGTCGACCAGATTGATGTTGTGTTGGTTGGTCTCGCGTTGGTATGCTTCGGCGCCCGTAAACTTTGCCTTGACGGCGGGCAGCTGGAAGAAGTCGCCAACCACCACAAGCTGGACGCCACCAAACGGAAGCAGTCCATGCTCGAGCACGTGCGGCGCGCGTAGTGCCTCCATAACGGCCGCCATGCGCAGGTGTGTGCGGTAGAAGTCCTCCAATGAGACCATGCTGATTTCGTCCAAAAACAGCGTCTCTACGTCGGCCAGCTTCTCACGCATTGACCGCATCCACACCTCGTGTGTGGGGCACAACAGCAGCATCTGCGAATGCAGCGTTGCTCCGTTGACATTGGATGCCGCCACGCCTGTGGATCCACACACGATGATTCCGCGCTTTTTGTGGTTGAACACGGCCTCCAGCGTGGCGCGAGCCGAGTTTACCATGCGCGACTTGCCTGTGCCGGCCGAGCCGGTGACAAACACGTTGAAGCCGGCCACGATGCTCACCAGCGTCGTCTTTTGCTCGTCTTCGATGTGGTCGCGTGGATCGTCGGTTGGGTACAACACATGCAGCTGATCGACCAGCTCTGGCTCCAGTATGCAGTTGTGGAAGATCCACTCAGCGTCCGGCAGTTCCTGACGCAGAGTCGCCCATGTGCGCACTACGACCGAGTCGAAGTGGTCTTTGTAGTCGTAACGCGGCACCATCGATGCGCGGTACTCGCCAGCAGAGCGGATGTTGTAGCGTCCGTCGAACTGCTTCATGCGCAGGTACTCGCGTTTGCGTGTTGCCTGGTGGATGCGCCACATGCGATCGGCAATGTCGGGTGTCAGTCCCATTTTCTTGGAAAATGGAATTTCACAGTGCGGAAAGTCTGGTGTGCAATAAAGTGTTACAGCACCAGAGAGTGAAATTTTATTTAGCGTGAAAACTAAACGCGAGACCAGCATGCGGGTCGCGCCGCTTGAACGCCCGCCACGGCAGCTTGACAAGAAAAATGCCCATAGACAATGTGGTCCAGCCAAACAGCCACATGGCAGTCGTATACAATGTGGCCGACCATGCGTTGCCTTGCATCCGCTGCAGCGTCTGTTGCAGCAACGCGCCCATTTCAGCGATAGCTTTCGAAGTCTGTTCGCCGTCCATGAACATAGATTCGTTGTGTTGATCTCCGGCAGCCGAGTACGGAGCTACTGCCTGCAGGAAGACGGCAAAAAGTGTGCCCCACCATATAATTAGCGCGCACACAACCGGCCACAGTGCCCACCGTTTGAACCAATGCAGGCGCTGGTACCAGAGCGGCCACGTCATCCACACTGGTTCAAACACGCCAACGGCGCGCGTCCACCAACTGCGTGGCACAAATTCGGTTGTCTTGGAGCATCCGTTGCACGTCACTGAGCACGAGCCGTCGATGCAGGCGCCTTTGATGCACGCAATACACCAATATGAGCGCTTCATACAGTGATGTTGGCACGCCACTGAGGTGACGGCTGCGCGGCGAAACACGTTCTCGTCGATCGGCTTGCTGCATGCAGCACAAATCGGCTTGGGAAGTTTGGGTGGCATGGGAGATAAGAGACTTTTTGTGGGCACTGATTTATGTGCAGCCATGCGGTGGATCCTGTTGTTGCTGCTCGCGATCACTGTTTGCGGACAAGACCCTGAACAGGCGTTTGCCAGCTCGGTCCAGTTGCTCAATCAAGTGTCGTCAGACGAGGCACAAGTAACATGGAGCGATTTGGAGACACTGCAAAATAACTTGGTCGAGTTGTATACGCTGTGCCGACAAGATGCCGTGTGCGCGTCGCGGTTTTTCATGTCCTCCTCGGCCACTATCGAGACAAAAGGCAACGATGCTGCCAGGAGGCTGCAGGCGTCGACCGAGCAATTGGAACAGACCAAATTCAAGCGACTCGTTGTATTGTGGCAGGTGGATGACGAGTGTCCGATGCGCGAGAACGCACTGCGCGAGCGGATCTACCTGAACGATTACGACCAGCAGGACGCAGCGTGGTGGTTGACAATGATGCGGACGGCAAAGTTTTGTGGCGACAACCAGTTGTGGTTGACGGGGCATGGATGTGTGACCAGGCGTGATCGACTCAATGCGGATGGCAGCGAAGTCAATCCAGAAAGCAGTTCGGCATCGCTGGCTAATCCGTGGGCAACGGCGGCCATCGCCGTTTTTGGGTTGATTGTGATTGCGGTGATTGTGTATGTGTTGTTTGAGGTTCAGAAACAGTTTGGCTTGCAGAAGGAGTACATTCGAGCTGTGAGTGGAATGTGGGATGGCAAATCACCGCGAGATGTGTTGGGCACAAAGCTCATGGGTGCGTCGGTTGACGACTCGGCGCCAACGGATGAAATACCTCACGTGATGATGCACGTTAAATGAAATTTCAATGTTATTTTTCCCGATCTGAAGGGGGTCAAAAGTTGCAGTCACGTAATTCGCAAGAATATAAGTGGAAGTGTCAGTAGAAATTTCACATGTCTCGACGCGGCGGCATACGACGTAATGGCGGAAACAAGCGGGGAAACAACCGCGGAGAAGGCGAACAAAGCATGATTGACGAGCAGGTGAACCAAGCGGCCAAGCTGGAGGAGGAGCGTCGCGTTGGCCTGCCACCGCGCGAGTCGTTCCCGCGGCACCCGTCGCGAAATGGTGCGCCGTTTGTGCACGAGGCTGCGCTGTTTGTGCCATGCGATCAGATGTTGCCCGAGAGTGGCGAGTGCATGGGAGATGTGCTGCTCAATGAAGACAAGGAGCGGTTGAATCGTGCGCGTGGCGTGGCAGCGTTTTGTCGTATCATATCGTCGCCCATTACCGGATCCGCGTGGCCGGTCGACTACACCAACGGATGCATTGTGCGTAGCTTCGACTTTCGCGACACCAGCTGTGAGTTAGACGGGCGCATGCGACCCAAGGTGGACATCGAAATCATCGCCATGCTGGCCGACGTGACCAAGACATATCAGGCAGAGGGCAATGTGGTGGGCTTTATTATCCGCGCGCGTGCCATCGATCCCGAGTACTCGTTCAGCACGGCGTTGGCGCGCACAGTGCACCAGAATGCGATGGTCAAGACGTGTCGCTCACCCAACGGCACAATCCAGACGCTGATCCGATCGATCAATCACGACTGTGGCAGCTTCGTGGGCAACCACCTGACGCACATGGAGTTGTTCTCGGTGGTGTCGAACCACGACCACTTTGCAGAGCTGTTGATCCAATGGGCCGAGCGCATCCGCGATCAAGAGTCTACTGCGGAGGCCGAGGCACAAATCGAGAAGGCCGAGAAAAAGCTGTGTCAGAAGAAGGCAAAGGCAGAGAAGGCTCGCGAGAAGAAGGAGAAGGCTGCCAAGAAGAAGAAACGCGATGATGCTAGTGACGACGACAACAAGGAAGCCGAGGAGGATCCCGACAGCATGGTCGAGGAACTGACCGACGACGAGAAACGGCGCATTCGTCGTAGGTGCAAGCAGACGGTCAAGATGGACGTCAAACTGGATATCAACAAGTTGATGTCGCATCTGGGCGCCGAGCTGCCCAACTCTGACCGACGTCGACTGAATCAAGACTCACTGTTGGAAACAACGATGGATGCCGAGAACCGCTACCTGCACGCGGACGACGGCGCTAGCGACATCTCGACGCCAGCCGCAGTGCTCGATTCGTTGCCGTTCTGGGTGTGCTCATTTCGCGACTGGGTGAGTGCTGCCGTGGTGCCATTTGTGGCCACAGACGACAATCAAGACATGATCCATGCTGCACTGGACACTGCGTCCATGCTGGACAGCGACTGTCGTACAGCCACCGGTGTTGAGGATAGTTCGTTGTCGGTAGAGCGCATATTCACTTTGCAAGCTGCTCTGGAGCGTGCCGAGTGCGCAGGGGCCGCCGCGGACATGTGCAATCCAGAGGGCTACTACACGGCACCAAACCAACAGGCCAACTATGATACCGACACAGGCGAGGAAGCGCGCGAGGAGATGGATTGGCCCTTCTCGAATGTGTACGATCCGACCAGAAGGTTTGCTGGTGTTACGTTTGGACCGTCGAATTCGGTGCCAGTGTGGGTGCGAGCAGGTCTGGAGGGGCCGTGGGCATCGAGTCGCTTGCTGTGTGAGTCGACCTGGACACTCTCTATGAAGGACATGGAGTGGACGCGCTTCCAAAATCTACGCTTCCCGTGGGCCGAGGACGACACACCGGAGCGCATACGCGAAGCGTACAACGGCGCTTTGGTTGTCGGCGAGGTGGATGCTGCCTTGATGGCGTCGGTGGTTGGCGATGTGCTGAACGTACTTCCAGAAGAGGCACTTGATTCAATAGAGGTTTCGAACGAACACCAGCTAACCTTGGGTGCGCCCAACACAGACATCGGCATGGCTGCAGTGCCAGAGGCGGGCGACGACGATGAGTTGGTTTCGATGGCACGCGATCTGTCTGCGGCGCAGCACATTGCCCCGCAGCAACTGAAGGTGCCCAACAGCGACAAGCGGAAGCGCTTTGCTATCGATAGCCAGGCCAGTGAGCGGGCGCTGCGAATCAACAATGGACTCCCGCTGGCACCCGTGCCTCGCCAGTCGGCCATGGACAGCGCCAACGAGTATGTGTCCAACTTCACAATCCAGCGCCGAGAAACCGACGAGTTGCAGCGCCTGATGGACGAGCTAGCCATTCTGGACTACGCGACATATCGGCGCCTGATACCAGCCTACCGTCGCTACTGCATGCGGCAGTTTGCGCGTATTTATTTCTCTGGCGCGTACAACAACGGCCCGGTGATGCGTGCCGTTCGCACCTACGATCAGAAGCATTGGATGGCCGGCGCGTACACGGCCGTGTCGAACATCGATACCGAGCTCTCACGCTTTGGCAACCGCATGGCTGGCGACATTATCACGCTGCAGGCTACCTTCCGCCTCAACATCGGACACCACTTGTTGTGGCGCATGCTGGTTGCAACACGCATTACTGCGTTTGACAATCTGTGCACAAAGCTGCATCAAGTGATGTTGAGCGAGACTAGCAAGGGCAAGTCGCATCTGTTTGGCGTGTTCATGCAACTCTCGCTGCGCGACTCGATCACCGAGGCATTGATCCAGTCGCAACAGGCCAACGTCGATCCGCTGGCCACCGACGATGTGATTCGCTACGGAGACGAGGCGCCAGACACAATCACGCGGTCCGGGCAGAATGAAGACCCGGTGGCAGCGCTCGCGAGCAATCTGTTTCGATCTGTCGCATCGGAGGGCCACGTGAGCGCGTCGCGCAGTGTCATGGGCATGTGCTCGAAGACGTTCACCGCCGATTGTCACGTGACATTCATGTTCAGCACCAACTTCTTGCTCGCAGCGCGTCGGTTTGAGCGGTCGACGTTGATGCGCCTGATCATTGAGCGCCTGCGACACGGCGTGGCGGTGGGTAGCATGGTGTACGCTCAGCACAAGCCGCCATCGCGCAGCATCGAAGTGCGAAAAGAGGACGTCCGAAATATGTGGTTGGGCACCCAGTGCCTCGGTGGCATTGCATGCAAGGCTGTGCTGACGCGAGGATTGGACGAGCCGGACACCGCGATTGTCTCAGTACTGCTCGAGGAAGTGTTGCGTCCCATTGATGGCTGGTATCCACTGTGGGCCGAATCAATGCGCGCGTCTCAACGCCTCAAGAGCCTGTGTCGCGGCTACGCTACATTCTCGGCGTTGGATGCCGTGTTCAATTCGCCCATGTCACCGCTGGCGCCCGAGCGCATGCGCGGTGACACGACCCCGTTCGATCCGATGCAGATGCTTCACTGCGCGCCGTACATGTTCACCACCACCGAGATGTTTCTGATTTCTGTATTCACCACCATAGAGGAGGCGGTGCCGCTGGACGCACACATGTACATGTATGCATTGGCAACGCGTGCTGATTGGACCAACGAACTGATGGATGACTTGTTTGTTCATGGTGGACGTAATCACACCTTCTCGCTGCACTCGGCCGCGCGCGCCAAGCAGATTCCGGCTGCCAACACGCATCACAGCTACGTCAGTCTAGAGGGCGTTGAGGTGACGCCGAATATGCTGGCCGCCTACAAAGCAGCTCGAATATGGGCCGCCATGCGTGAACATCAGCCCATCGATTGGTTTAACATGGAACGCGATGTGGCCTATAAGCGCTCGATAACCGATGACAATGGTACCGTGGTCGAACTCAATGCGTTTGACAAGCCGGTCACCGACGATATGCGCGTCGAGGCGCGCCAGCGCGAGAATCTCATGGAATGGTACGACGAACTGACCGACTTGCAGTGCATAGTCATGAATCGGCTGCGCGACTGCGACCCGGCTTCGTTGATCAAGTGGCGCATCTCAGGCTGGCTACCAGAGCACTTTGATCGAGACAGTGTAACTGACATGCCCGCGTTCTGGCGCGCGGCAGAGCATATGTACACCGAGCTGAACAGCACTACATCGAGTAAGGAGCGCACACGCCACGTGAACTTTGTGCGGCTTGCCAACGGCGACTACGACCCCAACTTTGTGCAAGTCAAGATCAGCGTGCAAGAGCTGGCACCGGCGCTGACGCAGCTGATTGGCGATGGAGTCGTCAGTCGGCAGAACATCGATTACGTAATTGCACACTACTTGGCGGATCGCAATGCCACTATCATGCGGCTGCCTCGCCTGGCAGTGCAGAGAAGCAAGGGCGGCGATCAACTCAGGTGGGACATCGACATAAACAACAATGTTCTGTTGCACAACACCAACGCCGTCCTTGTCGATCGCGAAGCTGGTACTATCCGCATTAACACCGTGTGGTTGTTTGCTGGACGGCCGTACAACCACATGATGTCTATCCTGGCGGCGTGCGAGGACGACCTTGTGCCCGACGCCGGTCGTACCATTGTGTTGCCATTGCCCTACCCTGATTCGCCATGGATCATGCAGCCCCATGTGATACGCCGTCGCAGAGGCCACTACATCGAAGTCGCAAACCCCTACTGCTCGAACGAAGCCGTGCTCCGTACCGGCCTCCGCACTGTTGTTCCGCGCGGCGCCACTATGGCTCTCACCAAGACCCTGCAGCCGAACAACAGTAATGGGATCCAACTGAACGCGACCAACTTTGCACAGGGCGTGGCTTACCGTGCGACGCGGGAACTGTTGATTGCGCACAACCATTCTATCGACCGCGAAGCAAGCGAGTCTGTTCGTCGCAAGCGACCACAAGACGATGTGGACGATGACGACGACGACGCCTCGCCGCTTGCATCTAACAAGCCGGTGCATGAGACAGACTTCTTCACGCCGTCCAAGCCTACGCTGCGGTTTACCGATATGTCGCTGGACAATCAGTTGTACGCGGGTTTTATTCGTCGCACTGGTCAGGATCCCAAGCTGGTTCGCACATGTGCGCCGGATGTTCGTGATGCTCTGATGCGCAGTGACCACCGCATGGTGGCCGCACTGGTCAGCCGCGCTGCGAGCCGCGCCGATCGTGAAGCCAAAGATCGAGCCACCGACGTGAGTACCGACTCTCCGTCTTGCAGTGAGGAAGGTCCATTTGGTGACATGGTGAGCGTTGGGGAGGCACCCATGCAAGATAATGACGAGCAAGTACAGCGCTGTCGTGAGGCTACGCAAGTGGCAACCGCGTTGAAGAACCACTGCTTGCAACTGTCATCTGGCGACGCTTACCCGGCCAGACATGTCAGCGATCGCCCCCAATGGATGGTCATCGAAGAATCTGCGGAAGTGATGGAAGCCGAACAAAAGCGGCGACAACGGACGGGAATCAATCTGTTGATTCAAATCGGGGCACCACCTGTTGTGGCGCGCGACGAGGATGCGCCAGCGCCGCCAAGTGCTGACGTTGACATGGTGCGCGACGAAGAGCCGCCCAAAAATAAGCGGTGGCAAATAGCCAGACACACTAAAATGTGATAGTCTTAATTTGTTCTCTTGTCTTCTGGAATTTCGTCATGGCGGCTCCGGAAGGCCTCGCTATATTGGTAGAGGCGTTGAATCGGTCGTTGATGGAAAACACAAAGTATCTCTGCGACGACCAACGGCTGATATTGCGGTGTGTGATTTTGTACATCACATCCAACCATTTGCTCCGGTTGAGCGGGGGCCATCGAACCACATTGCTGACATGCATGCGAGCAATTGCAGCGTGTGTCGATTTTGATCGTGTTGCAGTGGCCGTATGTGCGCGCGAGAAATGCAATGATCCCTTTTTGCCCTGTCTGAGCGGCGCGTTGTATTGGCACTTGCTGGATCAAAGTGGCGCCGATCTGACCATGCTGCCACGACCGAGGCAAGGCGCCGAACAGCGATGTGCGTTGTGTCGTGTCATCGGACCGGTGGCATTGTTTTCTCCCACTGTGTGGGCCATCTGTGGAGCATTGGTGCCCTTGTGTGACGATTGCGTAAACACGGTGGAATCGGTCGTGCCAGCAAGCGGGGCTCCTAACTGTTGCGCTGGATGCGGAATGAATCGCGAGTGTCGATCTCGCAGCAATAGCGACCGTGTGGCGTTGTTTGTATGCGGCGAATGCGTACCATAAAGATTTAACGCAACGAAATTTCATTTTTCAGACCGATTCAGTTGTAATTGAACCGTCTTCCGTGTACTCTAGAAATTTCTTTCGCGCATGCAGGCGAGGAGATGCGATGTTTTCTCTAGCCCCAAAAAATGCGACGGCTGCAGCAATACCCACGGACCGTTTACTCGACACATTATTCACAATCTGGCAATAGAGGGATCGCCCCGAAATCCCGTGTTTAGTCTTTGTATTTCACGATGTGACAGATGTAACTTGTGTGACACGGGAGAATTACCCATCTCGGCGTGGGTAATCT